>Ga0123357_10004788_pt1 | contig 16019 bp, 5 predicted proteins | sample TergutEmb28metaG_FD_89873 | JGI IMG/M metagenome (GOLD analysis project Ga0123357, IMG submission 89873) | Embiratermes neotenicus P4 segment gut microbial communities from Petit-Saut dam, French Guiana - Emb289 P4 | ecosystem: Host-associated > Arthropoda: Insects > Digestive system > Gut ... | reverse complement strand
GAGGGACCGCTTGGGGGTTCTAGCCAGAGAGAGAATAATCATAATCAAGCCAGAGGGAGAATAATCATAATCAAGGGACATTTAACAAGAAAGGCGATGTATATGTAACGTAACATTGAGGTGCAATCGTGCTACCGATTTTGCAGTAGAAAAGCAATAATTATTACATATTCTGAGTGTGTGTTTGTAGCCTTTGGTATTCAGTATACACTGCGCATACGATATATTATATTGTCACTTGTGGCCTGTCCGACTCTACAAAATTTTTTTTCGCATTATCTCATTAACGGCACCATTTCGAAAAATGCTATTGAACATAAAAAATGTGTTTTGATTTTCTCTACAATGCTGTCTCCAATATTTCTTATTATAATTAGAATTGCGCGAGATATGATAAACGTGTTTAATAGTTTTCATGGAAATTACCCGTTATTCTTGTCAGATATTAATGAAACTTTAATTTTTAGATAGATTTTCTAACGACCCAAAAATATAAAATTTCATGAATATGCGTCCAGTGAAAGCCGAGTTATCCTATGCGGACGGTCAGACATGACGCAGCTAATGGTCGCTTTTCTAAATTTTTCGAACGCGCCTAAAAACTGGATTTTAAGTGTGTCGAATTAATTAAATATTCAAAAAAGTTTAGAGTGGCGTGTTACTGTAACCATGAAAATGAACATCACTTTAAGAAAAAGGAAGAGGTTTACGGACAGATTAACAAATTTCCAGTAAGGTTAAATTGGGCTTAGATACACAGACAAAGCAGTGGAAATGTTGGTGCAATTTTGTGTAAAACAACAAGGAAAAAGTGCGATTTGGACTACTTCTTTACTCAAACTGACCACAACCCCTTACCACTTGGCAATGCACTTTCAGCCGAAGGCGCGTTCGTGACTCTTGGAAATGTGTAAGACTGTGGATAGTTATCGGGAATGATGAATTGGAACCCCAGTAAAGGATCAGTGGAGGACCGCAGGAAATATCACCAAGTCTCAGATTAGAACAACGGTCGTACAGTTGGACTGGCCTTCCGATTACACGAGTCTCTTGGTAAGAGAACATTGAACTAGCCTGTCCAAAACATTTTAGGCTCCGAGCCATTTCTAAGTAGTAATAAAAATCACGGCGGCCGTTCGCTTGCTGGGATTTAGGCTTCGAATTCCGCCGAGGGCATGGACGTCTGTCTCTTGTGAGTGTTATGTGTTGTCAAGTAGAGGTCTTTGCGACGGGCCGATCACTCGTCCAGAGGAGTCCTACCGATTGTGGTGTATATGAGTTTGATCTCGAAATCTAAAAAATTAGGAGGTTCAGTCCCACGAAGGATGTCCAGCAAAGAAAAAAAAATAAAAGTGTTAATTTGTAATAATGTTATTCCGCGTTTTATAACAAAATTTACGCAACAAAATATGCCATTACACTGCATGCAAAAGAAAGGAATACGAATTAATGCAAAACGGTTCTTAATTTACGTTACAAAAGAGAAGGTATAAATTTATAAATTTATCTGTTTTTTAACGCAAGGTGTTCCAAAAAGTCAGGTAAAAGGAAGGATGCAGGAAGGTCACTAAATCGTCCAGTCGGAATAGACAGTAACCGGGTCGAGACTCGAGCCGCGTACTCTTTCAGGACAAGTCAGAAACTTTACCGCTTGATAGAACTTGCTCAATTTATACAAACAAATTAAGGATAAATGTTTTTATTCAAGACAATAGAGCCCAGTGCCGTTTGGCAATTTCAGTGTAACCCCCTGGGGGTACGGCGGAAGGGGGATACTTTTCATCCCAGGGAATGTGATAGCTGTTGGAAACAGTAGCCTTGCCAAAATATCCCAACCCTACAACTTTTCAGCTGACGCAAGCGGAAAAACGCAGGAGGTCTTGATGGTGGTAGAAGAGAGCAAAATCTACTATCTCCCTTACAGTTTTCACGCAACCTAACACCATGTCACCAGCGTTCTCCAGCAATGTGACTGTCCGTCTCGCCTAAGTTAAGTTCACGACAAATGCGCCACAAATCAGCTTCACCTAATTTGCAACTCGCAATGTTGTCCTATTGTAACAACAGAGATGAGGTTAAGAACCACTAAGGTGTATGAAGATTACCTACCGACTTCTTGGTTAAAGACCTGTAGTCTGACAAATATTCACATATGCTCGCAAGAAAAATTATTCCTCTATCCGCAGGAATGAGGCAGCATTTTCCTTCGACATCAATAAATTTATATCAGACTGCACGGAGATAAGAAGTAGAAAAATTTATTTTCTTAGTCACTAGAAGAATCTTTACTCTTATCTTCCTCGCACTGTCCTTCTTCAATTGTTCTGGTCCTGTTTCTTACCACCTTCATACTGAGCTTAATGTTCTGTCTCGAAGATGGAGGCAACAAAATCCTTCGAAACGCTGGTACACATTTAACAAAACAAGCGGTTCCTCATCCAAAAGGACAGTAATAGTAGTTTGCATATTCGTACTCGTACGAAATGCAGGTCTCAGAAAAATAGTGAATGTGGCCCTGATGCTACTCTATTTATAATTGTTGCTGACTGTTTGAGGGGCGTGCGCCCCTTGACTGGGGTTCAGCTAAACTGGCTTTCGAAAGAACCCAAGGAATACTGATGCCACGGTCTTTGTTCCACTTCACTGCAATTCGATTCGCATACGGATATTTCAAAATTCTAAAAGTTCGAAACGTCGCTCCTGTTCCCGTAGTCAAATTTATGGTACGCAATGGTGGAATCCGTCGCTGATATTGTTGTGGGAACCGCTGTGCTCGTCAGCTTCAATCTTCACAAAATCGACAAGATACCTCAACTTATGACGGATCTTCATTAAATCACTTCAAATTAACATTCAAACCAGTCGTCTTAGCCCTGTACACTTTCTGTCTCCGTGTTGCATAACTTACGACACAAATGGCAAAATGGTTCATCTCTTGCATCCGCTTTTGACTCATACATCATTTCTTAAATGAGACCTCACACGAGATGTGACTACAGGCGTGCTGATAAGTCTTTAGCCCGACCAGGAAGGAAACAAGCTAATGTTTCTGTCAGAATGGCGTGCATTTCCTTCGGCTCCTTGCCTTGCAGGGGAAAAAAAAACTTGACAGCTCGCGTCTCGATGTTGTTGAAATAGCGCGCGTCCCTGACATGCTTCCGAGCTTGTTTCCTTCCTGGTCGGACTAAGGAATTATCAGCATCCCGGTACTTTAGAGAAAGAACGCACTATGTATACTAGAAACTTAGGTTCGGCGGGCGTGTGTACACGTAAGCTAGCAGGGAGATGTTCATACAGAATCCAGCTCAGGTATGTTTCAATAATGCTTGAACTTCACATATCCACAGCCCCGTAATCAATAAAAGAGTCGCACCACTTTCATATAACATTTCTACCTGGAAATGACGTCAGGGATAAGATACTGCCGGACTGCTATAAGAGCATGAACCACATTACATATAAGTATCCGCAAAATAATTATATAAACAGACCGTCCGAAAGGAAACTTGGATTATAATTACCAAAATTTTACTGCTCACTCTGATACAATGTAAGCATGTTGTATTATTCACGTACATGGGCTTAAACTAAATGCCTATTTCTATGCATGCCCGAAATCAGGAGCAAATAATTCACTAATACGCGAAAGTTGTGGATTAAAGCAGAATAATTCTCTTCACTTGTGTATCCGCGCGCCGCAAATATAAAATTTCGTCAAATATGAAATACAGAGAAATAAAACATTATTACTCAGAATAAAACACTGGTGTAAAAAAAACAAGATTAATTTTATCTACATGCATGTATCCCTGGTAAGATAAAGGACAAATTCCACACATAAGAGAAACTATTTCCCTCACTCGTGGCAACAGAATGTAATTCGGGTTTTTTTTTCTGTTTAGATTTAGTTCGAATTCGCGCTGATGAAAAATTAACAGGCAAATTCGTTCCCTTTTTACACAGAAAGTTACACACCGTGCTAGTATTTAAATAATTAACATCAGAAAATGGAATGAACATTTAGTAATTTTGTGCCATTTAGAGTGAATTGACTATCTGAAATGCAATCTTCTGTATATGTACGTGTATTCATATATATGGCCGGGACGTAAAATATTTAACCTCTTGAATATTTAAAGACAAAAATTAACGGACTGTTTGTATTCACTTATCTCAATACTAGATGGACACATTTTCCACTTTCAGTACTGTAAATAACTGAACAGTATGATCCAGAAAGTAATACATGTTCAAAACGTAACATGCAAAGACCCAGAAGCCAATATATTTCAAACGCAATATGTATACCGACATACCGACGTTAATTCAAAATGTAGCCCAAAACTTTCTCTACACAGTAAGCCTAATTTCGACACTGCAAATTTTTCGTGTCATGCAACATTCAATTAAAAAAAAACATAACAAACAACACAAACTTTGTAGTGAAATATTAACAAATTCCAAATACGTAACATTTACAAATTCGGTACCTGCCCCACGGAAAACACGATGTTTCTCTATTGTAATAGCGAGGTCTTTGATATTGTTTAGAAAAATCACACCTGTTTGTTCTGTGAATCATAAGAAACATATAAATACAGTCCGTGAACAAAATGAAAACCCCTCTAAATTGTACAGCAATTACTAAGCTGTAAACATTACAACAAGCACGTAGGCATAAAGAGTGGTGGGTAGTTAATACAGTAAGCATGTGTCACGCAGTCCTGTGCAAGAACAGTAGAGTAGCTACGGAGAAGTCTTTGGCGCATTAAGTAGGAATAGGGGGTAGTAGCTACTACATCCGTGACATGCAGCCTTGTGCAGGAATATGGGAGTAGCTACAGCTGTGTCATGCTGCTTTAGTTAAATATAGTGGAAAGTAGGTACAGTACAAATTAGTTAGGAATTAATGTCATTTGTTTTCCCACACTTCAAATTCTATGACGGTGAGCAAATTTGGGAAAAACTGACAGGATGGTATTGACGGAGAATGGAAAGATCAGAAAGATCTTGAAAGATTAGTGGGAAAGTCTGAATAGCAACGGAAGTTTCGAGACTAATACGAAAATTAGATGATAATGTTGCAACTAATACTGGAGATGTGGGATGAGAGTTTTGTGTGTGAGTCAACTGGCCAGAGGTGGGATTAATTGAAGGGCTGTACCGAAAGAAAAATAAAATAAATTACGTGTTGATAAAAACATGGAAAATCTTTGCTAGCTCAGCGATTGTTGGCTTCACCACCAAGATTCTGATTTGGAGAATTAGTCTAAAATATTTTCACTAACTCGAGTTCACCTCTCAGCCATCAGGGGTTTCTCAGGATGTATAAATAACAGAATCACAAAATGGAAGTAAATAAAAACTGAACTTCTGGGAGTGCCGACTTGTGTTGCAATAATTGCAGCCTGAACTGCTGCAAAAACACAGCCCAATAGTGACCCGGATTGCCGAATATGTCACGCCATGTCATGGCTCAGTTCATTATATATCACTTATTCATATGTAATAATGACGATTGGTAATGGCAGCACAGTGGTCGTTTCGCAATTTTCCGAAAGGGTGTGCCACTAAACCGATAGTTATGAGCAGATGAATGACGAATTACAGCAGTGAGCTCGCCCTCTCTTTCATGTCCATTAGGTTATTCACCGCACTTTCCCTGTATACACAGCTATACCGCTGATCCAGTCATATACAGATATTAAGAGACTAGGTTTTACTCTTAGACAATATAGAAAAGTTTAAACGTGGGATGGTCAATCATCATTTTAAATAAAAAAATTTTGACCCCATTATAAAAGCACTTAAATTTGTAGTGTAATTTTCGACATCTAATTTAATTGAAAACGCCATTAAAATTACTTTTAATACATGCAATAAAATGTGTTTATTTGTGCATATTTAAAAGATTATATAAATAAGCACAAATTAACTGTAAATGAAACTGACCTTGTATTCAGTAAAACATGCTTCATGCATCTACACACAACTACATGCTAGAAGTAAAGACAAATAAACTCGCAAAACGTGAAACAATTCAACTCTCAGAATCTGGGTTTTTGAGCGGCGTCAAATCACCGAGGTTATATGCTTTAGGAAATTGAGGTTCCAAAGATGTGCGGCTTTTGCTAACTTATTTTCTGTAAAATCTGAAAAAAAAGGTTGTTTCATTTTCACGGTAACAACCATGATCTGGCAGAGCCACAAATTTGTAAACCGCTGTACAAAAAGATTTCAAACCCACCTATAAATTATGTGCAAAATGTTGTTTATCGGCCCAGAGCTCATGCATGAAGACTGCGAAAAATCTTCTAATTTGTATCTCCTGAACCTAATGTAGTCAGTATTTTGAATTAGTATCTTTCCACAAGTAAAATAAAAATAATTTATTTAAAGATCCGTATAATATGAACCAACAATATGCGCTATTTTCTATTAATTTATTTCAATAATCAGCCCTACATTTTTCGAGTAGGCTTGCTGCTCATCATCAGGAGGATCAATTCTGTATAAACACACAGCAATTGGTGTAGTCAACATAACCAGTTTCTGTTTGTTTATACAGAGTTGATCCTCCTGATGATAAGCAGCAAGCCTGCTCGGAACATGTAGAGGCTTATTATTGAAATAAATTAATAGAAAATAGTGTATCTTGTTGGTTCATATTATACGGATATTTCACGATGCACGGTCAACAAAACATTAAATTTACTTAAAAATGTTTTAATTGCAAGCAATTACTGGCGTCATTAGTGTCAGCACGATTCCACCGGAGTGACGAATAAGAGAACTTGGACTTTATTATTGAAACTAAGCTACCTAAACACGACTCCACCGTCAGTACGCCTCGACTAAACTTCATTACTCTAACGAAACGTCGATGGAGCACGGATATAATGCAGTCGGTATACTGACAGTGTTGCAGGTCTTGTAGCCGAAGAATCGTCGTTTAATTCCCGTCAGAAGTAAAAGTCTTGTACTTTCCCTAAAGATTCCAGTCCAGTTCTGGAGCCCACAAACCCCCTATTCAGTCGCTCATCGATGATCTTTCTCCAGTGGTAAAGCAGACGGGGCGTGAAGCTGGCCATTTACCTCCATCCAGTGTGTACATTCACCATGGATATATATATATATATATACATATCTACTGTGACATGTGCTCCCATATCGTGCAGAGGGTCCTTACAGTCACATGTCAAGTAGGAAAACAGGATTAATGAATTCTGTAACGAAGAACTTTGCTCCCTTTCGAAGTGAAAAGTCGATTTACCTGAAACTGACTGTGGCCTGCTTGCCACACAGAACTTCGCCATGGTCTGTTTGAATGCTACTGAATGATTTGCATGGAAGAACAGAGCGCACTGTAACATTAAACACAGGAATATACACCTGGCAGGATGCACAATATTGTTTTTTTTATGGAATAGATTTTTATCAAATGGTATGTGTAAACAAACTGCATTTTTGTCACCCCTGTTTCACTGTTCTACATGCAGACATTTCTGTACCCCGAATAATGTAAAACAGTAAAATCAATCTTGAGGGGTATAGATAAATTGTATTGGTAAACTGGCTACAGAAGTTAGTACCAGCATAGGGCGATCGAATGCCTGCCTCTGCACTATGCACTTACATGAGCCCTTCTTATCTCTAGAGAACAGGACCTGATGGGTAGGAAACTTATTTGACATTCCACTGAAACACAATAGCAGGTAGTATAATCCCAGGGGCGACGGAAGCGTAAAAGGTAATTTTAAACCAGAATGCAAAACTGAGAAGGTATTTAGCTAGAACTGCTGTGAATTTCGGGAGTGAAATATTCATTATTGATTTCAAGTAACCGGTTTATAATAAATGTTGAAGCCAACGTCAACAAATATAACCTCCTTTTATCATTTCAGACGTCAATATTCTACTCTGAATACATTATAAATACAACTTTTAGCGCCCCATTTCAAGTAGTGAATACAATAATAGTGGTACGACAAATTCGTTCTATGTTAAGCCTTTGCAGCTAATTTAAAGGCCAGTGTAGCTATATGTATCACCTGTTATGAAAACAAAATTAGACTTTGCCGTACATTCGGAACATTTACGCGTTTCGTATAAATATCAGAAAAACATAGATTTTTCCTTAAAAAGTGGACCGATTAGTTCTTACAACGGAGAGGATTTGTTCTCTTTGAGGTAGGGACTAAATGTTTATACATGATAGATATTTTCGTCAATCGTCAATCGCAGTTGTTACTGCATGATTCTCAAATTATAATCATAAAAATTAATGCCCCTTTCCCTAAAGGTCACGAAATTATCTTTCATCTCTCACCAGTACAACAAAATTCCGCGGCCCTTATTTCAAGTCACTACTTATCGCCATTCTGGCGTCATATTTCCCTGCAGCTGCTATTGCTACTGTTACTGCTAAGGACGAGCAAGCGAAGCCAAAGAACCTTATAACACGAGGTCTTTTCACTTCCCGAAATAAATTTATTAGATATCGATTTTCAAACGGGTTGGGGAAAAAATTTAACACGTAGTTTACGACAGACTGTTTAAATAATGTGTCTTATAGGCTTCTACTGAAACCAATATTTTTAACCTTTTGGCGCCGGAATTATTTTTTTTTTTAATTTTAGCACATTCTGTATATGAAATGTGAATAAAACAGGAAACCAAATATGTTAGAATTATGAAACAAACTGCATTTTGAAGAGAAAAAACGGAGAGTATATACCATGTTTAAAATATTCAGTACCTGTATTTGTTGAATAAAGATATAAAATGCAATGCTTAGAGGTTAGCGGTGCGGTAGGATCACTATAGGTGTCGTTAGGAGTCAAAGGTTTGAGATGTAACTTTAAAAACCACAGAATAACAAGTGTTCTCTATTAATTTTTCATCAAGAAAAAATCCATACTTTTCTCACACGGCAAAATGGAGAAGTAAAATTATAGTTGGAGCAATAAACATAATACTTCATTTCATAAAAAGTTACAAAAAATTGGCATTTTTACGAAAATGACTTAAATGCCTGAACGACGGTAAGTAAACTATTACTTTTGGATGTGATAAATAGAAGCTGGATGTTTAAGTGCTAACAAATTTCAGGTTCATACACAAGCAAATGAAAGTCAATTAATAGGCATTAATAGTTACAAAATAAACACTGCAAGTGTATTGAAAGCACTGACATTGTAATATCTACAAATACAGCATTAAATTATTATTATTAGTAGTAGTATCAAAATAACCATTTTCATGATTTTATTAAAAACCCCAGTCAATAAGAAATACCCACAATTCAACCAGAGTGTCGCCGCCAATCTCACATGGTCAATCGTTGCTATTTAACTCTCTTTTATCAACGGCATAATTTACCGCAAAGTGGTAACCACACAACTAGCTACAGAGTTTGTACTTTAAATTTATGTCTTTCCTTACAAAGATCCGCCCGGTGTGGAAAAATGTTCTTTCAACTGTAGTGATGAAAGCAAACTTACATTCAGGAACAAGGGTGACATGAATCTCTTCAGGCATTTCGACGTCCAATACACTGATAGTGTCGGATATTGCTTTCAGCTTATTGTAACTCTCACACTTCTTGCCACAACTTCTTCCACTTTTACAGAGGCTTGTTTTGCGATTCTACCCGTGGCAATATTTACTTTATTCTTGGCGAAAGAAGCAAGGGGTATCGTTTCACACATTGCATTTCCTGATACCTTCACCTTTTTAACATAACTGCCATGAAGACCTAGTTGGTATGTCGACACCAAATCCTGTTTGAGTCACTTGTCTGCTTAAACCCAAAAAACAGTAATATCCACAATAAATCTTATTGTTGCACCGTGAATTTTGTAGAATCACTTCAATTATTAACCAACAATTGCTCTTATATAAATTCCATATAAAAACAATTAAAAACACTTAAAAACACTCCGATATGTTTCGATCTTTTTAGATCATCATCAGGGAGCTATGTTTTTTCTTGCTAAAGTTATAACATTCACTATCTAATTCGCTACGCTACGCATACGACACACACCTAGCCAGCTGCACTCCCAACAGCATATTTCTACACAACATGACATGCTGCCACAACACCCTGTTTACAAAAACGAATTAGATAGTGAATGTTATAATATAACTTTAGGAAGGAAAAACATAGCTTCCTGATGATGATCTAAAAAGATCGAAACATATCGGACTGTTTTTAATTGTTTTTATGTGAAATTTATGTAAGTGTAATTGTTGGTTAATAATTGAAGTGAGTAATATCCACCTTCAAAATAACTATATTCAACGGATACCAACGCAAGAATAAACTGCTGGCGTCGCCCAAATCCGCTGAGTGTCACTGCTGGTATATAATTCACTAGATGGTCAACAGTTTCGGAATTTTTAATGTCATACTCTACAACGTGTAACCATGTGGCCCAGTGGGATGAGCGAGTGAATGGGAATTTTACCTGACATGACATTCACCTCCGACGGCTAAGGAAGTTATAATACGTATAGTATAAAGAAGGTTAAAAAATAATGCAGAAGAACACGGTCTGATGGCGAGCACTTTGTTTTGGCTTCTATGCAAAAATGGCACATGACTATCAGCACACACTAGACTTCCAAGCAAGTAAAGTTGTTACTTAACCATCAGTCCTACCGTCGCATCAAGGCCCTTATCCCGCCGTAAAAGAAATAGGTGTCCAATTTCTGTAGCCAGAAGGAGACGGCTTTCCTCACGTTGGCGTCTGTTGCAAGTCGCTTGCCAGCCAGGGAAATGAAAGTCATCGGGCGTGAGACAACAACCCTAACGAGAGAGGTCCATTAACTCCTAGCTGCAGGGTCGTAACGATTAACAAGCTTGGATCATAGAATGAGACTTAGCGTTATCGTGCAAAACGATAAAGTCTTGGTGCAGTAATCCAGGCGAAAGACATGACGAACTTTGTGACAATCTGCGACGTTAAAAAGCAACCAGCGTGCACACACGTACCCTGTCCATAAAGAGTCTGACGGTGGACAATGCTTTGTCCATTGCTCAGAGGAGTTTATAGCTCTCGACCGACGTCAGCTAAATGCTTGTCTACTCTGATAAGGGTACCTGCAGGACACGACAGGCATTGCCGTCCGCAATCCGCAATAAGCTTCCATCGGCGTCCGGATCGCTGCTTGTCGTCAACATCTACCCTGCTTTTATCGAAGACATTTCACCACATCCACACCTGTTTTCTTGACAGTACACATGCTTCGTACCCCTCGCCCACCTGGCGATTACCAGCTGTGCGACACAAACGCAAAAAATGAATGACGCTGCGTACTAAGGCACTTGGCATAGTTTCCAATAAGCCTACAATCTTTAAACTGATTGTGGCAATCAGATTTGCTTATGGTGCCCTCTCGTATTTGTGTAACAACTCAGACGATCTGTACCTTCCTGTTAGGTGGTGAAATCTGCGATAGGATGAAGCTGTTTCACGAGAGACAAGTTACTGCCTTACACTGGTAACTGATTTTATATAAAAGAACCAAGGTCATCTAAAAGATATTTGTTTATAGAATTTATGGGCGCTATTACACGCAAAATTATTTTATTTGAATAAACGAAGCGTCAAAATTCCGTCTTTAAGAAACTGTTGTGCCTTCTATATAGTGATTTAATACTTAAAAAATTCCAACGCATTATTACTGCTTATTTGAAATGCTTGCAGAGCCAGTCTACGTGGCTGGTATGTTCCTTTTACTAGAAGTTATATTTCTTGATTTAAAAAATCGTTACGATTTGCAAAAAAAAAAAAATATATGTCACGTCACAGTTTGCACGTAAAGGGAAGTCATCAAAAGAAAAAAATCGATGACACTAAAAACCTAAGCTGTAGCCAGAAAAAAATGAAATATCCTATTTCTAAGGACGCATTACCATAGGCCTATTTATGATTAATTTTTTATTTTTATCAATAAAATTATGAAAATAATACACTTTTATTATATTATATTATATTAATTCACAATTTCGAATTTTATCTATTTTCGGCTTACATAACTCCAATTTCTGTAAAGCTCGAATCTCCCTCAGCTATCTGAAAAAAAAGTATAATTTTAATGGAGTGTATTTAAAATTTGTAATTGCATGGCTGTTGACTGCTTTTCACAAAAGTCGGAACATATAACAAGCACTATAGCTTATATAAAGGCAGTTTTGACTGACGGTCTGTACTTCCTTCTCTTCTAATCTGATTTCTTGCTACCAACGAAATTACTGCTTGAGCTAAAACCTGTTGACGTGGCTTCAGGAGAGTTTTCAGAAAATGTTAGCGATGTACGTACATCACAAATTTAAGGAAAGTGCAGTACTACAATACAGTAGAAACAAACCTCTACCATTGAAAGGAGTCTAAAATAAAATACTATGTCTACTTACATTACTCAGAAAATATATAATGTAAATAGACATAGTACCTTTTAAGTAACTTTAACTACTGGATAAACGTGACATCTATATGACATAACATGCTTATAGTAAAGAAATATATAGTAATCACACCCGAAAAATTCATAAATAAATTTTACTACTATGTGCTCCTATTTATAGAATCGTATTTTAGTAATTTTGAACCACTCGCTTGTTTCAGTGTGATGATACCAGATGCTGTATAATACAATTCTGACCTCCTAATGATCAGCACATAGTGTTCGAAACATGTAGAGGAATTTAATAAACTTATTGTAAAACAAGAACTTGTGCATTAAGTTGGTCAATTACTGAGATTATTATACCAGTAATCCACTACGGTCATGCTCCGTTATTTTTCAAATTTGTGCACATGTTACACAATGTTATTGCTATTGCTCAGGCTATAATATTTAAAGAAATCTATTATGCATATAACAACGTTTTTGTGTTAATGTTAGTGTGTCGGTTACAATTGACCACAAACGTGCGCCGTGTAGAAATATTTTGTAATTGCTGATTTAAAGGACGTATTTCGTGCACAGTTTGTAGGTATATTCATTTATTTATAGACATACCATACTTCAGATTTCCACATTTTATCAACAAATATTAAACTTTATTTCACTTTATATTTCAATTTTTCATGCATGAGTCGCATGAAAGTAAAATAAAGCTAAATCTGTACAAAAACAGGGGCAAAAACAATTACCTGCACCACTAGATTATTACCTGACAACACAATAAATCTAGTATTTAATTAGTATTCCAACTGATGCACATACATAAACATTCCACATTAAAAAATTAAAATTGCTCCGACATGTTTCGATCCTAAGATCATCATCAGGGAGCTACTACATTTTCCTCGCTAAAGTCACTATTAAAATTATTCACGGATTAATTTCGTTGTATAAACAGGGTGTTGTGGCAGCATGTCTTATTGTGTAAGGTTATGTTGTTGAGAGTGTCCGACTGTGGGTGTGCGTCCTGTGCTTTGCTGCGTGTATCACGCAGCAAAGCACAGGACGCACACCCGTAGTCAGTGACTAATTTTAATAGTGACTTTAGCGAGGAAAGTGTAGCTCCCTGATGATGATCTTAGGATCGAAACATGCCGGAAAAATTTTAATGATTTAATGTGGAATTTTTGTGTGTGTGCATCAGTTGGTATACTAATTAAATATTTCGACGATATTCACGGTGCAACAATAAGGGCTATATATATATATATATATATATATATATATATATACAAACGTAGATAATTATGAATTTGTCCTGTCCTGTTCTGTCGTATTTCTTGTAATTATCTCGTGACCAGTACGATTGTCGGCAGAATGCTTTTGGCATGAAAGGTACTTCCATATTTTCTCTACATTTATTTGAAACGTTTCTCGACTCACGGGAAACCTATTGGGATATTATCATAAATTTACATAGGTTTTCATATAAAGTTCCCATTATTTTCTTCCGATTTAAGCAAAACTGATGTTGTTTTTCGATGTACATTAGCACAAATCTTAAAAATGCACGAAAATCCACCTATGGAAAATCCGAGATTTTAGTGCAGAAAATAGATTCTGTAACATTTACGGGCTGTTTATTGTAGGGCTCATAGCAATCGTCCCACCGAAATACCTTGTCTGGACGAAGTTCGGAGTGTCTTAATGTTACTGTGGGTGATCCATTAGTCATCATCAGGCTGCAAAATGTTAAGGGTGACATTTTTACTTAAAAAACTGTTAGCAACTTAGTTGGCTTTGTTTGTCGCTAACGGCGAGTTTGCATATTACCTTATTAAAAAATGGATAACAAAATTCCTTTCAGGGCTGCACAGCCAGGACCACATAGGAAATAGGTTCACTTTATACTCTGGTGGCAAAGACAGCAACAACAATTTATCCCCTCGCTCTTGCTTCATAACTTCACATCTCTCAGCACAAACCCAGGCACATTCACAAATGTGCAATCCGAAACGCCAAACCCACTAACAAACATTCCCACTCACACTAACAACTCGTATTCATCATATTCCAGAATATCTATATGACACGTGCAACTGAAGTTAAAGCTGAGAAGCAACAAACTTTAATTGCATTTGCATTTCCCACACATTATTACAGTTTCAATTGGTGAACCCTACATGCTGCCCAACATAATCTCTGAAAACAGCGTGCTACATTCGTTACAGCCTCGCAACCCCCCTTTCCATTTAACGGGATAGTATTTACCGTCCACGTGTCCATTATTTCCATCACTTTCGATAACACCATTGGCTTACAAGAAACTAATGCAATGTGCAGTACACTAAATATGTGCAGATAAAAATGAGACTAACAAGTAATGTTTTGAGAGAGGCAGCACAGTACTCATTCTCGGCATATTACTTAGATATTATTTTATAATATCACTTATCCTAATGTAGAATTAACTCTGAAATCTTCACCCTCCAAACCATGTTGCTGCTGTGTGGCTATCATCACTGATCCCTATTTCGAAGCTCTCCGTTCAACGCCAGACTCGAAGGTAGCTAAGCAAAAAGAGATTGCTCATGGCTTTGCTCAGCTCCTTCAGGCAAATTTAGGAATAAATTTAAGCGCAAGATTGTATCTTCCCTGTAAAAGTAACTTCATGGAACAGCGTCCCTTTTGAGAAGTAAATACTTGTTCAGCTGCTCAAGACACTGTTTTTATTTTATACAGCGCGAAGGTTTGTTAGCGATTTCACAGCCTACTATCGGAGAACTCTATCGTGAGACAACCACAGCGTTTCTCTTCATAATCCTAATAATCTTACGTAAATCTTATTGTAGCACCGTGCATTTTCGTAGAATCACTTCAATTTATCAACCAACGAATGCACATATAATTTCACATAAAACACTTTTAAAACACATGAAAACACTCCATGTTTCGATCTTGTCAGATCATCAGGGAGCTTTGTTCCTTGCTAGAATTATATTACAGTATTCACGATTCAATTCGTATCTGCAAACGAGGTGTTGTGGCAGCATATCATGTTGTGTTGTGGAGCAGTGGCTAGGTGTGCGTCGTATGCTGAGTAATATAGCCAGTCTCATTACTCAGCATATGACGCACACGTAGCCACTACTCCACAACACATTCCCACACAACATGATATGCTGCCACAACACCTCGTTTGCAAATACGAATTGAATTGTGAATACTGTAATATAATTCTACCAAGGAACAAAGCTCCCTGATGATGATCTCACAAGATCGAAACATGTTGGAGTGTTTTAAAGTGTTTTAAAATTGTTTTATGTGAAATTATATGTGCATTCGTTGGTTGATAAATTGAAGTGAATCTTACGTCACACTTGAAAAAGCGCAGTTTAGTACCCCACTAGAAGTTACTAGAAGTTACAGCACTACATGTGTTAATGTCCATGCTACTCCGCTCGTAATAATATAGCCCTTCCGGTTTACAGGGAGGGGGGGGGGGGGGGGGGGGGGGGGGGGGCACGGTCCGGGGATCAAACCCTGGTGGGGTCGAGTTTTTCCGCACTCGTCCAGACCCACCCACACTGGGTACCTGGTCT
>Ga0123357_10004787_pt1 | contig 16020 bp, 10 predicted proteins | sample TergutEmb28metaG_FD_89873 | JGI IMG/M metagenome (GOLD analysis project Ga0123357, IMG submission 89873) | Embiratermes neotenicus P4 segment gut microbial communities from Petit-Saut dam, French Guiana - Emb289 P4 | ecosystem: Host-associated > Arthropoda: Insects > Digestive system > Gut ... | reverse complement strand
GATATATTAATGTCCGAAATATGTTGAGCACATAAGAAGTGAAATAAAATAGCAAGTGACATCAAGTTGGTCTTTTATTCTTCAACTATCACAATGATGCACGGTCCAATAAACATAAGATAGCCAAATCAAGTTTGCTGCTAAGAAACGACATCCTTCCCTGCAAAACTCATTTAGGTTCAGAGAGGCAGCCTGCACCTATGTGCTGTGAGGTAAACCACTGTTCACTTACCCTAAGAGTATCGGGAACGTGAGGAAACACGAAGTCAGAAGGTGTGAGAAGAATTTTGTATGGTCCTTTAGACATTCTCTTCTTCAGGAGCTGCTTCCTGCAACAAATCGATTACAGCGTGTGGATCAGGACTAGCAGTGCTCAGTTTTTCCAGAGTAACAGTATGTCGGCTACAACGACGTAACTTTCAGCTACTCTTAATAATTGACAAACTTAATGCACAAATTTTTGTTTTATAATAAGTTTATAATATCCCTCTACATACGTCGAGCATTATTGTGCTCGACGTATGTAGAGGGATATTATAAACTTATTATAAAACAAGAATTTGTGCATTAAGTTGTTCAGTTACTAAGATTATACTGAGATGCACGGTTAGAAAACATCAAAATTTCAGCTACTCATTTCTGTGGTTTTCCTATTTGTTCTGTATGATAATCCTGTATTCCAGCTGGTTTCCTACGCCAGCAGGAAGCAAACAGCCGGCTTCCACTTATTGAAGTTGAGGCAGAAACCTAATGAACTCAGTTCTACACGATATTGTGGAAATAAGATGTTATCCAGCGGGATTTAGGAGTGGGCCTATGAGTTTCGGAACACACACGTACAAGCCCGAAAACAGACTTCGTTTATATGTTTACTTCCACTACAAAAATTTAAAAAAAAAATATTTTTTTGTGTGGGGGTGGGGGTGGGGGTGGTGATACTTCACACAAACTGAAAACGATGCACCCATAAGAGGAAGGATGTGTTCTGGTCTGTGTATCTATATACATATATGTACGTTTCCTTTAGCAACAGGAATTTCACGCCATAAACTGTGGATATTTTTAACGTGGGTGGTTACCAGGAAATTGTAACTCCTCTGAAGTTAAAACTGAAACTCGTCAGATTTCTGTAAAACGGATGTTCATTCAAAATACATGCGTATATTTATGTGGGTGTAAGTCTTTAAGGATGATTGATAAAGTTTCAAAAGCATATATTATCTTAAGATTTCGTGCAAGGCATCTCAGAATATAACACAATGCACACAAGGGTTTATACATTTTTTTTGGGCATAGGTGTTCCTAAAGTGGGAACTCCAGCCCCTGCACTTCCTTGCAGTCATTGCTGGTTCCATATTTCTGCGGAAAGTCTTAACCAGTGCCGTATCCAATAGAGCACTAGCCCCAGTCAGTGACGGTACAAGTGACACGGCACAAATTTTTTCAGCATGTTCTCACATTTTTTAGTTCAATAATACTATCAAACCGCTTAATATAACAGTTCTGAGGTGCTGGGCCATGGTCACTTCCTTTCTCTGCTTCAATCCCCGAGATTACATAATGTGACACTTTCACTTTCCATCTGTTGCAGTATCCCTAATACTCGTATATTTGAAGATTTAAGCCGTTATTTGTACGACTGATGGTAAACTGTCAGCTGCAGTATCTAAGTTACAAAGATTTATAGAGTTTAAAGGCTCCAGCACTAAAAAATATTTTAGCTTAAAAGATTATCTAAGATATTCCACGGATTTTTTTACTTTTTTCCTGTATTTTACTATGAGTATTTTTATAAATATACAAATTTAAGGCTGTCTTCTTTATTTCTGAAAATGTAAAAATCCCACTTACAACTGTTTCGGCTGCATCGGAATTACTGGTTCCGAATTCTAAACTTGAAACAAAGGATGAGCTAAAAGTTCGTAGAAATATTACAACGACACGTTAACAGATCTGTCAACTCTTCGTAAAGGTACCCCCACTGAAACTGCAGCAGGACTGCGATAGAGCGAGTTGTGATGACGCTTCAGGGCATATCACATATGATGAGCCATGTACCTCCATATTTGTTCTGTTTCTCTTCGCCTTATTTTATGGTATTATTTTATACAGTTGTGTGACAGTAAAGCATTTCACAATGTTGCTTGTACCGTGCGTATATATCAAGCTATTTATCTCAAAATATTTCCAGCAGTATGAATATACTGTATAACGGTTTGGTTCGTAGAAGTGGACTTCCCTGATGATGATGGTGGTGGTCGCCGCCGAAGCATGTTGGAAAGTAGTTTGGATTTATAAGAATTTTTAAAACCGTACTATGTATATATTGTTAATAAAAATCCAACCAGATGCAACAGTAAGCAGATATTTATTTACTGCAAAGCTACTCTACATGTTTCGGATATCACAGCACCCTTCATCAGGAGTACTAAAAACTGTAACCGCAGCCTCCGGTACAGGTCATAACATCGGCACACCTACTTCCCTGCAACGTGGCCTGATCAGGTCACGTTGGAGGGAAGTAGGTGTACCAGTAGTATGACCTGTACCGGAGGCTGCGGTTACAGTTTTTAGTACTCCTGATGAAGGATGCTGTGACACCCGAAACATGTAGAGTGACTTTGCAGGAAATAAATATCTGCATACTGTTGCAACTGGTTGAATTTTTATTAACATTGAATTTAGATGCACGGAACCATGAGCTTAAAACTTATGTATATATTATTGGAACAAATTTAGATACGTAAAACATTTATTTGTAGCAGATCATAGGAAGATATATAGAGTAATAAATAAACTTACGGGAGAACTCTAACTGAAATGATAGTTGTTTCGCTGAGCATTTCAAGATAGAGTTAAAACACAAGAAGTCAGCCGAAGTTACATGGCCAGCGGCGCTTTATACGGCCCACTGAGAGTGGCGTATTTGCTACGAGAACGCCGTAATGGAAGAAATTTTAATGCTAATGAGCTGATTGGTACTGTCCGTATACTTTGCACTGCTGATACTAATGGAATTAAGGACAAATTATTTTAACCCTCGAGCAATTTGTGTTAGTCGTACGGCGAAGGTGTGATACTTAAAAAAGTTAATAGTAATATTGGCAAAAGATATTAGTGATAGACACGTAAGGAAACACGGAAGAGGGTGAATGAGAATAATAAATAAAATGTTAATAGAAAGGAAGTACAGAAAAACGGAAATGAAAATGAAATTTTTCTAATTTTTCACCTACGCGTGTAGAATTTTGAAATTCATTTCAATTTTTAACTTTCGTAGGACTTTAGAATTGGGAGCGACCCGTAACAAAGCCTTCAAAGCCTCTACTTACTCAAAATAACAAGAGGTATTCATAAAAACGCGGGCATACATTCGAAACTGTGGTAATTTTCAGCTTGTATATATCAGAGGATCGTTCGAGTGGCTAAACCTTAAACCTTAATTCTACAGCAATAAACTGTAGTGTCCCCTTTATTTTCACCTGAAACTTCGACGACGTTTGCTCAGCACGACAGTTCCACTTTCATGTCTCAGACAAAAGCGGAGCAACTGTTTAAACCGCTGTTTTTACGTTACTGTGCACACATCGTTTGTGAAATGCGTCGAGGTAGAGAATTCGGATTCAGCAGCACTAGTTAGCTCGTTTTCCTTTCTGTACAAGCACACGAACATTGCACAGTCAATATAAGCTATGCAGTACGTTTAAAGGGGAAAATGAAATTAGCGAGTCGAAAATAGAAATGTAGGCTAAAGCCAGTTTGCCAACTAGTGCGGTTGTTTAGTAAGGCACAGTACTTATCGAACTATTCAACTACATGGCGGAAACTGATAGTTACTCAGCTGGTCACGAAATTCCTTCCCTCTTAGCAGAAAATTGGAAAAAATTCATTTCACCCTTCACAAAAACCCGTCAACAGACCCACAAGAAGCCAGCTGATTCCAGTCTATACTGTTGCATCTTTCACAACACACCCCCCCCACCCCAAGAAAAAAAGCTTTAATTTCATGATTTATGTTGTAACTAGCATGATACACTTTTATCTGAAGTACGCTGCCATTCGAAACACTGAGAATTTTCAAGAGTTAAACTGAAGCTGGTGGAAGAGGAAGAAGAAATAAGGAAATCGTTTTGATAGAAACCCATTATCAAAAAATTTAGATCTCGTCTGGCGTCTGTCTCTACAAATCCAATCGTGATGTTACATTGATATACGTCATGGCACCGAATTATTTGTCACTTTCGACGGGCGTCACTCATTCACTTGTCAGCAAGCACAGCAAATCCTCGCTAGCTGCTAGGGTACCTTCCTGAGCAACACTGGCAGTAATAAAACCAAGGTCGTTTTAGAAGCTGGGACGAAGTCAAACAAACTTTTTTTCCAGCAACTGTGGACCTGCTGCTGAAATTACCAACTTTGTCACGTGTACCAACATTAAAAAACCCAGATACACAAAACAAATGCTGCGGTTGGTAGAACTGACCACAAATGAAGAATGTTTGTCGGCAATTCGCTTCTAAAAAACAAAGTGTTGCCAGTGATAATTTCCGCTGCCAGGCAACATAATGCCTGTTGTAGCCAAAAATTATTCTAACCTGAGTGTTCTTCTTTTTCTTTTCTTCTTCTTCTTAATCCTTCCCCTCCTCCCCTTACTCTTCCTACTGACGTGCATTATTCTGCTGTTCTTGTCTGTCACTTACACAGTCCACATAATCCATCCATTTCATACTTTTTAAACTTCCACTGGGAAAAGTCCGAGTTTGGAAACAACGAATCTTTGGGACGGTCATTATGCCACTGAAGCCGGGGGCCGTCATATTCCTGCACGGCCGTTCAAAATAAATTAAAAATTATAACGGCATGTATTTCTACATATCCTGCAGACAAATGCATTGGAAGTACCGTAATTAGATACTGTATTACAAGAAGGCACAGAATTCAAATGATACTGTATAGAGCAATTCACTTGAACGTTCGACATACTTATTTCGTCGCCCGTCTTCGCTTCCTGTGACATGCACTGTAAATTTAACGGCTTATAGAACTTCCTTCAGCCCATCCTACTTCTAAACTAATGAACGCGTTCCCAGTCGAAAGACCTAATCAATTGTGAATACTTTGACTGAAATTATCCCTTCATAGCCATGGAAAAACTTCATTATCTCACTCAGTGTAGTCAGCAGGGCAATGTTCACGTCTGTGTAGTTTCTTTCAGACGACACGAAAGGGCTTTGCTTCCAAGAGTACCTGTGGGTTGAATTACGTTGTTATAAAGAAGTGTAAGTTAAGAAGTAATGAAAATCTAGGTTACCTAGCAACGGCTCCTGCGCCGACGAGGACGGCAGCGCAAATAGCTGAACAAATGACAATGGCTGCAATGTGTGCTCCCTTCATTATCAGCTCGGAGCCACCTGCAATGTGACACATCCCAAATGCAATATCCGTACGAAAATCTAACTAAAATTTACATAAATGATTGTCATTAATATGCATAATAAATAACCCTCCTTCCAGGTTATACCTGAACAGATCGCTGTTCTTCTAAGCCACAAGTGTAGGGTATAATAATATAAGAAGCGTAGAACGGTGCGTTCCAAACTGGAGTAGATCCACATATCTTTGAAATGCCTAGCTTGAAATTTTAAGATTTGAAGGATTGGTGAAACAAACCTATCACTGCAGATATAAATCTGTTTCCCGCACAAACACACACACACACCACACACACCACACACATACACACACACAAACACACACACACACACACACACACGCGCGCGGCATATCTCGATATTAACTGAGCTGAATTAGCTAGTGAAAAACGCCCTTTATGTTGCAACTCGCAAAGACAACAGAAATAAATTTGTATTCATCGTGTTATCAGTTGTTAATATCGCGTCTGACCCTTCAGAACTAACCCCTCCACACTTCCATACTAACTGTTCCGATCCCACAGCACTAAAACAAAAGGAATTCGACTTTATAAATCACTATATCCTCTATCCTCTCTTATGTTCATGTACATTTTAATGGAATTCGAAACAACATCCTTCATCCTAACATATATTAGCACATAGAAGATTATAAGTCGCAAAAGAACTGTCATTCCAACAGTCAAATCACAAGGATTTTTTTTTGTAATAAATGCTGTGATCTCTCTACCAGTTGGATTCTCCTTTTTAATACTGGCAGTGCTATCCTGCTTTTGGCCAAGGGTTAGACGGAGTTCAGCTGTGAGTAGGTATTGGTCAGTCACAGCAAAGCAACCCCAGCCTCAAGCTCTTACCTCTCTGACCAGAATCCACACAAACTTCATTCTCCCCCAGGTCACATGTAACGCCATCTTTGATTCTGGGCCAGTTTTTCAGTGAAGGAACCAGCGGCACTAGAAGAAAATGAGACTCGACTGTGGTCCTGTTGGTTTTACGTCTATTACTTGCTTCAATCCGAAGCAGCGGTCGCCACTTCGACATAACCGTGTTGCTTGTTGCTGTTGTGTTTATCAGCTCCTCGAACCAATCCAGCAATACAAATTGGTAAACACATGTGTCTTCAGCACAGCTGTTATTCTGTGGTAACGCAGAATTCTCTTGATGTCTCCTGATCCTTGAATTCAACAGTATCTTCAAGCCTTCCTTCACGTGTTGCCAAAGTTCCCATTCCTCCTGTAAAGAAAACACGAAATCCGGCATACGAAAATGACAAACTCGGTACCAGACCGTACTTAAAAGAAGTACCCTGAAGGAAAAAAAATTCTGCCATTATACGGCCCAAAATTGCATTACTGTGTTTATAACAACTCGCCAGTGTAGCCCATCACGACCAAAGTTAATCCAGTGTCCACCTAACTAGTCACTTAGAACGTTCAGAAATTCCCTGACTCTTATGGATCCTGATGGTCCATACTATCTTCATAATTATCAGCTACTGGACTTCAATCTGAGGCGAAACAATCCATCCACACCACTACACTTTATTTTTTAAAGGTTGGCTTTAATTTTGTTCTCTCACACGTTCCTAGGTCTTCCACTTCGTATACTGCCTTCAGGGTACTCGAGTAAACTTTCTTATGTAGAACAACTTATCATGAGCTCCATGCATGTCATTTGTCTAGCTCATCTCATGTTCTTTTATTTAATCTCCTAAATTGTGCGTGTATTTTGTGACAAATACAGGTTACAAAGCTCAATCTGTACATAGTACTTGGCTAATAAATATGTGTTTTATCACTGGCATAGGGACACGCGGTGGCGCAGTTGGTTGAGACACTGCGCTACAAGCCGGGAGTTCGCGGGTTAGATTCCGATGGTGTCACTGGAATTTTTCATTGACATAATCCTTCCGGCCGCACTATGACCCTGGGGTTGACTCAGCCTCTAACAGAAATGAATACCAGGAATATTTCCTGGGGGTAAAGGCGGCCGGTGCGTAGGGTTGAAAACCTTACCACCTTCATGTGTTGATTGTCTTGAAATCTGGGAACTTCAGTCTCCTGTAGCATTCAGGGTCTGTCCAGGCCTGTAATTGGATTGCTTTACCTTTACCTTATCACTGGCATAATTTTTCTGTTCTTGGATCACTTAACGACGCTCTAGTCAGTTCATAATGCATAGTATCTAATGATGGGATAATTAGTTTATAAATTGTAAATAACGTGGAAGGTAGCGTTTGTGGCCTAGTTTTGGCTGCTACCCGGTGGGCTCTTTGCTTGGAAATACCGAGGAAAACCACAAAATCTCTCAGTCGATAATCTATCACCAAAGGAAATTTTGATTTCGGAACATCTAGAATCCGAAGAACGAGTGCCGAACGCTAGACTACGATGTTAGGTCTATCCTCCTTTACGTAAATTAGTGCTATTAGTATTGTTTCTGTTAGAATTATGTGATGTGAAATAGAATGAAAAATTCATCTGTTTGGCTGGCGCACTCACCTCAAGGTACCGGCTCAAATTGCCTGCGGCAGGAACCTGAACACCGTGGTTGAACATCTCCTCTATACTGACACTTCTCTCCGTCACAGTGAACACCAGCATGGCCCTCTTGGTCGCCTGACTCATATTTTCCGGTGGCGAATATTTCTTCCACCTGCTGCCTGAATACATAGAAGATTCCAGGATGTTCGCCGTATCTACGTCAGCTGGCGAACTTGATAGTCTGCGTGTTTGTGTTGCTCTGGAGGCGCTGTCGGTTCTGGGATTGGTGCCAGTGTATTCTGAGGTTGAGAGGAAATGTGAAGGAGTTAAAGTTCCGTGGGATGGTTGAGATACTTTAGGTATTTGCGTGGAAGGGTGTTTAGGAGAACGCCTTGTGTTGGATCGGGAGTTTTGGAAGTATGTGTAACCTTCAGGACTTGCAGGATGGGTAGGAGGTGCGGTTGTAGTTGGCTCGGGGGTAGAAAAAATGTGACTGTTTGCTGGAGGAACAGGAAGAAATGGGGTAACCGATGTCAAGTGAACGGCAATTAAAGTGGTGTTCGGCAGTTGAGCCAGCTTCAGAGAATTTATGGCGGAGAGAAGATTGTCTGTTAGCGTCGAACCGAGCAGTGGAAGACAGAGAATAATTACTGGAAGAGACACAACAATACAATCGTTAACTCGAAAACCAAGAAGAGAAAAACGTACTTTGAGGTGTCAATAGAAAGTTGCTTTCCACTTGTGCACATCTTTCCTTTCTTTCTTTCAAATTTCTGCCGCGATTTGAAAGATCTCTGACCACGCCTCGTGTGAAGTAACAAAGGACAGCCAGGGCGGAAGGGACTTGGCAGATCATTTCAGCTTCCTACCACGAAGCATGAGGTCGTATTCTTGCACAGAGAAAAGCAATTACCATTAGCCTAGCCGGCAGAAAGGATCGCCAAAGGATTCGTAAAATGGACGACGAGCATGACAACACGTCATTATATGTCAATGCTGTTTTGGAACAGCCAGCTTCGAGGGCAGATATGAGGAATCAAATATTGGCGCCTGGACAGTACGTGTGTGTAACTTAAACGTAAATCAATCAGTTATCCACCTGATTGTATGGGGAAAACGGAATGTTGTATACGGGGTGTTCCTTAAAAAAGTAAATATTCCTGTCATTACAACAACGTTTCCTACATTAGTGAGTTTTGTGCTAAAGTTGAGACAAAACACGCGTAGTTTATGGATAATTTTTTGTGGTATTGAAGACATTTGTACATGTGAATATGCTTGGAGATATTCCCCGGAGTTCATTTGGACACGTATGTAATGTGGGCCTTGAAATGAAATAAAGTTATTGTACCTTCCTCACACACTGCGGGCTACAATTGATGTAACAGAAATTCCGTACGTAGAATTTCAACAGCACCTCTTAAGGAACTCAAGAACAAAGTGTGAAAACTCAATTACATTCCTACATCTTCCCTAAAATAAACTTAACTAAATAACCAACTCCATGGAGCAGAGTCCTTCTTGGGAAACTGACAGGTTCGCAGTCCAGAAATTTCCCGCATTTTATGGAAATAGAAGGTTCGTTACTTCACAAGAGCCCACCATCTGTCCCTATTCTAAGCCATATCAATTCAGTCCATCGTATTTCCTGAAGATCCATTTTAAAATTATCCTTCCATATACGCTTGTACTTCCAAGCGGTTAATTTCCCTTAAAAAATAAACCTAAACAAAATTAAATTAGTTTAGTTCTATCATGCCGAATTTTAAATTCGGTGTGGTACGGACGTCAGGCAGCCTGTATTATTACAATTTTATTCCTTTTATTTTCACAGACGCCTTTCCAGCCCTCGCAGCCATTAGTGCTCCTACAATTGAAGTCATGGTTACTCAACCTCCTAAAGAGCTTATCTACTATCTTGTGCACAGAACATTTCGTTTCAGTATTAATTCCGTTAACTTCCCTCCACTTAAGTTCTTTCTAAACAAACTTGTTTTTCCTCACAATGCACTGTCGTCGTCTCATATATCGAATGCCCGTTGTGATAACCCGTTTGTTTATGCAGTGTGCTGATGCTCTGTTTTCTTGCTTTGTTTCATTTCCTCGGTAGGTGGTTTTCATATTGTACTTGGATTACTCTGTGCAAAATGTTACCAAAATGTGCACTATTAGAACTATTATGGCGCTAATTCCAAGAACTGGGATTGCTCAAATTCGGTTTACACACAATTGTGAGGAAAAAAATCTTACGCTTTCCGCAGACTTAACCCGAACCTCTCCATTAGTATCCTCCTTCATAGGCTGGTGCAATCTTTTACAAGAGTACTGTCTCTCTCTCTGTCTCTCTGTCCCAATTTGAAGAGTTGCTATGCTGTTGCCTTCTTTGGAAGTTTGTGGAATAAATTCAATATTATCTTTGGGGCATTATTCTACGTGCGAATCTCCAGCTTGACGTTCTAGGAAATTCAATTGTTTGCTGTGTTGCCATGGTTACTGGATATTCTTCCGGAATCCACAACGAGATCAAACGAGACATAACAGGTGAATTCATAAACAACTACATCACTGTTTTGTTACTGAGACGCTTTATCTTCGCAAAAATATCAATGATTTACAATCTGCATTAGCGTGTTAAGGAAGCTAATTATACTTTCCTTATATTATATATTACACCTGTCCTCTAGTATATGACACTCACTGAATGACAAAGCTATCAGGATTTTCTCAATGATAAATACACTATTATAGTAGTCACCTTATACAAAACAGTCAAATGCCACAGGGAACACAGAATCAAAGAAAATTACCATGGGCGGGGCAGGGACATGTGAAGATAAAACGACAACTGTGTACAGAATATTAGAAAAGTTGAAGAAAATGCATTTGAAAGACCTTGACGTAGATAGGGCAATAAAATTGATACTGGCCATAAAAACGTAGGCCGAACAATGAGGGAATATTGAACAGCTGAGCGACTATTAGTTTATGGAAACAGTTCCATGGAGTTACGTAATTGGACGTAAATAACATATTCCCAAGTTTTGTGTTCGAAGGCAGCATAGAACTGCATTTTGGAAAGTAAGATGTGAATTACCAATGCGCACGTTTACTTTAGGTCTATCCTTTTGAGCTCTCTAGTATACACGCATGAAAGAGACAGCCGTTTCACGTTCGATGATTTCACAAAGAAACACGTCACGGATAAACTGTTACATCAACACACACAGAAGCAAAGGCTTTATCAAATTTGCAGCAGCATTTGACGTCATATTGGTCAGTATCGGTTATTACTGCAGAATTCATTCGTGCGCAGTCTTCACAGGAAGTTTCGTATTACTGCTGCAAATTACTTCCGGGTGACAGCACAACCTTGCTTGCTGCGTCCTGTGCAATGATGGGAGGCATATGACATAATAGCAGTAGTTATGTGCATTCATACGAGAAAGTGCTCCACAGTTTAGGCAGATTTCTCGGCGGATTCAGAACTGCTGGCCCTAGGCGATTATACGAGCTTGTTACATACCGGATGCCAGATTGAGGCACTTTAAGGCAGAATGTGTTTGTCAAAGTTTCATCCTAAAGCGACCCAACAGATTTTGATAAATCTTGGTGTCGGGAACGTAAAAAACCAAAGAGGATACCTTAAAAAATTACATATTTTTCTGAAAACCAATTCATCATTCACCCTTTAAAACTTGTACAGAACTTAAAATTTGGACCTCAACAATATCCACAACATACATTCGAAACATATGTCTTAAAGTTGTGTATACCATGCATCACGTTCGCACCACCTTTTATTGACCAGCACTTACGAACCATCCTATGTATACTGGATCACGTATTAATTATGGCTCCAATGCACTTCTGTGTCAATGGTGTCAATGAAAGCCGAAACGCTCTGGAGCTATGATTAATGAGTCATCTAGTAAAAATAGGATGGTGCTTAAATGCTGGTCAGTAAAAGGCGATCGAAATATCTGCGTTCCGCAAAAATGACACCATCAAAAGCAATAAAACCCTAAACGGCTCTCAGTTTAATGCAGAACAAAATGTAAAGTTGGCTACCTTCGTAAGTCGGCACCCTGCCACAGCTGGACACGCTCTTTCAGAAACGAAAAATTCCTACGATATTGTACATGGACATTGCCCCATAATTCTTATAATAAAACCAACAAGATGCACTAATATCTCAAATTATTTTTGGAATAAAACTCTACATGTTTCGGACAGTTCCTCTGTCCATCACCAGGAGACTAGCACTGTACACACAGCAGTAGGTACATGCTGTATGCTGACTGATTGCTAGCAGGATCAGGATGAAACTGCAGTTCCATCCTGATCCTGCTAGCAATCAGTCAGCATAACCTGTATGACATATACCTATTGCTGTGTGTACAGTGCTAGACTCCTGGTGATGGACAGAGGAACTGTCCGAAACATATTGAGTTTTATTCCAAAAATAATTTGAGATATTAGTGCATCTTGTTGGTTTTGTTATAAGAATATATGACGAAGCACGGTGCTCTGAATGTCAAATTACCCAATAACTTGACCACAGTTCCACATTTAATGCTATGCTTTCTATATGAGTTAAAACTCCCTACGTTGACGGACCTGAAGTTGTACAGGTTGTGTATCATGCTGTACACAGGCAGAAATATTCATTCATTAACAGAATTACCTGTTGTTCACCTTACCTCTATTCTTTCTCCACAAGTACGAAAAATATACTGGAATTTTGTAGTGTCAAATGGTTTCTATTCAATGAGAGGTTTACGTACTTGCTGTCTTAGTTTATCACCTGTCTACGCAATCTGAACTGTGCATCTGCACTGGTGATAGTGCACAGTTAAATTTTCAGTGTCACGTGGTTTCTAAAATTTGGCCACCATTATTAGTTGGGCGAATTTGAATGAAACCAAAGGTGATCAATAGAGACGTGGTTCATTGCACATATACACCTGTGATAAGTTAGAAGGAACAAGAGGATATGAATTTAAATTAATATGGGAATCCAAAACAATTTAAGTAATATCAACATGCATGGGTTCTCATATTCAGAAAAAAACGTGCATGATGTATTTTTAAATAAGGGAGCTGCGAATGTTTTCCATTCAATGGCCAAATTACGTTGATTTATATGTGCGTATGTTACATATTTTTCTACGCAGACTTTATTGGATGATAGCATAATAGGAACATAATGTCCTTCTGTCTGCCCGCAAGTATCATTTCTAAAACTACTGAAAGAATTTGCATTAAATGTTTGTGAGAAGGGCGCAACAGTAAGGCATGTTGATAGAAAACTTTAATTTTGGTTTGAAATGCCTTCATTGTAACACCTACTGCATATAAAACTGTAACTGGATTTTACACAGCTTCAAAAACACACGATAATGTAAAACGTTGATTTCCTTAAACCCTACGCGTAGTAGTGGAAATTTTTCGACACAGAAAATAACATAAGGCAGTGTAATTTCTGACCGTGCAATGTGATATATGTAGTATGAATGTATGCGTTACAAATAAGCTCCTATCTGCAGTAGGTCGGTGAAAATAAAGGACAATCATATATGAAAATAAGTAAATAAAAAGTGTTTGGACGTGCGAAATTCATGAAGCACGCACCTTGGTTCTGAAGACACAGGTTGGTGGTTACAACTGTCTCACGTCTCTATTTCATATTTAAAATTTAACGATGCGCAGTAAGATATAATTCGTGGCCGTACGCAGTGAAATGTCTCGGGGTTTTTTAATTATATTTTTTGACAAGACATCTCGTTTTGTACGATTATTATATATATATATGTATATAAGTATGTATGTATATATGCAGAAATACTGTCTAAACACAACTTTATCTAATATGTAAAACAGCTACATGTTTCGGCTATATACGTATAGCAATCATCAGGCTGAAAACAGAATCATAAATAAGAAAAACATTTAATACAATGAATAAATTTTTTGTGACGAGATCTCGTCCTACATCAATGTATAGTCATGTTAAATTTTATAATAAAGCAAAAGTGACGATTGCCAGGGGATTGTGTAAAATTATATGGATTATAAATGCATTATAGTAAGGATTTTCTCATTTACGGTTCTTTGTGCAGCCTAATGATGGCTATATATAGCCGAAATGTGAAGTTGTTTTACTTATCAGTTAAAGTTCTGTTGAGGCTGTGATTCTGTAGTCTTCTTTTCTTACACACACACACACACAAACACACACACGCGCGCGCGCGTGTGTGTAAGAAAAGAAGACTGCAGAATCACATCCTCAGCACAACTTTATGTGATAAGTATATATATATATATATATATGTATATATATATATTTGTCTAGTGGGTTGCTTAGCAACTGTTGATTTGTAATTACAAATTTGAACACGTTGTTTCTTATTTGTTTAAGGACTCTGTCAGTGGCTCAGACTAAGATACTGCATCGAAAGATGAGATGATCAGATTACAGTGAACTGAAAAGTGTAGAAAAGAAGCTTGTGATCCCCTCTGATGTGATTTCTCGGCTTTTGCATGCAGGGACTAAAGAAGCTCATAAAAATACTGACCACTATTTTTTGTACACTTAATACGTCCATAAGGGAAAGGACGTAGGCTATTTAAAATCTGAAATACAGAATTTCTCAAATGCACAGGCTTTTTTTGGATTTCACATATCGCATTCCCTTTAACGCTATTTTATTTTATAATTTTGTACTTCTGTTTTACCAGCTTTATCTGTTTCTCCTACCTACTGTAGCTTTCCATGTGGTCATAGTTCTTATATTTACTTGCATAAGGCAATATACAGTATGTCCTCCGCTGAGTTGGTCTTCGGCAAGCTGATCGTCATTACAGTCCATCACTGGTCCCCATTCTGAACCAAGCAAATCAATCCGCTACCTAGTGGGAGACCCACAGAAATTTGACAGGGCATAGTTTTTCTATCTTCAGGGCCTTTTACTCTATTTCAGTCCTGTAATAACTTTCTCCTTTAAAAGAATGACTCAAGTTACACATTTGTCCTTCAGATGGCACAGTTTCGAGAACGAGACTGCCACTTGCAAATTACGACCTCGTGAGAATGACGGAATACATAGCAGGACACATTAACAGTCATCAGCCACCTCCTATTAGCATATTTATATCACCGTTCCATTTAAGAATGTACCTAACACAGAATTGCAGACATTTTTGTAAGAAGTTCTTATTCATCTCTTGATGAAGTCATTCTAACAACATCAGCTAAAGAGCCACGAATTGTAAAACTCCTCTTTATGTAGCCTTGTCCGTCCTCATCTGACATGAAATATTTAAATCCCTCTTCAACACATTTCACTGTAGCAGCTTGGAACAGTTCCTGCATCTTGTGTAAGAGTGTTCTTGCCTTTTCTATTATTTTCAGTGGTCGGCGATTCTTTGTTGCTAGCGTTCTAAATGTCCATGCCATAGAATACGGTGACCACGTCATAAGGGGAAGCGAGTCTCCACAGAGAGAACAAATTTTCCAGGTCATCTGACCTACAGTTCCCTCCCCGACCAGACTCGCTGCAACTCCTATTACTGGCCACGGACATGTATAACAATATTTAAGGCATCGCAACTAGAAAATACTTTGTGCAACAACCTAAAAGATGTAAGAAGTAATATGATTTATCGTTGCGGTAATGAAGCAGAAATTATCATAAAATAAACAATTGGCTTGAGGATCATTTTAAGCAGTGGCGTAGATGGGTTTTTCGCGCCAGGGCGAGTAAGCACATACACCGTCCTCAACAGAAATCAGGAATCACAGTACGTTATTGAATATCATTTCACTCGGCTCAAGTACTTAAAATTTGTTAGGCGCAGACTTTTTTTTTCGTTTAAATTATTCGTTGCCCGCCCATGTTACTGCTCCTTGCATTCTGCCGCCCTGGGTTGTGGCACCACTCGCCCTGCTCCAGCCACGCCACTGTTTGGTGTTTAATTTTATGAAATCTCAAATTACCAACACATATGTATGTATATAATTCCTTCCTCCCTACCCCCCCCCCCCCCCCCCCCAAAAAAAACAAAAAATTCTTTAACAAAAAAATATTTTTTTTTTTAATATAATT
>Ga0123357_10004786_pt1 | contig 16020 bp, 15 predicted proteins | sample TergutEmb28metaG_FD_89873 | JGI IMG/M metagenome (GOLD analysis project Ga0123357, IMG submission 89873) | Embiratermes neotenicus P4 segment gut microbial communities from Petit-Saut dam, French Guiana - Emb289 P4 | ecosystem: Host-associated > Arthropoda: Insects > Digestive system > Gut ... | reverse complement strand
CAGGCTAACCGGAAGGATCAGCGACTCTACCAAGGGGTGGAACAAGATGAGTAAAGGTGAACTAGACGAGTTGGTGCGCGATGAGGTATCACACGCCCTGGCGCATGAGGACGACCCTCTACCTGTCGGGTTGCGAGTCACGCATCCCAACCGGGCAACAGTCTTGTCGGTGCGTCTGGGCAGTGAGGATTTTCGATTGTTGACGCAGCAAGCTGAACGAGAAGGTTTGCCGATATCGACCCAAGCACGAGCCCTGATATTGGCTGGACTACGGCAGCGGGACATGAAAGAAGTTGTCGCTCAGGCGTTACGCGACACCCTAGTACCACAGATGATTGCAAGCTAACGCCGAGATCGGGGTTTTCGTCCACCTAGGTCAATGTGGATGGACTAAAAGTCATATCTCGTGAATGCGGGGGCACGAAACGGCAATGAGAACCGCGCTGACGGGGCTCTAAACTAGACGCCATGGCAGACCCCGCGACTTACCGTCCCGCGAGTGGCACCATCCCCACGGATCCGGGCGTCTACCGCTTTTTGGACGCCCGGGACCAGGTGATTTACGTCGGCAAGGCTAAGAACTTGCGGCAGAGGCTGACGTCCTACTTCGCCGATCCGGCGACGCTGCACCCACGGACCCAGACAATGGTGTTCTCGGCAGCCCGGGTCGAATGGACAGTGGTGCGCAACGAACTGGAGTCGCTGCAACTGGAATACACGTGGATCAAGAAGTACGATCCGCGGTTCAACATCAAGTACCGCGACGACAAGAGCTACCCGTGGCTGGCCATCACCTGGAGCGACGAGTTCCCGCGCGTCTTTGTCGGGCGGGGCGCCAAGAAGGCTGGCTGGCGCTACTTCGGGCCGTTCGGCCAGGCCTGGGCCATCCGCGACACGTTGGACCTCCTGTTGCGCGTCTTCCCCATGCGGTCGTGCAGCACCGGCGTCTTCAAGCGCGCCAAGGCGGCCGGGCGTCCGTGCCTGCTGGCCCACATCGGCAAGTGTGCTGCGCCCTGCGTGGGGCGCATCACAGCTGACGAGCACCGGGCGATAACCAAGGATATGTCGTCGTTCCTGTCCGGCCACTCCAGCGCTCTTGAGCGCGACCTGACTGCCCGGATGAAGTCGGCGGCCGCCGACGAGGACTTCGAACGGGCGGCCCTTCTGCGCGACGCGTTGACGGCACTGCGGCAGGCCAGCGAGCGCAACGCTATTGTGCTAGGTGACGGCGCGAATGCCGACGTCATCGCCCTGGCCGAGGACCCGCTGGAGGCGGCCGTCCAGATATTCCACGTCCGCGAAGGGCGCATCGCCGGTGAGCGGGGCTGGGTGGCCGACCGCACCGACGACACCGACACCCCCGGCCTGGTCGAGACATTCCTTCTGCAAATCTATGACGCCGACGCCGGGGTGCCGCCTGAGATCCTCGTGCCAGAGTTGCCGCCGTCCGCCCTCGCCTTGACGGATTGGCTGACGGAGCAGCGCGGCGCCAAAGTGACCATCCGCGTGCCCCAGCGCGGCGACAAGGCCACCCTGATGGAGACGGTGGCACGCAACGCCGCCGAGACTCTTGCCCAGCACAAGCTCAAGCGCAGCACGGACCTGACAAGGCGAAACGAGGCGCTGGCCGAGTTGCAGGACGCTCTCGGACTGCCGGAGGCGCCGCTGCGCATCGAGTGCTACGACATCTCGCACATCCAGGGGTCCAACGTCGTCGGTTCGATGGTCGTCTTCGAAGACGGCCTGGCGCGCAAGAGCGAATATCGCCGCTTCATCATCAAGAGCTTCCAGGGAAGCAACGACGAGGCGGCCATGGACGAGGTTTTGACAAGGCGTTTCAAGCGGCTCTTCGACGAGGAGGCGGCCATCCGGACCACTGGGGACGACGCGGTGGCCGCGCTCGTCGACCCCGAGACGGGGACGGCCCGGAGGTTCGCGTACCGTCCGTCTCTAGTGGTGGTGGACGGCGGGCTGCCCCAGGTCAACGCAGTCCAGGCCGTCTTCCAGCGGCTGGGGGTTGCCGACGTGGCCCTGGCCGGGCTGGCGAAACGCCTGGAGGAAGTGTGGCTGCCGGGGCAGGAGTATCCCGTGATCCTGCCCCGGGCCAGTGAGGGGCTGTACCTGCTGCAGCGGGTGCGCGACGAGGCCCACCGCTTCGCCATCACCTTCCACCGCGAGCGCCGGGGCAAGGCAATGGTCGAATCGGTGCTCGACCAGGTGCCGGGCCTGGGCGAGGTGCGGCGGGCGACCGTCTTCAAGGCGTACCCAAGCCTGCCGAAACTGCGCCGCGCCAACCTGGAGGACCTCGCCGCGTTGCCTGGCATCGGCTTGAAGACGGCCGAAGCCATCGTCTTGGCACTGGCGGCAGATAGTCCAATGGTGGGCATAAATACAGCAACCGGCGAGATTGTGGAATGATTGTGTGATATGGCGTTGACGAGTCAGGTGAAAGCTGAGCTGGCGACACTGCACGAGTTGAGGGTAAGCGCCCGGAAAGCCGAGGCCACCACAATGTTGCGGTTCGCCGGCGGCATCCACATTGTGTCCGGACGCATCGTGATGGAGGCCGAACTGGACACCGGTGCGGCGGCCCGGCGTTTACGCAGCATCATCACGGAAGTCTTCGAACTGGACTCGGAGTTGCTCGTCATCAATCCGTCCGGGATCCGGCGCGGCACCCGCTACATGGTGCGCCTGTCGAACGATGGCGAGGCACTGGCCCGCCAGAGCGGGCTGATCGACCAGCGGGGCCGTCCCGTTCGCGGGCTGCCGCAATCCGTGGTCAGCGGCGCCCAAGCCGATCAGGTGGCCATCTGGCGCGGGGCTTTCCTGGCCCGTGGATCGTTGACGGAGCCCGGCCGGTCTGTGGCCATGGAGATCACATGCCCGAGCACCGAAGCGGCGCTGGCGCTGGTTGGTGCCGCCCGCCGGTTGTCCGTGCCCGTCAAGTCCCGCGAGGTGCGCGGCGCCGAACGCGTGGTGGTGCGAGACGCCGACGCGATCGCCGCGCTACTGGTCAAGATGGGCGCCCATGAGTCGATGCTGGCCTGGGAGGAGCGCCGGGTACGCCGCGAGGTGCGGGGCACTGCCAACCGTCTGGCGAACTTCGACGACGCCAACTTGCGCCGCTCGGCCAGGGCGGCTGTGACGGCAAGTGCCCGGGTGCAGCGTGCCATGGAAATCCTGGGGGACAATGTGCCGCCGCATCTGCGGGCGGCGGGCGAACTGCGCATGGCACACAAGCAGTCATCCTTGGAAGATCTGGGTCAGTTGCACGATCCGCCGCTGACCAAGGATGCCATGGCGGGGCGCATCAGACGTCTCCTGGCGATGGCCGATCGGACTGCCGCCGAGTTGGGCATACCCAATACCATCGTCGAGTTGTCCAGGACGGTAGTCGAGTCCGACGGTTTGTGAGTGTGCTACACCTAACCACTTCATGCTAGTCACTTTGATTCTGGGGTTGTGGTCTTGTGTCGTGGGGACGCTCCAGTCGGCGCATGAGCTTCGCTCATCATCACGCCTCCCTCTCGCTCAGTTCCGCTCCAATACCGGTGCGTCTTCGCGCAAATCGCTCGCCGCACAGCGGTCTTTCGCTTCAATGCCCCACTCGTACAAGACCACGACCCCAGAACTGGCTGGAAACTGCCACAGCGTCACCACCCCAGAGACACGACGCCCAATGGCACCCCAGCGGCGTGGCGACGGACCGCAATGACTAAGCTAGACAAACGGAAAACAAAATATCAGCGTCTTCGACACACGAAGGCGAGTAATTCGCTTGCGAAGGAGAATTCAATGACCGTCAAAATCGGTATCAATGGTTTTGGCCGTATCGGCCGCAATTTCTATCGGGCCATGCTCGAACAGGGTGCCGACTTGGAGGTGGTGGCCGTCAATGACCTCACCGACACGACCACTCTGGCACACCTGTTGAAGTACGACTCCGTTTTCGGTCGCTTCAAGGGCACCGTTGAGCATGATGACACGGCGATCATCGTCGACGGTCATCGCATCGCTGTCTTCGCCGAGAAGGATCCTTCCGCGTTGCCGTGGGGCGATCTTGGCGTCCAGATCGTGGTCGAGTCGACCGGCAAGTTCAACGATGGCGAGAAGGCTAAGGTGCACATCGCGGCCGGCGCCAAGAAGGTCATCATGTCGGCTCCCGGCACCAACGTCGACGCCACGTTCGTTGTCGGCGTCAACGAGAAGGATTACGACCCGGCCAACCACAACATCATCTCGAACGCCTCGTGCACCACGAACTGCCTGGCCCCCATGGCCAAGGTGCTGCAAGACACGATTGGCATCGAGCGTGGCCTGATGACGACGATCCACGCCTACACCGGCGACCAGAACCTGGTTGACGGCCCGCACAAGGACCTGCGCCGCGCCCGCGCCGCCGCTCTCAGCATCATCCCCACCAAGACCGGCGCTGCTCAGGCTGTCGCCCTGGTGATCCCGGAACTGAAGGGCAAGTTCGACGGCTTCGCGCTGCGCATCCCGACGCCCACCGGCAGCGTGACGGACCTGACCTTCGAGTCGACCCGCGAGACCTCCATCGAAGAGATCAACGCCGCCATCAAGGCTGCCGCAGAAGGTCCGCTGAAGGGCATCCTGGAGTACACCGAAGATCCGATCGTGTCGATGGACATCGTCGGCGACTCGGCGTCTTCAATTTTCGACGCCAAGTCGACCAAGGTGATCGGCGGCAAGCTGGTCAAGGTGCTGGCTTGGTACGACAACGAGTGGGGCTACAGCTGCCGTCTGGTCAACCTCACCGAACTCGTCGCGTCGAAACTCTGAGGGGTCACCGCGATGAAGTCAATCGACCAAATCGAGAAGCTGCAGGGCACGCGCGTCGTCATCCGCTGCGATTTCAACGTGCCGCTGGCTGGCTCCGTCATCACCGATGACGGTCGCATCCGGGCCGCCCTGCCCACGCTGACCAAGCTGCTCAAGTGCGGCGCCCGCGTCATGGTGCTGGCCCACCTGGGGCGTCCCAAGGGCGAGGTCAACCCGAAGTACTCGCTGGCTCCCGCTGCCGCCCGTCTGGCCGAACTGCTCGGTCAGCCGGTCACGCTGGCTGAAGACGTCGTCGGGCCGTCCGCCCAGGCGGTTGCCGCCGGATTGGCGGACGGTGAGTGCGGCATGTGCGAGAACGTGCGCTACGAGCCGGCAGAGGAGGCCAAGGACGACGCGTCTCGCGAGGAACTGGCCGCCAAGTACGCGGCGCTGGGCGACATCTTCGTGTCTGACGGTTTCGGCGTCGTCCACCGTAAGCAGGCCAGCGTCTACGACGTCGCCAAGCTGATGCCGTGCTTCGCCGGTTACCTGGTGCAAAAGGAGGTCGACGTGCTGCGTCAGTTGACCGTCGATCCCAAGCGCCCGTTCGTCGTCGTGCTCGGCGGCGCGAAGGTGGCCGACAAACTGGCCGTCATCGACAACCTGCTGAAGATCGCCGACACGCTGGTCGTCGGCGGTGGCATGGCCTACACCTTCCTGAAGGCGAAGGGCATCGAGGTGGGCAATTCCATCCTCGACGAAGACAACGTGGCGACGTGCCAGGGTTACCTGGAGTCCGCTGCGGCAGCCGGCAAGCAGATCATTCTGCCGGTTGACGTCCGTGTCGCGCCCGGTATGGATTTCGACGCCCGCACCGTGATCGGTGACATCTCGGTGGTCCCGGTCGACCAGATCCCAGCCGATCAGGGAGGTCTCGACATCGGTCCTGAGACCGAGAAGCTGTTCGCTGAGACGATCGAGCAGGCTGCCACGGCGTTCTGGAACGGCCCGATGGGCGTGTTCGAGATCGCGGACTTCGCCAATGGCACCAAGGCCATCGCCGAGGCGCTGACCAAGGTATCAGGCCTGTCCGTCGTCGGTGGTGGCGATTCCGCCGCCGCCGTGCGGCAGCTGGGCTTCAGCGACGACCAATTCGGCCATATCTCGACCGGTGGCGGTGCTTCGCTGGAATACCTCGAAGGCAAGGAATTGCCCGGTTTGGCCGTCTTGGAAGGCAACTGATGACTAACCCCGCCCGCAAGCCGCTGATCGCCGGCAACTGGAAGATGAACCTGAACCATGTCGACGCGGTCGGGCTCGTCCAAAAGCTGGTCTGGTCGCTGAACGACCACAAGTACGATCAGGAGCGGTCGGAATGCGTCGTCATCCCGCCGTTCACCGATCTGCGGACGATCCAGATCCTGGTCGAGGCCGACCGTATGCCGATCGGCCTCGGCGCCCAGGACGTCAGCCCCCACGATGACGGCGCCTACACCGGCGACATCTCGGCCAGCATGCTGCTGAAACTCGGTTGCAAGTACGTGGTCGTCGGCCACTCCGAGCGGCGGCAGTATCACGACGAGACCGACCAACTGGTCAACCAGAAGGCGTTGCAGGCGCTGAAGTGCGGTTTGCAGCCGATCGTCTGCGTGGGCGAGGGCATCGACGTGCGCAAGGCCGGGGGAGCGGTGGAGTTCACAGTCGCCCAGGTGAAAGCGGCGTTGGACGGCGTCAAAGCCGATTGGCTGACGTCGCTCGTCATCGCCTACGAACCAGTCTGGGCCATCGGCACCGGACTGGTGGCCAGTCCGGCCGACGCGCAGGAAGTCTGTGCCGCCATCCGGGCCTGCCTGGTCGAGTTGTACGGCCAAGCCGGGGCCGACCAGGTGCGGGTGCTGTACGGCGGGTCGGTCAAGGCCGGCACGGCCGCGTCCCTGATGGCCGAGCCGGACATCGACGGCGCGCTAGTCGGCGGCGCCAGCCTGAACGGCGACGAGTTCGCGCTGATCACGCGATTCTACGATCTGCCCTTCTAAAAGGACACCGATATCGGGGGCGGCTCTGCGGGCCGCCCCCGATTCGTCTCCAATTGCCTGGGCGGGCTGCCAGGATTGCGTTGATGGGGTATAATTGACGACGTGATTGTTATGAAGCTGCCGATGGCAACTCCCATGTTTGTGCTGTGTATCGTCTTGATGTTCCTCAGCTTGCTGCTGACGGCTACCATTTTGATCCACAAGGCCAAGGGCGGGGGCATGTCCGACTTATTCGGTGGCGGCATGTCGACGGCTATGGGCGGCGTCTCCATCGCCGAGCGCAACCTTGACCGCATCACATTGATCGTCGGTGGCCTGTGGGTCGCCTGCATCGTCGTCCTGCTGGTGCTCTACCGTTGGATCTACAACGGCACCGGCGTCTAGGATCCGCTGAGTAACCAGCACTTCGCTACAGCTCGCAGCGATACCAGGGCAAGTTGGCTGACGCGGATTGGTCCGCGAAAAGGTGTGTTGCCTGACGCCCCCTGAGAACACCGGCGGGTAGGCTCTCGTCGTCATCAAGCACACGTGCCACTATCCCGGCGACGGCGTCCCCACTGGCGACGTACCAAACCTCGTCCGCCCGTGACAGCGCCCGCAGTGTCAGCGTCAGGCGTTCGCCCACGTCGTCCGGAACGCCGAGGACGGTGTGCGACTTGGGCGCAGTGAAGGCCGGTGATCCCGGCGACAGACCGGCCACGCTGCCGTCGTCACCCAGCAACAACAGCACCACGTCGAAGGCTGTGTTGCCCAACTCGTCCGAGTATTGCATCGCGGCCGCGTCCACGTCAGCGTTGCCAGACGGCGTCGGCATCGGATGGACATTGCCAGACGCGAGGCGCAGAGTCTTGCCAATGGCGGCCAAGGTCCTCGTGGACACGCGCGCCGGATCCGTGACCTCGACGTATCGCTCATCGCTCCACCACAGGTCGAGGTGCTTGGGGTCGATCACAGACTTGGCGACGGCCCCCTTCAGCGCCGACAGGACGCCGCTGAGGCCGTCTGACAAGCAGATCGACGTGGGGTGCGGGGTAGCGAGCCGATCGGCGAGATGACGGGCGACACCAGCGTCCAGCTGGTCAGCACCGGCGTAGCGATGCACTCGAACCGTCATCCTAATTCCTGCCGCTCGCGTAAGGCTATAAGCATAGCCTGAGTCGTTGCGGTTTCACCTATCGGTGGCGTTATTGACGGCCTGCACCAGGTCGTGCCAGGAGGTGACGAATTTGTCGATGCCGTCCTGTTCCAAGAATTTGGTGACGTCGTCGTAGTCGATGCCGGCGGCGGCCAGGTCGTCCAGCGTTTGCTTGGCCTCGCCGATTTGGCTGGTGATGGTGTCGGACGCCGCTACGCCATGGTCGGCGAAAGCGTCAAGGGTCTTCTGTGGCATGGTGTTGACGCACGGGCGAGCGATCAGGTCCGTGACGTAGAGGGTGTCGGGGTAGGCGGGGTTCTTGGTGCCGGTGGACGCCCACAGCGGGCGCTGGTGGTTGGCGCCGTGTTGGGCCAGGGCGGCGAAGCGATCATCGTTGAAGACCTGTTGGTATTCCTCGAAGGCAACGCGGGCGTTGGCGACGGCCGCCTGGCCCAGCAGCGCTGTGGCGGCAGGGGTGCCGATGGCTTGCAGACGTTTGTCCACCTCGGTGTCGACCCGCGAGATGAAGAAGGATGCCACGGAATGGATCTGGCTGATGTCGCGCCCGGCGGCTAGGGCGTCTTCCAGCCCGCTGAGGTAGGCGTCCATGACCTCGCGGTAGCGCTGGAGTGAGAAGATCAGCGTGACGTTGACGCTGATGCCGGCAGCGATGGTGGCGCGGATGGCGTCCAGCCCCTCGGCGGTGGCGGGGATCTTGATCAGGACGTTGGGTTCGTCCACCAATGCGTGCAGCTCGGCGGCCTGGGCGATGGTGGCAGCGGCGTCGCGCGCCAGGTCAGGTTCGACTTCGATGGAGACGCGTCCGTCGTACCCGGCTGTCGCGTCGAAGGCGGGACCGAAGATGCGGCAGGCGGCCTTGACGTCGGCCACCATCAGGGTGCGGATGATGTCGTCCACCGGGTGGTCCTTCAGAGAGGGAAGCTCGTCGTACAGGCTCATGTCCTGGAAGGCGGCGGCGAAGATCGTCGGATTCGTGGTGACGCCCGTCACACAGTTGTTGGTGATCAGGTCTGTCAGTTCACCGGAAACGATCCGCTGGCGCGACAGGTCGTCCAGCCAGATGGACACCCCGGCGTCGTGCAGGGCCTGGAGTCGTTGGTTTGGCATATCGGATCCTTTCAGACGGGTGATCAGTTAACCCTACAACCAAAGATGACGGTTGGGTCCAGGACTCTACGGGACTCTCTTGGGTCGCTGGATCCTGCCACCAAACCCCGGATCTATTATCTGGACTCAGGTGTCATCAACCCCGTTGAATCTGAGGTGGTTTCCTGGACTCAAGCGTTCCGTCCAACCACCATTGTCGCATACTGTCTGATGTTTGGGCGCAACGCCGGTTTGGGCTGGCGGCACCGCAGCCGCCCACTTAAGTTTGGGCCACCCAGACCGTGCGGCGAGGATGATGTCTGGGAGCCCCCGGGCCGGCTGGAGCCCAGACATCAGACATTCAACTCTTGCATTGACCCATGATTTACGCAAGAATAGTGTTGTGAAATACGACGATGCCGGGACGCGGGGGGACGAGTCCACCCGGCGGCGGATCTTCAACGCGATCATGGCGCAGGGGACGGCGACGGCCGCCCGTCTGGCCAGCCAACTGGGCATCACCCCGGCGGCGGTGCGTCGCCACCTCGAAGCACTGGAGGACGACGGACTTATCACCGTCCAGCCACCGCGTCGTCACCAAGCGGCGGGTCGGGGGCGTCCGGCCAAGCTGTTCCAGATCACGGATACCGGGCGCGATCAATTTCACCAGGCTTACGGGGAACTGGCGGCGCAAGCGATCGCTCAACTGTTGGCCACCGTCGGCCCCGATGGGCTGGACGCCCTAGCCAAAGCGCATTTCGGACCGATCCAGCAACAGTTCGACGCCGTCCGGGCGTCCAACCCAAGTGAAACAGCCACCGACGCGCTGGCGCAGGCGCTGGACGACGGGGGATACGTCGCTGAGATCAGCCAGTTGACCGGCGGCGAACAACTGTGCCAGCACCATTGCCCGGTGGCGGACGTCGCCAGGCAGTACCCGGAATTGTGCGAGGTCGAGACCCGGTTGATCGCCACACTATTGGACTCGCACGTGCAGCGACTGGCCACCATTGCGCATGGTGACGGCGTCTGCACCACGAACATCCCCATGCGTCCCAAGGAGAGGATTGCGGCATGACGGAACCGGTGTACAAGTCGGGGCTGATCGCCGATCAGACGGTCGATAGTTTCGACGAGTTGGGCGCTTACAAGTACGGCTGGCGCGATTCGGACGCCGCCGGGGCCGCCGCCCAGCGCGGGCTCAGCGAATCGGTGGTCCGGGGCATCTCGGCCATCAAGGACGAGCCCGACTGGATGCTGCAGCGCCGGCTGAAGTCGCTGGACATCTTCGGCCAAAAGCCGATGCCCACCTGGGGCCCGGACCTCAGCGGCATCGACTTCGACGAGATCAAGTATTACGTCCGCCCAGTGGACCGCGTCGCCGAAAGCTGGGAGGCCCTGCCCGAGGACATCCGTCGCACCTACGACCGCTTGGGGCTGCCCGAGGCCGAGAAGGGCAGGCTGGTGGCGGGGATCGCGGCGCAATACGAGTCCGAGGTCGTCTATCACAAGATCAACGAGGAGCTACAGCGTCAGGGCGTGATATTCCTCGATACCGACACCGGGCTCAAGGAGCACCCCGAGATTTTTCAGGAGTACTTCGGCAGCGTCATCCCAGCCGGCGATAACAAGTTCTCAGCGCTGAACACGGCCGTCTGGTCCGGCGGCTCGTTCGTCTACGTGCCGCCCGGCGTGCATGTCCGGATCCCGCTGCAGGCCTACTTCCGCATCAACACCGCAAACATGGGCCAGTTCGAGCGCACGCTGATCATCGCCGACGAGGGATCGTACGTGCACTACATCGAGGGCTGCACGGCGCCGATCTACAAGTCGGATTCGCTGCACGCGGCGGTGGTCGAGATCGTCGTCAAGAAGGACGCCCGGGTGCGCTACTCGACGATCCAGAACTGGTCGACGAACGTCTACAACCTCGTCACCAAGCGCGCCACTTGCGCGGAGGGCGCCACCATGGAGTGGGTGGACGGCAACATCGGCTCCAAGACGACGATGAAATATCCGGCCGTGTGGCTGATGGGCGAGCACGCCCGGGGCGAGACGCTGTCAATCGCCTTCGCAGGACCCGGTCAATATCAGGATTCGGGGTCAAAGATCATCCACTTCGCGCCGCACACGTCGTCCAATATCGTCTCCAAGTCGGTGGCCCGGCAGGGGGGACGGACGGCCTACCGGGGCCTGATCCGCGTGCAACCCGGCGCCCATCACGCCCACAGCAGCGTCAAGTGCGACGCGTTGCTGGTTGACGACGTGTCGCGGTCGGACACCTACCCGTATGTGGACGTACGCGAGCAAGACGTCACCATGGCGCACGAGGCGACGGTCTCGCGCGTCAGCCAGGACCAACTGTTTTACCTGATGAGCCGGGGTTTGCCCGAGGAGGAGGCCATGGCGATGATCGTGCGCGGCTTCATCGAGCCGATCGCCAAGGAGTTGCCGATGGAGTACGCGCTGGAGCTCAACCGGCTGATCGCCATCCAGATGGAAGGGGCGGTGGGCTGATGACTAAATCGCATTTGCATCCCCGGCCGTCGCTCAATTTGGACGACCATCCGGTGCCCAGCGGACGCGAGGAGATCTGGCGGTTCACGCCCATGGTGGTCGTGGCACCGCTGTTGGATGCGACGGCTACTTGGTTGGACGCCCCGGTGGTGGTGAACGGTGGCGACGGTGTCGAGGTCTCGTGCCTGCCGTCCCCGACGGGTGGTCTGGTGCCTGTCGACCGTCCGTCCGCCATTGCTGCCAACAAGGTGGGCCGGGTGACGCGAGTGGCACTGAGTGGCCACGTGACGGAGCCCGTGATTGTTGGTGTCGATCTTGCAGGCGGGCCGTACGTCGGACATGTGGTGATCGACGCCGAACCGGGGAGCCGGGCGGTGGTTGTCATTGAGCACACTGGGCAGGCCAACTATATCGGCAACGTCGAGATCGCGGTCGGTGAGGGTGCGGACTTGACCGTCGTCAGCCTCCAGGAGTGGGCTGACGGTACCGTCCACGCCGGGATGCACCAGGGGTTGGTAGGCCGCGACGCGCACTTCCGGCACGTCGTCGTCACCCTGGGTGGCGCGCTCGTGCGCTTGCAGACGAACGTCGCCTACAGCGGGACGGGCGGCAGCGCCGAGTTGTTCGGACTGTACATGACCGACGGCGGGCAGCATCAGGAACATCGCTTGTTCGTCGACCAGAACATGCCCAAGACCGTCTCGCGCGTCGACTACCGGGGCGCGCTGCAAGGCAAGGGCGCGCACAGCGTCTGGGTGGGTGACGTGCTGATCCGGCGCGACGCCGAGGGCACGGACTCGTACGAATCCAACCGCAACTTGCTGCTGACGGGCGGGTGTGTGGCCGACTCGATCCCCAATCTGGAGATTGAGACGGGCAATATCGTCGGTGCCGGGCACTCGTCGGCGACGGGACACTTTGATGACGAGCAACTGTTCTACTTGCAGTCGCGCGGCATCCCCGAGGACGAGGCCCGGCGGCTGATCGTCCAGGGCTTTTTCTATGACATCATCCGGCGGATCGGCGTCCCAGGCGTCGAAACCCGGTTGCGGGCTGCCATCGACGCTGAACTAGATGCTGTGGGCGTCACAAATTTGAGCGAGGAGAACTGAACCATGGCCGATCTTGTTATCACCGATTTGCGGGCCGACGTCGAAACCGAAGCGGGGCCGAAGGCGATTCTTAAGGGCGTCAACCTGCGTGTCGGCACAGGTGAGACGCATGCCATCATGGGGCCGAACGGGTCGGGCAAGTCGACGCTGGCCTACGCCATCGCCGGACATCCGAAGTACCACATCACGTCTGGCTCGGTCGCCCTGGATGGCGTCGAACTGTCGGTGCTGACGCCGGACGAGCGCGCCAAGGCCGGTCTATTCCTGGCCATGCAGTACCCGGTCGAGGTGCCCGGGGTGTCCGTCGCCAATTTCTTGCGGACGGCCAAAGCCGCTGTGGACGGCGGCGCCGCACCGCCGGTGCGCACCTGGCCCAAGGCTGTAAAAGCCGCGCTGACCAGGGTGGGATTGGACGAGGACTTCGCCGCCCGGTCCGTCAACGAGGGATTTTCCGGCGGCGAGAAGAAGCGCCACGAGATCGCTCAGCTCGAGTTGCTTAATCCCCGGTTTGCGATTCTCGATGAGATCGACTCCGGACTGGACATCGACGCCGTCAAGGAGGTGGGCGACGGGATCAACCGTTTCGCGTCGCAGGGTGATCGGGGCGTGTTACTGATCACGCATTACTCCCGGATACTGAGGTACACCGTGCCCACGCATGTGCATGTTTTCTACGACGGACACATTGTCGAGGAGGGCGGTCCGGAGCTGGCCGACCGTCTCGAAGTCGAGGGGTACGAGCGCTACACCGGGGTCAATGTGGGGCAGTTGTGATGGTTGTGGAGGTGCGTACCTGTGACATATGACGTCATGACCATCCGAGGCGACTATCCAGAGCTTGCCCGTCAGATCAATGGATATCCACTGGCGTATCTGGACTCGGCCAACACGGCGCAGCGTCCCAAGCCGGTGATTGACACCGTGGCTGATTTCGCCCTACACCACAACGCCAACGTCGCCCGGGCGATGCACACGCTGGGCATGGAGGCGACGACCGCCTACGAGGGGGCACGGGCCAAGGTGGCGTCCTTCATCGGGGCTGCCAGCTCCAGGGAGATCGTCTTCACCAAGAACGCCAGTGAGTCGCTGAACCTGGCGGCCCACACGCTGGGTGACGGGTTGCAACCTGGCGACGAGGTCGTGATCTCGGTGATGGAGCACCATTCCAACATCGTCCCCTGGCAGATGGTGTGCCAGCGGACGGGGGCGACGCTGCGCTGGTTCGACGTCACTGAGGACGGACATTTAGACCTGGCCAAGGCCGAAGCCGAGAACCTGATCAACCAGCGCACCAAGATCGTGTCGATCACGTGGGTCAGCAACGTGTTGGGCACCGTCAATCCAGTAGCCGCGATCGCCGCGCAAGCCCACGCGGTGGGGGCGATGATGGTGGTGGACGGAGCCCAGGCCGTCCCCCAGCGGCCCACCGATGTGGCGGCGCTCGGGGCGGACATGCTGGCGTTCACTGGGCACAAACTGGGTGCGCCTACCGGCATCGGCGTGCTGTGGGGACGTCTGGAGCTACTCGAATCACTGCCACCGTTCCTGGGCGGGGGCGAGATGATCGAGACCGTTCGCATGACCGGATCGACGTACGCCGAACCGCCGGCCCGCTTCGAGGCGGGCACCCCGCCGATCATGCAGGCGGTCGGGCTGGGCGCAGCCATCGATTACATGAGCCGGTTGGGCATGGCAGCCATCGCGGGGCGCGAGCAGGCCCTGACCGACTACACGATCAAGCACCTGCGGGCGGTTGACGGCGTCAAATTGCTCGGACCGCTGGACGACGAAGATCGCGGTGGCGCCGTGTCGTTCACCGTTGACGGCGTCCATCCCCACGACCTGATGCAGATGCTGGACGCCAGGGGAGTAGCGGTGCGGGGCGGCCATCATTGTGCCCGCCCGGTGCACGAGCGGTACGGCATCCAGTCGTCAACCAGGGCTTCAATGGGCGTCTACACACTGGAGTCGGAGATCGACCAGCTTGTGGACGCGCTCGTCTGGGCACGGGACTTTTTCAATCGTCCGCCCAAGCCGAAGGGAGTTTGATGGACGTCACGGACATGTACCAGGACATCATCTTGGATCACTACCGCGAGAAGCACCATGCGGGGCTGCGCGAGCCGTTCGACGCCGAGGTGCACCACGTCAACCCAAGTTGCGGCGACGAGTTGACACTGCGCGTGCGCTTGGAGGACGGCGAAGTACGCGACGTCAGTTACCAGGCGGACGGTTGTTCGATCTCGCAGGCGTCGGTCTCCATCATGGCCGACCTGGTGATCGGACGGCCAGTTGACGATGCATTGGCGTTGTACGACGAGTTTTTGGCCATGATGGAATCGCAGGGCCAAGGTATTCCGGACGAAGACCGGCTGGAGGACGCCATCGCCTTCCAGGGGGTGGCCCAATTTCCCGGCCGCGTCAAGTGCGCGATGCTGGCCTGGTCGGCGTTGCGGGACGCGCTGTTCCGCGCCGTCGCTCAATCAAGTGAGGAGCAATCATGACAGACGAACCGACGCGCCCCCTCAACGAGGATCCGGACGTCAATCCCTGGGACGAGGACGAGCAGGTGTCCACCCTGGCTAGGGCCTTTGGAACAGATGCCCGCTACCCGGCCCCGCCTCCGCTCGTGCTGGGCGAGCGCGAGCAGAGGATCATGGAGTGCCTCAAGGAGGTCGTCGACCCGGAGCTTGGCATCAACGTCGTGGATCTGGGTTTGGTGTACGGCATCATGGTCTCGGACGAGAACGACGTCACCCTCGACATGACGCTGACCACGCCGGCGTGTCCGTTGACGGACCAGATCGAGTGGGGTGCCCAGACGGCGCTGGCCGACGTCGCCAAGTCGGTAACCGTCAACTGGGTCTGGCTGCCGCCTTGGAGCATGGATTTGATCACTGAGGATGGGCGCGAGCAGCTCCGCTACATCGGGTACAACGTGTGATATCCAGCGACTTGGAGGCGCGATAATGATCGGGCGTTGCGCCGACTGGCCTAAGAGTCGAGCCAATCGAGTGCCGCCTTCACATCTGTGGTTGCTGCTTGAGGACACTGTGCTAGCAGTTCGACCAGCTCGGATCGCAGTTGTGCGGCTGGCAGCATATTGCCCAAGTCCTTCTCCGTTTCAGCCAGGGCTGCCAATGACCAAGCCAAATCCGCCGTGAAGGCCTCCGGATGTTGGCTGGCGAGTTGTCGGCGGATGTTGAGGGCTTCTTGGTAGGCGGATTCTGCCTGGTCGAACCTGTGCAAGTCGCTGTGGAGGTTGGCGAGGTTGTTCAGTGTCGCGGCCACGTTTGGTGTGTAGGCGGCGGGGTCTTGGCTGGCCAGT
>Ga0123357_10004785_pt1 | contig 16021 bp, 21 predicted proteins | sample TergutEmb28metaG_FD_89873 | JGI IMG/M metagenome (GOLD analysis project Ga0123357, IMG submission 89873) | Embiratermes neotenicus P4 segment gut microbial communities from Petit-Saut dam, French Guiana - Emb289 P4 | ecosystem: Host-associated > Arthropoda: Insects > Digestive system > Gut ... | reverse complement strand
TATACAGAACTATAATGTTGCCTGTTGTTTTGTATGGGTGTGAAACTTGGTCGCTCACATTGAGGGAGGAATGTAGGCTGAGGGTGTTTGAGAATAGGGTGTAGAGAAATCAGGGAATGTGTGCTGTCATTTGGTGCAGAATCTTTTGTCTTTTAGTTTGCTATCCAAAAATTTAAAGATTAACATATACAGAACTATAATGTTGCCTGTTGTTTTGTATGGGTGTGAAACTTGGTCGCTCACATTGAGGGAGGAATGTAGGCTGAGGGTGTTTGAGAATAGGGTGTAGAGGAGAATATTTGGGCCTAAGAGGGATGAGGGAACAGGGGAGTGGAGTAAACCACATAATGAGGAGCTTAATGATCTGTACTCCTCACCTAATATTGTTCAGGTGATAAAATTGAGAAGAATGGGATGGGATGGGGGGAGCATGTAGCATGTATGGGGGAGAGTAGAGTTGTATACAGGGTTTTGGTGGGGAAACCTGAGGGAAAGAGACCACTTGGGAGACCCAGGCATAGATGGGAGAATAATATTAAGATGGATCTTCTGGTAGTGGGATGTGGGGGTATGGACTGGATCAAGCTGGCCCAGGATAATGACAGTTGGCGGGCACTTGTGAATGCGGTAATGAACCTTCGGGTTCCATAAAGTGCGGGGAATTTCTTGACTAGCTGCAGAACTAGTTAGCTTCTCAAAAAGGCCTCTGCTCCATGGAGTAAGTAAGTGTTTTATGTAGGATGCATCATTCTTGAAAGTGTCATTTCCCCATGTCAGATGTTCAGAATTCCCAGTCCAACCCACAATATTCCTGGAATAATTACTGATGAGGAAATGCAAAGAAAGTAATATTATGTTTTGGGGATGTAGAGTACCACGTATGGAGCGAATGTAACTTGGTATTTTTGTCAAGCACAGTACCACTCGCCTGTCTATACCGATAACTACAGTTGCAGTTCTAACTGTACAAGGCAAATGTCACCACGTGTAAGCCAAGTGTGGAATGTTAGTTGAACAGCAGGGTTGAGTGTAAGGTATAACTGCCACCTGGATAGAATGCCACAGCATGTAGGGTACAAAAGGAAGAAGATAAAGGCTAATTCACACGTACCATTCTGTGCCCATGCCATGCCACGCTAATTCACATGTGCCAAGCTGTGTCCCTGCCATGCTTCGACAGTGCTGTGTCTTTCGTGAAAGTCCATGTGGTAGCCAGAAAATCTGAACTGCTAGTCCAACAGTTTAATGGACCCCGTTTTGAATTTTGATGCTACCATACTTGATAGTCATCAGCATGGTTGGTTGTGAGGAGGATGTGATAATTGCATGTAGGCTTTACCTTCTTTCAGAAGAAGGAAAGCTAACGAAACGAAAATACTGGATTCCTAATGTGTTTTCAGCCAAAGAAGAGGAAGCAGAATTTCACACAGTTTGGACGTCTGTAAGATAACAGGTAAAAATTGTTCAAATATTTTAAATTGTGTATTTCATAACTTGAAAAGTTTAAAGAGTTGTTGCCCATAGAGAGTCAAAAGAAGAATACACATTTATAAGGAGAAAAGAAAAGATGCAAGATCACAGTCTAAACACAACTTTATCTGTGTGCCAACCAGCTAAATGTTTCGACTATATATAGCCATCATCAAGGTGAACATGTAGCTGGTTTGCACACAATAAAGTTGTGTTTAGACTGTGAGCCAGCATCTTTTCTTTTGTCTTTGTTTATATATAATTAGAACACAATGGGAATGCTGTGCCAAAAAAGAATACACAATGGAGACGTAGCATAACAACAGAAGAAAGACTGGAGTTAACTTGAAGGTTAATTCATATTCTGTATAATCTGCCATCTCCTTCATCGTCATAACAATTAAACACATCCCCAAAGGCAGCAGCATTCTGGTTAATGACCTTTGTGAATGTCCATGTAGTAGCTGGATGAGGGCAGTCGCTCACAGGCCATCTCTCAACGGCCCATGTTAATTCACACATGCCTGCCATGCTGTGCCATGGCCTTGAGAAATTGCTTTCAGAACAGCATGGTCGCAGCATGGGCATGGCATGGTTTGTGTGAATCAAACGTTGCTGCACTGTGTAAATCAAATGGGAAAGACAATCTAAACCCTTAAAGACACGGCATGGGCGTGGCATGGTAGGTGTGAATTAGCGTTAACAGTGCTAATGTGTGTGAACAGTAATGGCAGCAACAAACAGGTGCCAGTTGTGATTGGAAAGTAATCAGAACTGTGTTGTTTTAAAGACATAAAAACGCTTCCTCTGGAATATTATGCATATAATAGATGTTGTTGACGATTGTTTTCAGAGGATTTTTAAGGGCAATTGTTGCTTCCATGGGTGTGCAACATTTTTTTGTTTGTGGACAGTTATGCTGCTCATCTGCTAAGAATGTCATATGTAGGGAACAAAAAAGTTGTGTATTATCCACCAAACTGCATAAGCGTGTTAACAACCTTCTCTATTTGGGCATCATATGATGCCTCAAGCAGTTGTACAGGAAGTACCTAGTACTAAAAGCTGTGTGCTACATGCACTTGATAAGGTACATAAAACTGAAAATAAATTTCTTTCAAGTAGTACATTTCACAGTAGTGGCTTTGCAGCAAGTCATGCATTCAGCAATTGTGAAATGTTTTCATTTCCGTAGCTGTGGGCCTTAACACAGCTGACCTGCACTCCAATATTGAAGGTGATGGTGCTGATGCTTTCTACAAGGACTGGATTGGGCTAGGCCCTGACCATTTGGATGTAAGTTTTTACGTGCCTGTGGACAGTGAGCTTGCAATGTTTGGCTTTTTGAGCATCGAAGAGTTGTGTGATGAACGTGTGGGTGGGGAATATCAAGAGAAACATAGCCTTGAACCAGTGCCAAGTTTTATCAAGTGCATGTGGCTTATGAATGTGTTAAATCACTTTTACCCACACAGCATTAGCAAGGATGGTGAACAGAACATTTTGAGCTTTGAATTGGTGCTGTTTCATCTGAACCATAAGGCTTTTACTAAACAGTTACCAATTACAAATCTCTTCAGAAAAGAAGGTGATGTGCATATGAGCATTAAAGTAATGTTTTACTTTTTGGAGTTTAATAGGCCTAAGTGGAAAATTTATAATTGTCATTTCGTTTTTTTTTCTTGTGCTTCTGATACATTTTAATGGTCATTCTTTTTCTATGGTTCCTAGAGAAATGGTGAAGGTTTCACTGCATATCAGGGTCTGTGATTACATGTTCCAATGTGAGCAGAGGGAAAAGCAGTGATGTCTTTTAGTATGAGAATTCAATTTGTGGTTGTTTACAGGAGGAGATGATGAGAAACATAGACTTGTATGCACACTACAATGCAATCTTTTCAGCGAACCAGCCATTGGTGGGTTTCATCGTGGCATGACTTTCATCATTGGCGCTCTGCTGTATGTCTTTAAATAAACAAGGTTTTTGATACATGACTGTCATATAGTAATGCTGTATATGAAGCTATTGTTTTTTTATACATTTACTCTGTGTATGATGTAGTTTATGAAATTTTGCAATGCATTTTTCTGATTTATCTGAACCTTTAATTGGAACTGTTAACAGTACACTTATGTCCACAGAAATCACCACCAAACTGAAGTACATCTTTCCACTATTTGCAGAGTTTACTAAACCAAAACATTCATACAGTTGCAATGTCTGGCTCATTCTGTGACTTATTGTATCAAATATTGGAAATCAGGATATTACTGATGTATATTCTTGTACAGAATTTCAATAAAATTATTTTTTGTATGCCTTTCACAATTCATACCGTGACATGTAGCATACATGGTGAAACGAGAATGTATACGAAGCTGTGCTTGGAAGTGTTCACAGGAAGAAACCAATGGGGAATATGGTACAGATGGGACATTTATATTTTTTTGGAATTGTCTTTTGTGAACATGGCTATGAACATGATGGTTCCACACATGTAGACAGTTTCATCAGGTGAATTTCTATCACTGCCTGAAGGAAGATGTTAGATTATGCATGTAGTTTTATTTGTAAGTTAATGTGTAATCATATAGTAACAAGAAACTCATGTCTGTAAAATCTCAATGTAAGATTAACAATTGTAGTAACACTCACCAATGTTTAATTTTGTTGCAGAAATTTACAGCAATTGCATACATAAAAAATATACACGGTACAGTCCAGCAGAGAACACTAACTACAGGCATAAATGACATGATAATTGAAAACCTTCACACATTCTGTTCAGTGATGTTTAGTTTGTTTTCATGGATTTACCTGTGCCAGGTTTGACATTCGGTATAATCATGGGATAACAGAAACTGATAGCACTACCACAATTTTCACAAAGAGTGTAACCTGTCCACATCTGCCACCAAGAAAATGTATGTATGATCTAATTCATTTTGAGGCAGCACAGAATTAAGGTTGAAGAACCTGTACAAACCAACAATTCAATGCCCACTGCAACTGGCACTCAAGCAAAATGCACTCCCTCAGTGCCATGAGTAACTTACACATGGTGAATCCATTATCACAAATAGAACTTTTGTTATGGACATCTAACTCCCATTGGCACCAATCATACAAAGTCAGACTTTCCATTCTGGACAGCAGTATAATTACATTTTTTCCCCTAAGGTGGTGAAAGCAATAAAGAGATATGAAAGTTATGACTGTGAAAAAGCCCATCTGCATGAAACAAGCTTGTCTGAAAACATTTTGCGAAGCATCCTAAACCAGATTTCATGAATATCTGAAGAAGTTTCATTGCTGATGCTGGGTTACAAATGGGCAGGCTGACAGGACTCCACATAAGGTGTTCTCTTTTTTTACTTTGTAAAGAAATCCTGAAAAAAGTAAAAAATTTGAAACTTGGTTTGAATTTCAACATTCTATCGATAGTGATAGATGTTCCAGTTTGAGTTACAAAATTTCAGTGTTCCCACATTCCTAATACTAATGGATGTAGGTCCAATACCCTCTATCTGCATGTGGAGTGGCCACCACTGCCACAGGACCTTGCAAGTCCAGACTTTTTCCTCTGTGGCCACCTGAAGTTGTTTACACTAAACAACCAAGAAATGTTGAGGAATTGCAGAACAAGGCACGGTCTTAGTGTGATAAAATCATTGTGCACATGTTGTGATGGGTGAAAGATGCTTTTACATTCCCTCAGTAAGTGCCTCAAAGTTGGTGGCTAATAATCTGAACATTTACTTCAGTAAAGCTGATTTGATTGTAAACCCTACGGAGCATAACTAATGGGCCACTATGTATCTGCTACATATTTTTTTTTGTTTTGGGTAAGGTAAAGGTAAAGTGATCCCATTACAGAGGGTGGGTAGAGGTATAGCTCTACTCTTCCACGACCGCAGCACTAGAAGGTGGTGAGTGGTAAGCAGCACGCCCCGGCCACACTTTACCCCTGGGAAAGACCCGGTACCCATTTTACAGGAGGCTGGGTGGGCCCCAGGGCTGGTCTGGACGGGCAGAAAATCTTGTCCCCACCGGGATTCGATCCCGGACCGTCCAGCCTGTAGTCAGTCGCCATACTGATTGAGCTACCCGGCCCACATTTGTTTTGGGTAGTCTGATAAATTTTCTATGACATCTAAATGTGTTAAGGAGTTCTGTAATTCAGAAGAGGAAAAATATTGTAGACTGTGAGTAAGAAGGACCATTATGATACATTACATACACTTTTGTTTGTCAGAATAACACAGATCTTTCATGTTGCAACACCACAATAAGAATCTGGAGGAGATGAGACAAAATATGGCTCCATTATCAGGGCATTTTGTCATATGCAAGAAAAGTTCACACTGAAACAATAAAGTAACAACAAGACATATGCCCAAACCTTCAATTAATGTCTATGTAATGTCAATTTTAGAGAACTTTTCCCCTTTCCATGCAATACAAATACAGTAATGCTGAAACAGTTGGATAAGCAACTCCTGTTCATCCAGGAATTCAATACGTTCAATGCGCTGTCGATCACTGGCTGGGAGAGCAGCATACACTTCCACCATGTCCCATGATAGTGACCCATTCCACCCAGTTGTTAGAAACCTTTAAGGAAACAGTAGTGTATCACAGAAATATAAAATGGTATACATGACTCGAAAAATTAAGAAGAAAGATTTAAGTAAATGGGATATGATGTGGTTTAGTACTTCAATTAAGTTCTATACACCCAGCCCTTGTTTATTGCTTTTTTATTTGTCATCACTTCTTAATTTGCACTGTCTCATTTTTTATTTACACCACTTTTTCAGAAATGAAACTAGGATTTAAAACAAGAGCTGGGTGTATTTATTTCAGCTTACCTATATTCTGTTAAATATACTTCATATTGAAAAATGTTTGAATAAAAGCAGACTGTAACAAGGTCAACAATGGATGTGACCTACAGTGTTTTGATGGATGAGCCATTTTTGACAAATATAATGAAGTTCAGTTGCAGATTCATGTGGAGCAGAAATAATTATATAACACTGATATTTACCAAAATTAAATGCCCAACAAATTTTATGTTGGATCTTCAACACCAAATTCAATATGATGACAGTGTAACAAAGGTCAAACAAACTATAAACTTCCCAGTTTACAGTACAAAAATTAGTTTTCTGTGCTCATGTTTATGTGAGGCACAAAGATACATGAAAATGACCCCATACGGTGATTATTTTAAGCCATTATCTTGCTGATGTTTCGTCTTTTGTCAGGTTCATAAAAAGGCAACTAAAGACAAGGCATGCTAAGTAGTATCGTAGCATTTCCCTGAATTGACTGAAAGAATCCAAGAATAAATCTCTATGGTAGGGACTTTACCCAGTTATATTCTGACTCGGAGATAACATGTCTGCAAGACAGTGCACAGGACGGATAGGTTCGCAATGGCGCGCGCGCACACCGGAGTGAGGGAGGGGCCAAATGAAGGAGGTGAAAAAAGGGACAGCAAGGAGAAAACTGAAGCAAAGAGAGAACATGGGAATGGATGAAATGAATGGCAGAAAGAAAGAAAATCAGTCATTTGGACAAAATATATAAGGAAGTGGTTGGAAGTCCAAGTTAATGATATAACTACTGATTGGTCACCTTTCACTAATACACTAATACACTCTGTACTCTGAAATTACATACAATGAACAGTTGTGATTGGAACACACACCTCTCTCTCTGTGTATTAAGGCTCTGGCATGCACCCACTCCAGCCAATGGGCAGCCACGTGCCCGCAGGTTTCGCAACATTACGTCACCAAACTTGTCTCCCATATTCACCTGTAACAATGTCCACTCCTCTACAGCATCAAGAAGCATTTTAAATAACCATTAATGTGTTGAATTTTATGGTTCTAAAGGATTTTGTGTTGTTTAATATTGTGATATGAGAAGATGAGTGGAACACCCCCTGAAATCAATCAGATACATTTGCTGGATTCCATCTCCACTTATGGTGTTTAAAGACTAGCCTTCCAGTGATACACTCTGGACCATGCCACGGCTCATGTGGTAGTCATTGGCATTTCAGCATAGGGATGTGGGTTTGATCCCAGGCCAGTCTGAGTGGGATTTGTGGTGGACAAAGTGGCTTTGAGACATTTTCTTCTGAAGTACAATCTGTTCTACACTGTCAGTGTCTCTCCACCAAAGCTTCATAGTCATAGTTCATCTACCATCGATTCTATACAGTAACAACATTTAACAGCGTCAATGTAAACAGTACATACTTCTCTCACTTTATGATTGACTCTTATGCTCCACAGACACTACACACTGTGAACTTGAAAATTCTGGAAATGAAAGTGATAAGAATGACGAATAAATACGATAATACAAATGGTGCCACGTTTTTCTGCAAAGAAACACTGTTGTTCTGTTCATTATTATTTCATTTTAATTTGCCCTAAGCATGTATAACACTGAACATGGCCTCCTTCAATTAAGTACAGACAGTCTGACTGAATAAACATTGCTACTACCATCCCTTTCTGACAGAGGTAAACACTGTAACAGCATGTGAAGCATCCATCCACTACATTTCATGGCTGCCATATTTTGGTGCTATCATACGTGGTTAACATGGAAATGAAACAAGAAACAAATAATGCCCTTCTTAGCCTAATTATATATTGGATTCATAATATGATTCACTAAATGTCACAAGGCGACAATGGTTAGTTATTTATCAGTATCACATTTAAAGTATACTGGATGCTCAAAAGAAGTATCACAATAGTCGCAGACTTTCAGTCTATCATACAGAAACTCCAAAATCGTCTAACATAATTGTGAATAAGTGGCTTAACACTTTACTATATTTATACACAAGGCACAATAAAATGCTAAACGTTCGAATTGTCTGTATGAACCTGCTCTCTGGCGTCTGCTTTTAGACACGTTCACAAGCAAATTTGTCATGTCTCTTTGTCCATATGGAAGGACTTGGCTCTGAACAGACCTATTTTCATGAAAACTGATAATGGGGGACTTTTATTAAAACTGGCCAGGAAAATTCTAGTTTGATTAAACTTGGACAAAAACATCAGGCACTACAAATGAAGACCGAAGTATGTTTACAATAACATCTTGTTGAATTCTTCCTGAATGGAAAGAAGTTTCAGAGAAAATTACAACATATTCCATATCAAACACATTTTTTCTGAAAGTCATGCCTTTATGAGATTTTTGCAAGCAATACAGCATAGCAAGATGGGCCATACATGGTTAAACATAATATTGTGCAAAGAACGTTTAAGTCACAAATACACACAGCGCTATTTAATACTTATTACGACTAGATTAGACTCTATAGTTGCAATTAATATTGCATGACACATAATTAAGGAAAAATATGCGCAAAGATCCAAACGTGCCACTATGCTATGTTATATACAAATTTCCCATCTTTTTGAGTTTTAAGTGTCCTTTTTAACACCAGATGTGAAAATTAGTTTTTCAGGATGGAGATAGCTCCACACAATGATGGAAGCAGAGCCAGCCTCTGAAATTCTGCAGTTATAATGATGAGACTAGAGGAAATGTGATAATTGTGTACCACCACAAAAGCATATTAATTTATCCCTGACACATGGTTTTAAGGTTGCATGCTCTGGCCATGTATAAAGTTATAAGTAACCCACCTAAATATAACACAATAAAATCTTAAATGAAAACAGTTACATAAACTGTGTGACATGGCTCTACTGTATTACTGGCAGACCACATGGGAAAACTTTTTAATGCACATGATGACAGTATGTTGTCTAGATGGCGGCAGTGGGCGAAGCAAGCACTGAGACAAGCTGGTTACTATGTTGGACAGATGGAGGAGTATGTACATGATGGTGCACATGATGATACATCTAGTACACATTTCTGACAACATGCATGAACTTTGTGAAGGGGGTGAGACAATGTGCATGGCAATGGGCCCTGAACATGTATTCTGCCAGGTAGTAATGTAGTGGACTATAGTTTTATGAACAGATGGAAACCTTAACATGTTTCCATATTGCTTCTATTATATTTTCAGTGCTCACAGTAATCATGAGATGGACAACTGTCACATATGGTTCTAGGAATAGGGTGTACAGATTTGGGAGGGGATTAAGAAGAGCACCGACTATAAGACAAAGCCTAAACAGTAACATAAGCTATCTCAACTGATGCCGACTATAACAGAGACATAGCCTAAACAGTACCTGTTCTGACTTAATTTGGCAGGTATGATTGAAAAGGACAGCACTGACTGTAACAAGGGAGATAACCTAAAGGGTAACCTACATCCATCTTGACGGACAGCTTTGAGGAGAATGCAGGCGTGCAGGCTTGGCACCTTTGACCTTAACAGAGAGACAGCCAACAAGCTAACCTAAGTGTTTCTCAGATGGCACCTATGGTGGCATATGGGTGATTCGAGGCTAGGCTCCATTGACTGTAAGAGAGACACTCAACACAATAACCTAAGCCTGTAATGAATGGCTGATCGAGTTCAAAAGGATACCACTGACTATAATAGGGACATAGTCTAAATGGTAACCTAAGTCTGTCTTGACTGGCTGGTTCAGTTGAACAGGGAGTTGGTGCATGTGGCCACAATCACAGCACTTGGTTCCTCCATCACAGCACACTGGACACAATGTGGTCTGCCTAAACTCCATTAGTGCCCATGAAATATATAAACATCACCAGTACCACTATGTTCACAGATAAGCATGATAGTACCCAACTACAAACCTGTTCATAGTTAACAAATAAAGCTGAATCAAACTTCTTTGATATCCAGCTCAGCAGCTGCTCCACCTGGGGTGCATCAATGTAGACCAGAACACATTCAGCTACGAACAATGTTGGCACATTGAACTTCACCTCAGACTCATTTAGTTTCACTTCAACCTCATGCAGGTTGCGAAGATCAACACCAACAATGTGATAATTTCCTGCATGCAGGTCTGTGGCACTGAGGCGTACTTCTCCATCTGAAAACACAAAGATACAATTTAGTTACTGCTTACTGTGCTTTACTTATATCTAATTCATTTGATATTAGTCTCAACTAATCAAATGTTTGACAAGTTTGAAGGGAACTAGCAATGAAAAAGGGTGATATTTTTATATCTTGTAATACAAAGGCATTTGCCCCCTATTAAATTACCAATGCTTTTACATATATTACTTTTGCAAGAAAAGCTACATTTTTTTGTGAAAGTTGCAAGGTAATTCAAACATGTACTTTCAATATTGCAGTGGAGTGTTTCTGTATGTGATGTGATACAAATCATACTGAATACAGGTTGCCCCAATCAACAGAGTGATACTATGTTAAGTGGCTAGTGTGCTGGAATGTAATTTGTGTTCAGTATGTACCACCTGAGTTCCTGTCAATATGAAAGTTCGATGCATAACCTTGGTGGTCCTGGTAAATTAAATCTTGGTAAACAATAAAATCCTATATGGGTCTCAATATACACTTGAAGCCCTGTGAAAACAGTACAAAAATGTGCCACTCTGTACGGCGCAAATGTTTATAAACATTTGGGGAAGCTGGCATTCTATTAAGCATCATGTTCAGAATGACTCCAGGACCAATCCTGCCATTCATTCATACCTACCCTTGGGAACAGAGTGGCCAGAGCATGAAACTCACCACTTGCCTTCATTTTTTACATTTACTGTGCCAAGCAATAATATACCACATAAACCAAAAATTATATAAAGATTCAAGAACCTTCTACATGTATTTTGTCCAGCAGGACTTTATTTCTCTTTATTAAGTAACACTTTCGAGCAGTAACGCTGGGAAAATCCATCTCCACAAAATTTGTGACATTTTTGTTCGAATCCTTCAACCTCCAATATAATGTGTCAAATCCAGATCCCAAATTGACAATTTGACGTTCACTCCCACTTTTCTGTAACATGCAAAAGTACATCAATTATGAGGTGGAGTCAAGAGACGGTCAGACACATCACACGAACGATTAACAAAGATCATACCTTTAGAAACTTATCAATAAACATCTCTACCCCTTTAGTCCTAGCATAATATCCACGGTTTATTTCGGGAGTTTTTTTCTCTCCCGCTCGTACAAATAATGAAATGTACCGATCTTCCCAGTAACCCAACTGAACCGCACAGCGTTTACATTCACTTGCATCGTCATTAGTAGCTTGTACACCTTCGTTGCATGCCATGGAACTCACACTAAAAGGATGTCAAATATCTCAAGACCAAGAACAGAAAAATTATTCTACTATCATATCGTAACGTGACAACTTCTTTTCGCCGTAGCAGCCATATTCGATACGATCAATGCTGCCATTCTGATATCTAATTTAAAACACTTCCTCCGCTGAAAAATGTTTTGTATTACATTACACATGCTACGGTGTTTGAGCACGAGGGGATGGAGTAATAAATTATTTATAAATCTTTTGTGGCACATATAATTGTGTTGATTAATATATTACAGCGACATTTTAAAGAGTGTCCAGATGGTATTGGTGACAAAAAAAATAAGATTGGCAGCGTTCTCAGGCTCTACTACGTGGAGTTATAGTGTATATTGGTGTTGGATTATGATTACGTGGGGACATTTCCTTTAATACGTCAATTTCATGTTAATTTTTTAAAATGCGTTGTGAAAGTTGTAATGGGAAACTGATAAGTAATCATAATCATCGGATGAGCGATCGACTGCGTCTAGTGTGAAGGACGATCGGTGCTCGATTGCAAAAGCGGGAAACGTTAAGGTTAACAATGGACGTTCAAGCACTGAAACTTTATCTTCAAAACGTTGAAGAATATGTTATAGATGAAGATAAGATTGTGAGTTAATTACGATATTTTGCCAACTTCTTTATTTGAGAGACGTAATGCTTAGGTTGCTGATACATATTGCACTTATTTTTCAGGTCACATACAAATGGCTGAGTAAAAATCTTGGTATCCATGTTAATACAGCAAAACAGTAAGTACATTAGGTAAATGAACAGTGAGAATGTGATTACATCGTTGTGTAGATGATGGCATGATCTAGCTTTTATCGCAAAAGGTAGCAGAATTGTTTGCAGTATACAGTTCCAACAAACAATCACAACAAAATGAGTATTTCCCACCTTGACAGCTCTTTGCATTGTTGATTTACTCATTATCATTTGTTAAGTTTAGGCTACATGGGATGAGGAAGCACTACTTGATGTTAAATTTGCAGTTTGTACATTATCTGGACCTCATCTACAAGTATCTGGACCTTGATTAATGTAACACGTGTTTCAGGTTACTGTACACTTTTGCCACCGAACAAAAGAACACCGTGCACGTAACATACCTGGTGGGAGGTTTCTTAAGTGATGGAACAGGATGTAAAATACAAATTGTTCCTGAAGAAGACCTGATAAGAGTAAAGGCTGAGTTCAAGACTTTGACATCAGAACATGTCTATAGTGTTCAGAAGGCGAAAGCTCTACCAGATCTGGCAATTTTGTATGCAGTAGACAAGCATGAGAGGGATAAAAATGACATCTGTAAAAGGTAGTCCATCAAGTAAGGTACTAAGCATAGAATAGGATATAAGAGAAGAGAATGGAATCAGACTGGAATGTCTCTTCATTTCATAGAACCTTGTGTTGGCTAAACCAACAGATGTAGTATATATTATAATACAAATACGAAACTTATTTGACTTATAATCTGAAGTAAGTGCTTTACACAAGTGTAAATGTAAAGTTGTATAGTGTATTTACAGACAGTGTATGATGTGACAGCAAATATATTGAATAAGCAGTTGCGAACACCCAGAAAGGGGTGGCCCTGCAACTTGGGTTTGGGCTTGGTGCTGACAACTCCTCACCATAAAATCTGGCTTTGGTACGACTTAAGCAATGGAAAAGTGACGTGATTTGTTACCTTGTATGTTAGGAGCCTGTATAGGTTAGGTTCATGTACAACAGTAGCCAGGGAATTAGTGACGTATGAATTAGAAGTAATGGGTGTACAGGAGATTTGGTAGGACAAAGGGGGCAAGGTAAGAGCAAGGGATTATAATTTTTTTTGTGGAAAAGGAAATTAAAATCATCAATTGGGAACATGACTTTTTGTACATCACAGTATAGTGTCAGCAGAAAAGAGAGTAGAGTTTGTTAGTGATAGGATGTCATATATAGTGCTGAGAGGTCGCTGGTGTAATATCATTGTTTTGAATGTGTATGCACCAAGTGACGGGAAAAGTGATGATTCAAAAGACAGTTTTTATGAGGAATTAGAGCAGGTTTTCGATAATTTGCAAAGTACCACATGAAAATTCTGTTAGGAGATTTCAATGCAAAAGTGGGGAGAGAGAATATTTTCAACTGACAGTTGGGAATGAGAGTCTACATAAGGGTAGTAATGATAATGGTGTTAGAATGGTAAACTTCGCCACATCAAAAAGTCTGGTTGTTAAAAGCACAATGTTCCCACACCGAAACATTCATAAGCAAATCTGGACCTCTCCTGATGGGAAGACTTACAAACAGATTGATCACATATTGATAGATAAGAGGTGGCATTCGAGTATACGCGATGTTCAGTCTTTAAGAGGAGCTGACTGTGATACTAATCACTATTTGGTGGTTGCAAAAGTTAAGGAGAGATGGGTCATAAATAAACAAGAAGCACAGAAGTTTGATGTGGAAAGATTTAATCTCAGAATGCTAAATGAGTTGGAGGTTAGAAAACAGTATCAGATTGAGATTGCAAACAGGTTTGCAGCTTTGGAGAACTTAAGTGATGGCGAGGATATAAATAAGGCTTGGGAGAACATTAAAGAAAATATCAAAATCTCAGCTAAAGATAGTCTAAGTCTGTACAAATTGAAGCAACATAAAGAATGATCTGATGAAGAATGTTTATGTTTTTTTGATCAAAGGAAGTAGGCTAAAATGCATTGGGTACATGATCCAAACCAAAGCACTGTAGATAATATAAACCATGTAGGACATGATGCTAGGAGACATTTCAGGAACAAAAAGAAGGAATATCTAAAAGCTAAAAAATTGAGGAACTTTAAACTAACAGTAAGATAAAAAATATCAGAGAGTTGTATTGGGGCATCACTGATTTTAAGAAGGGTTACCAGCCTAGAACTAATATGTACATAGTACAGGTTGAGAAGGGTGATTTGGTTACAGGCTCTCACAGTATTTTGCCTAGGTGGAGGAAACATTTTTCTCAGCTGTTCTGTGTACATGGGGTTAATGATGTTAGGCAGACAGAAATACACACAGCAGAACCATCAGTGCCTGAGCCGAGATGGCTATTGAAATGCTAAGAAGACAAATCACCAGGTATTGATCAAATCCCCGCAGAATTGATTAAAGCAGGGGGTAGAATGATTTGCTCTGAGACCCGTGAACTCTATTAATTCTATTTGGAATAAGGAGGAATTGCCTGAGGAGTGGAAGGAGTTGATAATTGTACCTATTTATAAGATGGGTGATACAACTGATTGTAGTAATTATAGAGGCATATCATGTTTGTCAACCACGTAGAAAATTTTATCCAACATCCTGCTGTTGAGGCTAACTCCATATGCAGAAGTAATTTTTGGGGGCATCAATGTGGATTTTGACACAACAGATCAACTAATGATCGTATATTCTGCATTTGTCAAATACTTGTGAAAAAAATTTCCATACAATGAAGCAGTGCATCATCTCTTTTTAGACTTCAAGAAAGCTTAAGATTCAGTTAGGAGGGTGGTCTTATGTAATATTCTCATTGAGTTTGGTATCCCTGTGAAACTTGTAAGGCTAATAAAAGTGTGTCTGAATGAAACCTACAGCACATTTTGGGTAGGCAAGAATTTGTCTGACATAGATCATATTAGGAATGGTTTGAAACAAGGAGATGCTATATCACCATTGCTTATCAACTCTGCTTTGGAGTATGCCATTAGGAAGTTTCAGGTAAACCAGGATGGCTTCAAATTAAATGGTACATGTCAGCTTTTGGTTTATGCTGATGATGTTAATATATTAGGAGGAAGCATACATACTATAAAGAAAAACATAGGAGCTTCATAAGTCAGTAGAGGGGAGATTGGTCTAGAAGTGAATGCTGATAAAAGTAAGTACATGACCGTGTCCTGTGATAAGAATGCAGGATGAAGTCACAATATAAAAATTGGTAATAGCTCCTTTGAAAGGATGTAAGAGTGCAGATATGTGGGAACAGCCTTAACAAATCAAAACTCTATTCAGGAAGAAATTATGAGCAGATTGAAATCAGGGAATGTGTGCTATCATTCGGTGCAGAATCTTTTGTCTTTTAGTTTGCTATCCAAAAATTTAAAGATTAAGATATACAGAACTATAATTTTGCCTGTTGTTTTGTATGGGTGTGAAACTTGGTCACTCATATTGAGGGAGGAATGTAGGCTGAGGGTGTTTGAGAATAGGGTGTAGAGGAGAATATTTGGGCCTAAGAGGGATGAGGGAACAGGGGAGTGGAGTAAACCACAT
>Ga0123357_10004784_pt1 | contig 16024 bp, 11 predicted proteins | sample TergutEmb28metaG_FD_89873 | JGI IMG/M metagenome (GOLD analysis project Ga0123357, IMG submission 89873) | Embiratermes neotenicus P4 segment gut microbial communities from Petit-Saut dam, French Guiana - Emb289 P4 | ecosystem: Host-associated > Arthropoda: Insects > Digestive system > Gut ... | reverse complement strand
CCGGAAGACCAAAAACACGATGGGAAGACGACGTCTCGGAAGATATGAAAAGATTGAAAGTCCGAAACTGGAAGAAAATAACGCATGATAGAGTGAGATGGAAGAAAGTTGTTGAGCAAGCCAGAACCTTATATAGGTTGTAGCGCTTTATAAGAAGATAAGAAGAAGAAGATGTCCCTGCGTAGAGTTCGTTTCGTGGGGGATGGTGTTGGTCGGAAAGACAGTGTAGGTAAATGAAGCTTATATGTAGTGTACTGTGGGTGAATATATAGATTGTCTGACATATTTCACTCGCAATACACAATGTCCCTTTACGTCACTTCCTAGCGTATTAGACGCCGACAGACGAACAGCGATGACATGAGAAACAGACGTTCTGTAGTTTGCAAAAAATGTCTGGTAAATTGTTGTTTTGTGTCCGCCCGCTCTGTTTGAACAGGAACCGCTGTCTGTGTCGTTAAGTTAACCGTTGCTCCATGTGCAGCTATCAGTCAAAGACTGTTTCTGTGAAACTGTAACTGTGTACCATACCGTGCAGACTGTTTCGTGTTATGGCAGGTAGTCTGGCAATGTAGTCCCTTTGGACGCTATTTGTTGAGGTGGAGGTGGTGGTTTGTGTTACGTCACGCGAGCTACGTTGACTGTTGTTCGGCTGTATGATAAAATCCTTGTGTACCTGGTCTGAGAATATGTCCTAGTATAGTTAGTACGTCCTGTTTTTGGAAGGCTTGATAGCATGGGGGTTTGAGGTTAAGTTGGGCGGCAAAATGCCCCAAATTATTCTGATGTGAAATAGTTACATGTGTTTAGTAATAATCAACTTGAACTTACTTATTTTATTCGAAGTAGTAGTAAAAATTGCGGTGCGATATTTCATTCAAATGGCATTACTTGACTTAAAAAAACACTCAGAACGTAAATGAAAATACTTCCTTCTCTTAGCACGGTATTCAGGATATTATTTTTGGTAATGCTTTCCAGCACCTACCTCAAAACATTCCGTTTTCACTGCTTTTATCTGGAAATATCAATGTTAGATTACAAATAACGGGACTTTATTGGGTGTTCTATAGGTATAAGCACATGTAACTTACGTCGATGGAATGGCCACGTTATGGGATGTGGTGTACTGGGTGTAGACGGAAAATTATTTGGACGTGAGAGAGAGAGAGAGAGAGAGTGAGAGAGATAGAGAGGAATTAATAATGATTTAGTGAAAGACATAAGGTGAAACATAGTAATTTGTTGCCTTCATTGATCCGATTGATATGTGTGTGTGTGTGTGTGTGTGTAAATAAATATGGTTTCTATATACACAGTTTAATATGTGGCCAAAGATGTTTCGTGTGTTTTGAGTCCCTTTCAAGATATACAGTGATCAGTACGCAACACCTGGCTAGTATATAGAATATCTGCTGTTTCAAGTTCGTGTGAAGCGTCAGTAAATTTCGTTTAGACATATAAAAATATTTTCCTTCTACTGCCTTAAAAAAAGACCTTCATTATTCTTTATGACATATTGGCAATTAAATAAAGTTTAAATTTTTTTTTATTTTGTCGCGTGTCTCTTGTGTTATCCTATGTGTTGCATTCAAAACATGCCAGTTTCTGTTAACATTTAAAAATCTGGTAAATTTCCTGTACACCCAGCCTCTGTGCTGTAATATATCGTACTGTAATGTAGATTTGGAATTGAAGCATGTTTTGAAATGGGATGTGTTGGTCTGTATTACAATGCACGAGCAGGACGGAACGTGAATGTAAACCTGTTGCTTTTTTGGATAAGCAGCAGTAGGCATCATGAAACATCGAACGTGCTGATGAAATGTTCTTCTTTGGTAATTTGAAATAAGGAATACGCCGTAATGTATGAACGTATGTGTGTCTGTGTCTGTGTATCTATTAAACTTAAGATGTTGTTTTGGTTGGACATTTCCCGGCCACTTCTTTTAATTAGATCGGTTGCTTTATTTTATATGTGGAGACTCAATAGTTACAGACCGTTTTGTTCCTGACATTTTTAAATGATTTGTGATATGCTGTTAGCCTTTGTTGTCACCTCTTGTTACCAGTTGACGAAATCTTGTTCGTGTGAGTGTGCATGTAATGTTTTGTCTACATGACAGTAGGAGAAATTTTTGTTGTACTTGGGAACATGTAACGTTGAAAATTTAATTACATGTGTTTTTAAAGTGAAACTACAATAATTGTGTTAAGACGTTACTTAATATTCTATTAATGTATCGTTGTTTTCCTGCTTTTTATAATCGAAATATTACTTTCATTTGACTCTACTTTTTGTCTTGTTAAAATCTTTTTTTAATTAGATAACCTGGAAATATTCTGATTTAATACCAATGAGATGGACTTCACTCCGCATATCTGTACTTGATTTGTATTAAGACCTATATATGTTTGTTCAGCCTTTAAGATACTGTACGGTAATCGAAATTTATGTGTGTCTGCAGTGTGAATCTCTGTACGTAGGCGGGCTGAATGTATTAAACACATTGACTTACCTCAAAATGTCATAGAAGGTAGATGAATGCGCGGTGTTAATAATATTGTTTTCGCTCTGACCATAAAGACGGATATCGATTAAGGCACAACAGGGTTACGATATGTCTCGATAAGTATTTACATTCAGAAAACAGGATAATTACCCCTAACTGTTCTTATACTACAGAGAAGGTTTTACACCACGAATTTCCAATTACCATTTCTTTAGAAATTAATCCATTTTTGCAAGTTATAAAGGGCTGCAATTTTCAAATAAATTTCACTTACACACATTTCAGAAATTCAACGTATTGTATTTCGTGTACCAATATCGTCTATAAAGTTCGAATCACATTTGTAGTAGAATTACCATTAAACAGATGCTTTTATTTACCAAATGTTCCCAAATTATGTAATTTTAATGAATGAAAGACAAGAGTGACAGTAAGAATACGGACAGTTTTAGTGTTGATATGATATACCGCTAGCAACAAAATGTGGCTGTAGTATTATACATTAATGTGTGTGACGTAATGTGTTATATATCGTGCACTGTCATATGATGTAGTGGATAGACCTGTAAGAATGTGGAGTCACATTCTTCGCTGTGTGTAAACGTATTTTCCTCTGTCTTCGTCATTGCACCTGTTTCGTTACTTCATTCTTGTCTTTCACGTGAAGCAGAAACATGAAGAAGGACAGCGTCTCTTGCATTATCTGCGACAGACAAATTCTGCGTTAGCGACAGACACGTTTACTTATTTAATAAATTAAGAGACTGGTGGAAAAGGAATTAAATATTTACAATCCTGAATTTTTACTAAAGATATCTGATGTTTGTCGTAATGTGTGAGTCGCCAGAGTGAGTAATAATGTGACTGTTATGGGGCCTCTTTGTGAGCACGGATATTCATTTAGGCATGGTTTTAACTGAAATTATTGACATTCCCTTTCGTTTCCTTAGACATGGATTCCCAAATATTAAGTATCTTTAATTCTACAAAATCTGCTTACTGTTGAATTAACCTGTTATTGATATTTGATTTTAAGCGTTTAGAACCATTTAGTGTTTGTTTATAACTTGGAAAAATACGCTTAGTTCAACGATCTACACGTATAAGGAAGGATATGACAAAATATTTTTTAGTTCTAGTCAACAAAACAATTTTATATTTTATATTTTTTAACTTTATGACTAGTGTTTCAGTAATTCGAAATTTGAGGTAATCTGTACAAAACTCAGAATAAGGTAACGTGCAGTGCACTTGTGATGTGGGGACCCATATTACTTACAATTTATTCAAATACTTTAAAACGGTATAACATAAACTTTTGCCTGCTGAGGAGTTTTGTGGCTCATATTGCTGCCCGTCTCAGACGGAATATTTTAAAATGATTTTCTTTGAATGGGCCTTTCACAAAACAAGTAAGTAATATCTTTCAGCAATAATGTGTTACTTACAGAACGACGGTTTACGACTTCAATATAGGTATCTATCACAGTGTATTTTATTATTTTAATTACTGTACTGCCAATTCGAACATTTTTAAGAAAACTCATGAGTGGGTTTCAACGTAAATATTACTGTAGCAATACGAACTTCATTTGCATCCACCTTCTCTCACTGTTGTAAACATTTTGAGATCCCAAAAATGTGCACATTTACTCAATGTACCTTAAATATGTTTCACGAATTTGGCCTGATGATGAACCTATGAGTCGAAACATGTCGCCACATTTATGATTAATAATAACACTAGTTGTGTTTTGACTGAACCAAATCTTAGAATATGTAATGAAAGTGCTTGTTTCAACCAAAAGAGATTAATCACTTAAATTCCGTTTATGCGGGCACCACGTCTTTCTGAATTTATTAGCTCGGCAGAATTCTTTGCATTAATTGTTTTTATTATCAACTTTGCTTTCTCCGAGGTGAGTTCGGGAAATTTCTTTAGTAAATTTCCACGACTCGTTATGCGTTTATTATTCAGATTTCATGTCCCAAAAACACATGCGACATTTCGTAACACATAGTACCAAAGGCGTGTCTTCGTAGTTGCATTAAAAAGAATAGGCGGTTCTTTTCAGATAGATGATAGAAAAAGAACCCCTACAGCAAACAGAAACACCCCTTGTTATTTTCGGAGAAACAAGCAGTGACATGAATCTTTTCGAATTTCACTTTCCATTTCATATCGAAGTGAACCACAATTGGTCGCGGCCATCTATTTTCATCCTTCATCTTTTATGATATCTATATGTGAAATGACTTTACACTTTTTACATATATCGATTAATTCAAAGGGGTCGTCCAAAGCGAAGTATATAAAGGCCTCTTCCATTCGGAATGACCGTACTAATGTGAAAGTGAAAGTGAAAATGCTGTACGTAACGTTGGAAAAATTATACAAGTCAGCCTCATATGTTTAACAAACTAACCTTATTCAGACTATTATTTAACTCTCCACATACAATCCATACAAATCAATATCTATGTATCAGTTTGGATTCAGTCTTAAATACCGAGATTCAGTATAATAAAAACGAAGCTTCTTACGCAAAACAACTCTGTATTATCTAATATAGCCTTATGGAACTTAATCTTCCACACACATCTAAATGAATACGTAGCATCTAAATGTATTTAAATTTTCTTTTCAACATATATTAACCACGAAATTACCTAAGATATATAAAGCCACATTAAACTACCCTATTTGGAATTGTTACTCTCCTTATATAACAAGTTGATTTCAATCTTGTTTTTCCATGACAATGTTATTTTATAATTAATGCTCTACATTTCTTTTTAATTATTTACCATCATATGAAGGCGTGTATCTAGTCGAATCATGTGGCCTTATCAGTTGTGTTGGTAAATGAAATAATTCTGCTAGACTGAATATTTTGTCATTACTGAACTGGTAAGAGGCTGTATTTCACCATTTTTATTAATGAATTGTGTGATGCTGCTCTCACATATACATGCAACGTTTATGGCTGAACGCAAACTGCAGATATCCTTCTGTAGCCTGTTAGAGAAGTCACGTAGCTAACTCCCTAACCTGCTACTCCGAACGTCTTAAATTCTGGCGTTGCAGCAAAATTGCATATTAAGAAAGGTGGTCGATGGTGTCCTCGAATGCCATTAAACATCATTTTAGTCCACTTTAGTTTAGGTGTATTTCAAAGCCCGTAAATTTCTTTCAAGTCGTTGCGAACCACAAGGTCTTACATATTTACACGTAACTGAGATGCATACTAATAGCCAGCTGGCTGCTGGTATGCTGTAAGTCGTTATCAGGCAAGCATGTATGTTCATATTTACAAGAACGGACAGACGAATTAAAATACCGCTAGAGAGAACCGCGTGAGTGTAAAGTTTGAGGTTGAACGATCTATCGGTAGAAAGTGTGAAATTGAATTTCTTGCGAATAATGAATTCAACCTGTCTAATTGCAGTAAGTTTGTATGGTTACAATGCTTTAATTTCTGTCCTACAACGAAGTCACCCGGGAATTCCATTCCTCGACTTTCTCTGTTCACACCCGGAGATTAACCTGTGCATTAACTGGGCTTTCAGCTTTTAAACTTCAAACAGGAAAAGCAGTGCTTAAGGAACTTAGTTACATAGAAAAGATTCTGGCAGATTGTAGGCATTATTCTTGGTGTCTGTTACGAAGTTAAATAACATCTGCACCATGGTACCTTCGCGCGGAGGGTAAAAGGAATTTAATTTCCCGGTCACGGTTAAGCGTCTCTCAGTGGCTGATGTCTGATGTTTTATTCAATCGTTGAGGTAATTAATTTCATTCCCATGAAAAATTACATAAAATCTTGTAAAACATTACCCATTCTCATACTTAATTTAATTGAAAAATACATACATTCAATGTGGTCGTATTTGACACCGGAACAAACTTTCCCGCTGTCAGCTGGAACCCCTTGTTAGCTGTAGAGATAATGAAAATTAGACGTCGCTGAAATGGGATAGGAGTTCCCACCCAGTCACACCCGAATGCCGCGTCTCTCACCCTCTCCGCCTAGAAAATTTCACAGTTAATGTATTAAGGGCCTTTGAACTGCGTAGCAGTACATTCACTGTACCGGTTGCGTGGCAATCCGGGTTTACTCTCAGGTAGTGACGATCTAAAATGTGTCCACAATGCAGTAATTTCGACACTAAATTTCGAGACTCCACATCAGCTCATAGTTTCTGACCAAGTTGGTCTGCCGCAATATGCGCTTCTTGTAGGAAATTTTCGTTACGTTCGTGTTGTAAACGTTATTTACCTTTCTTTTTCTGCCATTATATTATGTTTCGTGGAGTGGTAGATATACTGCATGTTGTGTGTCACTTTCTGCCTGCAGATTTACCCGTTCATTCTGTGACTTAGGTGGCCAGACATTTGGATTCAGATATCTGCTTAAAAACATAATTCGTTTGGCGATAGGAACTAATGCATTTTTATGTGAACTAGGCAAACAAGTGTAAAGTAACTTATTAACATCCCTAGTATATAATTTATTTTTTTGTTCATTTATTAGAAATCGATCTTTTCAGAATGGAACGAATTAACATAATTAAACTTTCTTCATTAACCATCGTATTGCGAAGTTGGTGTGTAACATTGCATATTTTGCGATAACCTATTGAAAGAATGTCCAGTTTATTTTTAAATATGTGAATGCAGTATTTTCAATGTTCTTTTTTTGATTTAATAATTTTATTGTGTCTGAAGGCTTTTTCACGGAGGTTGGTTAATTAATGGTGTCAAACGGAGAGCCAGTGCTAGTTCTGAGGAGGCAAATTAAATTTTGTTGGAGAATAAAATGCGGCTGGCATCGACGGAACAACTGAACACGAACGGCTGGTGGATCGCCAAATTTGCGCTTTAATATCCTAGCTATCACATAAGGAAAATAATTATTGACTTCTGTTTTAATTGCCAAATACACATGCGGCTTTCATTAAAATGTACATTTTTTTGTTTCCCAAATGAAGGACCATGTTTTAATTATTATGTGACACAAGGATACGTCTCATGGATAATATGAATAGTATTAAACATTTCACCATGAATCATTACTTTCTGCTTCAGGGTTGTAGAACTTTCTTTGTAAAACAATACCAATTTTCAAAGATATGAATCACCAATGCTGTGTAGCGGCAGGCTGTATTTGACAGCCTGTATCATATCTTGTAGTACCTTACGCTGTTGCTGTAGTGCCATCAAACTGCTGTGCCGCTAGCCTGTTTCAAACCCCGCTAGGCACAGGTGTTTAACTGATACAACATCGTAAGTTATAGTAATATTTCCAGGGGTTTTAATTTACAATTATGCTACAGTCGCAGTTGTTACCTACTTACAGCAACAATTGTTCAGTTCGTTATGTGGTTAGATTGCTGACATTGATCTTTGACACTGCGGTCTGATCTACTTACAGTAATGTACTGCATAGGGTACTGAAAGTGGAATTGCCAAAATTGCTGTAATAATTAGAGGAGGTGTGCAAATTGTGGTTAGAGATCCGATTTCGTAGTACACGATATTATAATTGACAACAATAAAGAATCTATCATAGCCTTGATGTTGAAGTACACTTGCCTTTATTTAAAAGCTTTAGGATTTCGATATTCGTGAAGAGTGCATAGTGCACACAGAGGCTCATCACACGTCCGACATTCATGAACCAGCGTTATAATAAACGTCTCTTTCGTGTATGTGCTGACACACAAAACAACTGTGTTGTTGCTGTGGAAGGTACGGGCTTGGGAATGTGCCGTCCAGATGTCTCGGGAAGTTTTCTGGTGACGAAGTTCGAATTTCTTTCGTTTTTATTTGCTTCAATTCTGTAGTCTCCATTACATAGGAATAAAGATATTATCTGCGAGGCCGTAAATTTTTTCAGAATTTAATATGCCAGATATAAGAAACTTTAGATAGAACATCGCCATCAATGTAATTGTAATTTGACAAAGAAAATTGTTTTTAATGTGTAAATTGGTGAAATTTAAATTAGAATACTGATACCTGTTCCTGGCCAAAGAAGTTTAAGGGACTCAAATCGTAATTAAATGTGTAATTTGGTACTAAAATGGAAAAAAAAGTGTCTTACATTTCAGGACTAAAGAGTAGGAAATGGTAAAACGTTTTAAAAAAATTCTTATTTGTGACCAAACATTTTGCAAAGCAAATCAGAAATAAATTCGTAATTTACATAAAAGTTAAAATAATTTAAATATTTTGCAAGATTAACGTCTCGTAAATGGTCAGTTACTAGCAAACCTGTTTTCCAATTCTGGCAAAGATTATGTAGTGTAGAACGCCTTAGAAGGCTGTAGAATTCTCAGTCCTTATAGAGGGCCATAATTTCTTAACTGATTGATGCTACACACATATTATGAACGTAATGTGTTAAAAAAAGTCAGCAAAAAAGACAACAAACCACTTCGTCTTACGTTTTGTGTAAGCTGAGATCCAAACCAGCAGATCAGTAGCACGTTACAAAGAAACCAGACGTAAACTACAACTGCTTGACTAATATCAGCATGATTTCCCCAGTTCTGTAAAAGAATATTTGTAATAACTGGAGCACAGAAAGAATACGATATTAAAAATAACAAAACAATATAAGGTATAATAACGTTATGCAGACGTGTTTGATTTTGTATGGGTATTTTAAGCTCGTTCGTAAATTTGCGAAAGCGACTATTGGCTGCGTCATATTTGTGTGCCTTTCTGTCAGTTTGTCCGCATGGAAAACTCGGCTCCTAAAGAACAGATTTTTTTAAAAATTAATGCTTGAGTTTTTTTCGCCAATCCGTTGAGAATATTCACCATTATTTAATCTTGCAAAACTAAAAGATAATTTACATTTAGACACGTATAAATTTGTTATAATGCGTGGCTAATTTCTTCTTACAACAAATGTTTCGGACAAAGGTTTCAGCGAAAAAGGAAACATACATTTTTTGAAATCACTTTTCAAAAAATCATGCCTTTTTGGAGATAATGTGTAATAATATGTCATTTCCAGACAAGTATCGGATGTCAGTACTATCTTTGGCCAGGTAATACAAAAATGTAGGAAATAAATGTCTATTCATTTAAATAAGGAACAACTATATTCCCTATTTCTTCCAGAATTTTCAATTCTACCTTCAACATCACCTTGCGAGACATCGACTTCTTATTTTGTTCAAGCCATTCTAATATAAATGTTAGTAACATTAAACAGAGTGACTTCTTGCACGCCATTTTTTTATTTGTCTTTAAAATTTAGTACATAATTTTTTCCATCCCTTGGCGTTAACCCGTACCATTGCAGTTGAATTTTGTTTCTGTAAAGACGTACGGTTTATCTGACAACTGATCTCAAATCATGTGCACAGTGCGAAACTGCCGGCACTATGACTGTCCGACGATCGGAATTTTGAACTGTGACATAGCTCTTCGCACCTGAAAGAAGACTTGTTATACTTTTAGAAGAAATACCCATTTTCGTTTAAGTATTTCCAAATCAAAATATTATAAGGCTTCTACAGCGATTAAAAATTTTGAATTTAAAGAAGTCTAAATATTTTGAAAGGCTTGGGGCAAATGCGACGCAGATAATTTCTAACAAAATCGTGTCTTTCCAAATGTATCCGGCTGAAAGTGTGTCTACTAAACCGTGTGACAGCTACATAGTGTGAGAGCTACAGAATGTGAGGGCTACAGAGTGTGAGAGCTAAACAGTGTGAGAGCTACACAGTGTGAGAGCTACACAGTGTGAGAGCTACGATTTGTGAGAACTACATAGTGTGACAGCTACACAGTGTGAGAGTTACACAGTGTGACAGCTACACAGTGTGACAGCTACACAGTGTGACAGCTACACAGTGTGACAGCTACACAGTGTGACAGCTACACAGAGTGACAGCTACACAGTGTGTCAGCTACACAGTGTGAGAGTTACACAGTGTGACAGCTACACAGTGTGACAGCTACACAGTGTGAGAGTTACACAGTGTGACAGCTACACAGTGTGACAGCTACACAGTGTGACAGCTACACAGAGTGACAGCTACACAGTGTGACAGCTACACAGTGTGACAGCTAAACAGTGTGACTGCTACACAGTGTGACAGCTACACAGTGTGAGAGCTACAAAGTGTGAGAGCTACACTTCGTGAGAACTACATAGTGTGACAACTACACAGTGTGACAGCTACACAGTGTGACAGCTACACAGTGTGACAGCTACACAGTGTGACAGCTACACAGTGTGACAGTCACACAATATCACAGCTACACAGTGTGACTGCTAAACACTGTGAGAGCTACAAAACGTGATTGCTAAATATTGTGACAGCTACACAGAGTGACAGCTACACAGTGTGACTGCTACACAGTGTGACTGCTAAACAGTGTGACAGCTACACAGTGTGACAGCTACAGAGTGTGACTGCTAAACAGTGTGACAGCTACACAGTGTGACAGCTACACGGTGTAACAGCTACACATTGTGAGAGCTACACAGTGTGACTGCTACACAGTGTAACAGCTACACAGTGTGAAAGCTACAAAGTGTGACAGCTACACAGTGTGACAGCTACACAGTGTGACAGCTACACAGTGTGAGAGCTACACAGTGTGAGAGCTACACTTTGTGAGAACTATATAGTGTGATAGCTACACAGTGTGACAGCTACACAGTGTGAGAGCTACACAGTGTGACAGCTACACAGTGTGACAGCTACATAGGGTGACATTCACACAATACCACAGCTACACATTGTGAATTCTAGACACTGTGACAGCTACAAAACGTGACTGCAAAATATTGTGACTGTTACACAGTGTGACAGCTACACAGTGTGACTGCTATACAGTGTGACAGCTACACATTGTGACAGCTACACAGTGTGACAGCTACACAGTGTGACAGCTACACAGTGTGACAGCTACACAGTGTGACAGTTACACAGTGTGACAGCTACACAGTGTGACAGCTCCACAGTGTGACTGCTACACAGTGTGACAGCTACACAGTGTGACAGCTACACAGTGTGACTGCTACACAGTGTGACAGATACACAATGTGACTGCTGCACACTGTGACTGCTACACAATGTGACAGCTACACAGTGTGACAGCTACACATTGTGTCTGCTACACAGTGTGACAGCTAACAGTGTGATAGCTACACAGTGTGACTGCTACACAATGTGACAGCTATACAGTGTGCCTGCTACACAGTGTGACAGCTACACAGTGTGACAGCTACACAGTGTGACTGCTACACAGTGTGACATCTACACATTGTGACAGCTACACAGTGTGACAGCTACACAGTGTGACAGCTACGCAGTGTGACAGCTATGCAGTGTGACTGCTATATAGTGTGACTGCTACACAGTGTGACATCTACAAAGTGTGACAGCTACACAGTGTGAAGCTACACAGTGTGACTGCTACACAGTGTGACAGCTACACAGTTTGACAGCTACACAGTGTGACAGCTACACAGTGTGACTGCTACACAGTGTGACAACTACACAATGTGACAGCTACACAGTGTGACTGCTACACAGTGTGACATCTACCCAGTGTGACTGTTACACAGTGTGAGAGCTACAAAATATGACTCTTAAAATTTGTGACTGCTACGCAATGTGACAGCTACACAATATGACGATTACACAGTTTGACAGCTACACAGTGTGACAGCTACACATTGTGACAGCTACACAGTGTGACTGCTACACATTGTGACAGCTACACAGTTTGTCAGCTACACCGTGTGACAGCTACACCTTGTGATAGCTACACAGTGTGACAGCCACACAAAATCACAGCTACTTAGTGTGACAGCTACACAATATGACAGCAAACATAGTGACTGCTACACAGTGTGATAGCTACACAATATGACGGCTACACAGTGTGACAGCTACACAATGTGACAGGTAAATAATTTGTCGCACACAAAACAGGGAACAGTGCGCATTCCTACTTATGACATGCTGCCACACCTCCGCCTAACAGACAAAGACATAATTTTTACCGAATCTTAACCTAAATTTAACTTTATCTATGTTCTATTGAATGCTCTCTGGTGATGGTCGTAGACCGAAACTTGTAAGAGCAAGTCAGAATGATTTTAATGTGTATATTAAGCTTTGTCAAGTTTAATGAAGATTGAATTTGTTGCTGTATGAACTTTATATTTATCACTGGATTTCAGTGTCACATAATAACCATGTTATTTCGTTCATTGTAATGTAGAAACTAAATAAGAATGTGGTACACTATTAAAAATATTTTACTGATTTTAATTTCATGAATATATCAATAAGAATTATATGAAACAAACAACAACAGCAACAACAGAGAGTATTTAGCAACTTTATTGACCGGTGTACTTGGCAAACAAATACTGTTTTCGTGTCTGAACCATTAACATATCTTTATATGAAACGTGATAATTTACATGTTCTGCGTATTGGAAATGACTGCATTAAAAAAGAAGTCTTCTGTTCCTAGTAACGATATTCTAAGACCTTTCTGCAAATCGGCTTATGAAATATCGGTAGTCTGCCTTAACACAAAAATTTATATTGATTTCAATAGTTTATCTACGTGGAAATTTGTGGTAGGATTGCAATACACAACTACCAGACTACAAAGCGTACCTTTCAGCAGTCGGTGCCATTTATTGTAAAAATATACAACAGTTGTTTTACTGTACCGTAACTACAGATAAAGCAGAGAAGCACATTGCGACCAGCAGAATCAGAAAGTTTCCACACAGAGAGATATTCAGTGCATCTTCCAGTTGCTGCATGAACCTATGAAAGTGAACGACATTTGTACAGAACATATCAAACTTTTTTTGTTGCGGGGATTTTCTCCTTTTATAATATGAGGCAGACTTTATGTGTTTTATTTATCTAAATGAAAATACAGAGCGACTATTTTCCAGATGGTTTGTGTGTTAATTTCTGGAATACGAGTAATTATTATAGAGGTAAAGTAATTACCCTTTTCATCTGTAGTTAGGTAAGTGTCTTATATATTTCTTTTGGCTTACCCAATTATTTCCTGATGATGTCGAATGCAGGCATTTAACTTAACTTGCAATTCGCAGTTAGCAATTTTATGAACTTGTTCATCTTCCTGTCCGCGTTGGGGCGTGATATGTTGCTGTCTGATATCCAGTATTACCACCATTAGCTTATCGAACTGAGTAAAAGCCACAGCGATCATAGTGGTAACCAGAGACATGTAAGCAAATCCAGTACCCAGTGAAAGCAGTGTTGCGAAGCACTGTAAGGAAGTGATCATTGAAAACAGAAATTTCCGTTAAAATGAAGCTATAAGTGAACTGTGATGTGAACAGTTTTATTCTACTCTAATAACTATATGGAAATCATCAGTCTGAATTATATTCTTGTTTTTCAAATTTTATATTTCGTTCATGGATGGTATATTCACATTCAATCGATAATCGCCTGACTTTGTAAATGGATTGAATTAAGCACTTTATAGATATGAAATTAAAACGCCTCAGCATATCGGTTTTATCTTCATACTGTCACACTAAATTCATTGGTGAGGAGTCCGGTATCGCGATATGAATAGCATAGAAACGACGGTAGATAAATGAAAATGTTGACATGCTGAGGAATTAGGCTTTTGGCGGAAATGATTTTTAAAAGTAAAACACATACCATGTATTCCATTACAGGACATAAAATTGTTCTTCATATAGTTTGATTTAATTATGAGAATTATTAATTTCTTTTCACTGTCTTTTGCTTTAATATGTTGCTCCAGTAACTGCTATATACTTCGAATCGCCAGGTGAAATGAGTACAAATTGATGAGCCTATCGCCTTGGCGTCGTGGTCGAAGGCTTAGGTTGCGGTTGTTGTCTTGCGGGGATTTGTGGGTTTGAATCCCACCGAGGGAGTGGATGTAGCTATTTTGTGTTTGTTTTGTGTTGTCAGGTAGATGTCTTGTCGTCGGTATGATCACTCGTCCGGAGGAGTCCTACCGAGTGTAATGTGTCACAGTGTGATCTGAAAGCTTTATGAAAAGAAAGTCATGACCGGAACAGAGGCCCAAGTGCCACACACAAAAAAAAGAAGTGTAATTAACACGCTGAACGTACAAGAATCTCTCAAGTACATGATAGTTACAAGCAGTTGAATGTAATAAATCAAAATAAACTGTTGTACTGACGGTATATTACTTGCTGCACGATTGACTTCCATTTTTTCACATGTGTCAGTCCGCATGTGGCTTTATGTTGAAAATGGTGTTGGGGAGGTGAGGGGGGTTTCAAATTTTGTGGAAGATTCAACAATAAAATGTAATAATGCGAAGAATCGGTGCAATGATCTTTGTGGCCGAGATTATCATGAACGGTATCGTTGGCCTTGATGTATAACCTGACCAGTTTCACTGACATCTGACTCCTATTATCATTAACAAATATCGTTCCTACACACGACACAACGTTAGATTACGTAATGAAATCACCTTTAAAGTGAACAGCTTGTACTGCTGTAGCGCCATGGATTTTTACTAACTGGGTGCTGGCCGATACAACGGATATACCGAAAGTTTTCATTTTTTTTTCTCAGTTCTGCAGAGGAATTCAGACTCAGTGCCACTATGGACCAAGAAGTTGTTATTGAACAATTCTTCCAATTCGTGTTTGTCAGCCAACCGACCAACGCTATGTAGTCGGACAACATCATGAAAAAAAAAGAGGAAGTAGGACAGAAGAAACAAAGGGAAGAGGAATATTGCAATGAGCTCTCTCTGTTAAATTAAAACTAGTATAAGAAATGATAGAGGATAATTCTATCTTAGAAATTGTTACCTGTGAGATGTTAACCAGTTCATAGAACGGTGAAACAGTCCAGTCGAAAGGATACCACACTATGAACACAGTTTCGTGGTTTGTCACGATGCGTACTGTTGACTGGGTGGTATGAAATAATATCATCGCAGTAGCTGCCCACATACTGATCTTGTTAATCCTCGGGATCCATCCTGCCGCTGTCAATTTTCCGGTTTCAGCGTCTCTGGTCGGCAGATCTTCCCACGTGAAGCTGTCTGTTAGGTCCATCGCACGTTCAATACTGCGTTGTCGCAATCTGAAAGAAAAGAACCAATCCGTTATCTCAGGTTCATTAAATGTGGGAAAGTAGTCAAAACGCAGCAGGAAAGATTGGATCTCGTGTTATTAGTTTATGGGCAAGGAAATTCTTTTCAAGCTAAATATAAAAACAAGATGTATGTTCTGCTGCTGTGGAAGCCATTACTGTTTTCGATTTTAAACGTCTCTAAACTTTCAACGTTCAAGACCTTTGTCACAATTATCGAAATATGACATTTGAACAACACACAAGTTGTGTTCCGCAATGTCGCTCTCTCATTACGTTAGCTAATGAGTTAATAATAATAATAATAATAATAATATTTATTAACTGCAGTTGGGTTGTCACCCGGTGGCAGTAGTTAT
>Ga0123357_10004783_pt1 | contig 16024 bp, 13 predicted proteins | sample TergutEmb28metaG_FD_89873 | JGI IMG/M metagenome (GOLD analysis project Ga0123357, IMG submission 89873) | Embiratermes neotenicus P4 segment gut microbial communities from Petit-Saut dam, French Guiana - Emb289 P4 | ecosystem: Host-associated > Arthropoda: Insects > Digestive system > Gut ... | reverse complement strand
TGTAGTTACAGTTTTGTGTACTCCTGATGATGTGTGTGGTTGACACCCGAAACATGTAGAGTGAACTTGCAGAATAATAAATAGACTGCTTTGTGTTGCATCTCATTGGACAGTTATTAATATAGATCAGCGATGCATAGAACCATAAACATAAAACTCAGATGTCACATAAATATGCGCTGTTTACAAAATTGTCTAAGCTCAGAGGAAGGTTAGTGCAGCAGTAAAAAAAAAGTGTCTGTTGTAGCAAACCTCAGTTGTCTGCAACTGCAGCTGCAGCAGCTGGCACTGTTCCAACTCCAGCCACACCTCTGGTGGCCACTCCAACAACCCCTACGACTCCTATCCAAAGTGGAGTGGACCAAGTGAAGACTGAGGACACAAAACAGACACCACAGCCTCATGCCATGGCAGATGGTGAGTTGGAACATTTTATGTAGGTGTGTGTATCGTCTTTTTAACAGCATTTACAATAGCTGAGATTATATGACAGTATGAAAATATGAATTTAATTCATTTCACTGAAGGTGAAGCATAGTAGTAGGCTTTTTATATTATCAGAGTGTGGAAGCTCTTCAGTTGTTGGCGCAGTTGTTCAGTTTCAGATGTTGCTACCCACCTAGCAGACTGCACAATAACGTAAGCCATTCGCAGTCATGTATTCTTCCAGCAGGCAGATGGAGTTGCCATTGTATACTCATGTTCAGAATAGGAGTTGTGATTGACTGCGTATTATATCATTGGTTATGGAGATAAGATTTACAGTTTGTTGCCATTAAATAAATCTTATATTAAAATTTTATATTGCTCTAGAAAAGCTGGTTGTAATGAAATTATGAAGAACCTGACTTTTCTCCATTTCAGACATTTTCATTTCAGGTATTTCTTATGAACATTTTGGTAGACGGAGCCTTTTGGTTAATAAAGGTTTAATTAATTTCCAGATTTAAAATAATAGTTATTGCTTCACAGTCTCTGTTGTAAGGTTTGTGAACCACATGTGTCTTATTCTGATGCACATGCAGCAGTTTGTTGCGTTTCATGCTGATGATGCAGACATCTGTATGCTATGCAGGTTGGGCCAGAGATTTTTTTTTTTGGAGATGTCACAAATCTTGCACCAGTTTCATGCAGTCTTTCCTCAGTTACCATGTATCTTGCATGTTATCTTTCTGTCTAAAATGGGATTTGTTTTTTGAAACTGTTTCCTATATTTCTGTACTTTTGCCCTGTTTGTGTGGACCTGGTACATCTGGAAACTTTCTGAATTTGCAACAACACTTTTAGAAATTGTATTTGGCATATATGTAATTAATAAATGTGGGCTGCTTGAATGGAATCTATGTAGTGCCTGCAGATTATGCATGATCTTCCAATGTGGTGTGTTGCAGAGCTGCAGGCACATAGTATGGCTAAACCCTAAAAATGTTACACTTAGGTACAGGCCACAGTGTCCTGAGCACAGGTTTCATCAATGTCCGATTCTTGTATGTTTATTTTCCTTAATTTTCTTGTGTAAGAATAGGATATTTTTAAATCTGTGGGTTATACAGATGCAGCTGTGTATTAAATCTGTTAATGGTAGTAATATAGAAGGCATACAGTGACTGATTGGTTGTGCCTGGCACATTTTCCACTGCGGTAATGTGACACATTGTCAATTATGCTAGAGTGTCATAATAATGTAGTTGGAACATAATTTATCATTTATGAGCAGGAGTTCCACTCCCAGTGAAAGAAGAAAGAGACAAGTCCCGGTTTGGTTTCCCCGCTTCACAAGCCAGTAACTACAGCGTGACAGACTGCCGTGGCCTTGTTAAGACTCTGGTATGTGGTGTGAAGACCATCACATGGGGCTGTGCTTCTTGCAAGGTAAATGCCACTGTTCTTTTCTGGCACATGATTTATGTCATTCAGACTAGTTGGTACAAAGCTGACCTTTATTTGCAGAACAGCACTGGTGATGCACCAATCCAGAGCAAGCAGTTTCAGCCCAAGGAGACACTTGTGTTTATCCGGCTTGTAAAGTGGGCTATGCAGGCTTTGGACATCTACACACTCAGTGTTACTCCTGTTACTCCAGGCACCATATTGCCAGGCGGGCAGAGGACACAATCATCACAAACTGTCCGGACCAAGGAGGAGAAGGAGGTGCTGGAACACTTCGCGGGAGTTGTAAGTACACTCATTTCTCTGTTTACCTTAAAACATATGGTGCTTATAGTTACTGTGATGCTTTAAATGATTAATAATTTCTTTAAAGTTGTAAGGATTGATACATGGCACACGTTTAAAAATGTTAAAATTTCGGTACCAAAATATGTTGTAAAGAAACTGGCTGGAAGAACAAGAGATGGAATTATGGTCTGTGGGGATAGAATGTGATAGTGGGTGTTGTTTTTGCATCACGTTGAATGGTTTTGGCACATTTTAGTATTTTTGAGTTCACAGGAAAGTTCATATCCCAGATAATAACTGAGTTACTTTAGTCAGTCGGAGAATAATTTAACATTTTATGAGTTTGTGATCCTGGTCAGATAATTAGTTGGAAGATGACTGAGTTAGTCATTGAGTGAGCCAGTGATTACATAGTCCATCACTTGGTTAGCTGAAAAGGCAGATTATTTTGTCAGAGTCTCCAGTGAGTTTTAATGTTGATCAGTAAATGAGTAAGTTATGCATTTCTTCACCTAATTTATCTACATCTGTCCCATTTTGGAGGATTGAGTTGGAGAGATACAGTCTTACATCACTTGCTCACAAGACAAGTGTGTTTGTGTGAAATGTGTTTTATGTGCACATTGCCATTGCCATTGCCATTTGCTGTTCAGTCATCCTTTGCTTTTTGTGGGTTTATAATTTACCGTTTTGCAAATTTGTGGGGTCACACCAAGAATAAAGTGCATCGTTTGGACCCTTTGTTGTATACGAAGTTCAAAACTGTTCAACGGCTTGAACGGGTCTTAAAGCAATAGTGCATGATGTTCAAGATGTTCAGGGAGCTGAAGGGACAGAATAAAAAAAGAAATGGTTTCCCCTCACAGTGTTTATGAAGAGAAAAGAAAACACTCCAGTCATTTGTGGATTTTTAACTTCCTTAGGGGGTAATGGAATGTAACTCCACAAGAAGAGAGGGATGAATGTTTACACAGTGCTATCCGTCACATATACAGTCCTGTGCTTGACATTTCTTGCTTGGTTATACGAGTATATTAGGTAAGAAAAAGTCCTTTAGAATAAAACCGCTTTAATTCAACATTAATTTTATTACCATCATTTCCTTCAATTTTGTATTTTTCAGTTTTCAATGATGAACCCACAGACTTTCCAGGAGATATTCTCCACCACAATTGATTACATGGTGGATCGTATCTACCGCAACTTTACACTGCAGATAGTTGGTAACTCATTCCTGTCAAATCCAACAACATCACCAATCTTTGCTACAGTGCTTGTGGAGTACCTGCTGGAACGGATGGAAGAGATGGGAAGCAATGTGGAACGTAGTAACCTGTACCTGAAACTTTTCAAACTGGTGTTTGGGAGTGTCAGCTTATTCCCAGCTGAGAATGAACATATGCTTCGCCCTCACCTTCACCAGATTGTCAACAGGTTCATGACTTGTCCATTCCATGTTTACTACGTAACACACAGACTGTAGGGATTTGAGGTTCTGTAGTGTTATGCAATGTAGTGTGATAGATAGATACTACTGTCATGGAGGAACATAACTGTTTCCACCTTCAGGATAGAAGTTGAAGATGAGGGCAGCATATTCCTCCAGAACATTAATACCTACCTAACCAGGTAGCATAGTGCCATGTTCCTGAAGACTGCTGTCATAACTGTTGAATTTTTTGTTAACACTTTATGTATTTATGTAACTGTCTTGTCTCTGCGTGCCTACCTTCCTGTTTTTAGGCATGTTGGTAAAACATTGCAACAAGCAACTATTAGCTTTGTCATGTACATTTATCTGTCTGCCCACGTGGAACAGTTCAGCCCCATTCAACAAAATTTTGTGAATTAATGCTGTATAGGCAGATAATTGCTGCTTATTGTGAGAATTACACAAAATGTAAATACATTGTGGTAATAATGCAAAGTTTCAATTTTCAAGCATGTGATACACATAGTAAGCTGTGTACTTTAAACTGTTGTAACTGATCTCTAGAGTCCTGTGGTGAGTGTCTTGACTGCTTTCATTGCAGGTCTATGGAACTGGCAATGAGTGCAAAGGAGCCATACAATTACTTCCTGCTGCTGCGTGCATTGTTCCGGTCTATTGGTGGGGGTAGCCATGACCTTCTGTACCAGGAGTTTCTCCCATTGTTGCCAAGCCTGCTGCAAGGTGATACACACAAATACACACTTCCTTCTGTGTGTCAACATCATATTTTTGTCTTTCTCCACATGTTATGTCAACATTGCATCTTGTGTTGCTACTTTTAAATGTGTTTGCATACCTGTGGATTGCCTGTTTATATCATTCCCTTCTTGTCTGTGTGCATGAACAACTCAAAAACTACTGAACAGATTTTCACGAAATTTGGTATTGGCAGTTTAAGTAACATTTTGCCCCTTTAATTTTCATCAAAATTCGCTAAGAATTCTAGACACTGGCCATGACAACCTGCAGGCCTTTGTGCATGCATCTTGAATGTATCTTGCTAAATATTTGTGAGAATGAAGAATATTTCAGACAAATTTGTAGAGAAAAATTAAACATTCTTTTTATGTCCAGTTCAAGAGGTCTTGCATTTCTTGAAGTAATTGAAGAAAATGGAAGGAATGCACCATAATTATTACACTGTGCATACATTCCCTAACTTGTTAACTTTATTACCACATTGTATGGTGATAGTTTATAATAATCTGTCAGAAAAATAGTTTGTTGTATCCAAGAAAGTACTGGATTATGAATGTTAATCTTGTGGCGTGAGGTACGTATAACACAAAAAAAATTTGGATACCATAGTCATTTGGAATACTTAACTGCATTTCTTTGTATTCCCTAAGAGTACTAAACACTATTGTGATCTCTTCAGGCTTGAACAGTCTCCAGAGTGGCCTGCACAAGCAACACATGAAGGACCTGTTTGTAGAACTGTGTCTCACTGTACCTGTTCGATTAAGCTCTCTGCTCCCGTACCTGCCAATGCTGATGGACCCATTGGTATCAGCCTTAAATGGGTCCCCAACCCTTATCAGCCAGGTAAACCTTCTGTTTGTTCAGTTGATGGTAGACTTTAAAGATGAGGACCTGGTTAAGATTTGAAGCTTTTACAGCAGATAAAGTTGCAAGAATTGTCTGGGGCCATCATCTGCTGTACGATAGTTTTGGTCTTACATTTATGTTCCATGGTACTCCACATTTTCTGAAATTCTTGTCATTCGAGTTTGAATTGTGGGTGCTCAGTAACAGATATAATTTGTTTTATACTACAGAATAAGTGAAGCCTAACGTCTTGGTCAATTTATGTGACTTCTAGGGGTTTATTCCTGCAGTAACATTACAAATTTTGCCCAAAATGTTTCTGTGACATTGTTGTTCTTATATTTGTGGAAACTTATTAAGAGTAAAGCAGCTAGTCTGCAGCTGAATTCTCAGTTCCATTTGGTACTGCTAACAGTGTCTTGCCCTAATCAAAATATAATGGTTTGATGCATTCTGCCAACTCAGCATTGTCTGTCCTGTTATGTTGGTAACAGGGCCTGCGCACACTGGAACTCTGTGTTGATAACCTGCAGCCTGATTTCCTGTACGAGCACATTCAACCTGTTCGAGCAGATCTGATGCAGGCATTGTGGCGCACTGTACACAATCCATCTGACCAGGTGGCACATGTGGCATTCAGGTATATAGTTATACTCATCCATCTTGAGCAGTCAGAGACATGCTGCATGGTTTCCTGTTAAAATTTTTGTGTGCTGGAAAAGATTTGAGATTTGAGAATCTCATTGTTATGACTAATGAGATCACTGTTTTCTGGGTTTGGTTCCATGTAATTACGTAAGGTGGGTGCTTGTATTTTGGAGGGGCCTGATGGCCTCTGTGTTGAGAGTGGAAGTGCATATTCCTGCAAACATTTTTTTACCTGTCATCATGGCATCACATCCCAGTAGACTGTCACCTTTACGGCAGATATGATTGCCAAATTCACAGAAACGTAACAGTGTGTTAAGGACTCCATTTTATTTCATTTTACACGTATTGTCAGACAGTGGTTGGAGAGTGGCTCTACCAGGGAATCCAACAGACAAGTTTTTGTTTACATGACGACAGAATGCGAGCCATGTTTCACTGATTGTAAAGTGTGGTACATTGTGCAAAGTTCATATGTAGCCTTAAACAACACAGTGGAAGGTTTGAATCTATGACCCATGCCCTCCAGCACATCATCATCAACATAATGAATAATGGAGCATTTCCATGAAGGCAGAATTTCAGAAAATGCCATGTTATTAACACACAGTAGCGAAGTTACATGACTTGGCTGAACAGAATGGCAAAGATTCAAATCTTCGGGGTCTTTTGGGATGTTGCGTTCTGTTGTTGGGCAAGTAGTTCTTACTCTTACTAATTACCTAATGACACAGCATAACATCATGGAAAATGTGTATCTCCAGCAACGGTGCTGTGAGAATCCCAAATGTCACATAGTGGAATGATGTAAGGAGTCTACAGTTATGACGTTTCTTCATTTCAGGGTTCTGGGGAAATTTGGTGGAGGTAACCGCAAAATGATGATTGAGCCTCAGAAACTGGAGTACAATGACAAGGAGACGCCTGGTCCTGCAGTAATCGCGTATTTCCAGGAACATTCGAGACCAATAGACTTCCCTGTGGAGAAGGTAAGGTGTTTATTTACTTGTGTCTAGCTGTAATTCGCACATTATCACATGGCAATGTGGACCAGAGGTAGTCTTACATGTGGGAAAAGACAGTTTTAAATTCTGATTACTGGTACTTAAACAGGAATTCTGAGAGGAACTCAGAGCCTCCTCTCATGTTGCATGGATTTATAGTTCTGTGTATGGTTACTGCTACTGCTGTTGTGGTCGTCGTCGTTGCTGTTGCTGCCACTGACATTGGCATTATCACAGTTGTAATGAAATCTTATTAGTTAAGTGCAGATTCTGTGTATGTTGTATTTGTCAGGTACAACATCAAAAGTTTTTCTTCTCCATTATGTTAGTAATTGATTGTGTACAAATTGGACAAACCCTGTGTGTGTGTGTGTTTGTCCGTGCATGCACGTGTGCGTGAGAGTGTGCATGTGGCCATGCGTTTATGTGATATTCAAGCAAATAAAATACTTTGAAGCCTGGTCATGTTGGTATATGCAGGTTGCTGCAAGTAAAACATCTGCTTTTGCTGTCTGTCACAAGTATATGGTGCGTGCATTGTACCATTATTTGTATGTTCCAGGTCATTGAGACAGCATTCACAGCCCTGAAGACAAGCACAACAGATCCATTCTACCGTCGTCAGTGCTGGGAAGTTATCCGATGTTTCTTGGTAGCATCACTAAACCTTGATGATGATAAGAACCCAATGCAACAGCTGTTCTCTTACCCAAGGTATATCACTACAGTACTGGGCTGTTGCAAAATGTGGACATAAATGGGAAGATAATACTAAAATGGTTATTAAGGATGTAATTTTGTGAGGATGTGGACTAGGTTTGTCTGGCCTAGAGTAGGAACCAATGGTAAGCTCTTGTGTCCGTGAAAGGTAGGGAATTTCTTGAGTAATGGTTAACTGTTTCCTTCTTGAAGAGGGTTCTTATCCCTTGAATTGGTTAAGTAAAAGAGTGATCTGTATGAAGAATGACGTTCCTTATCATTTCCTCCAAACTGCCATTTACTGCATTCTTTACAGGTTGAGATATTTTCCTGACTACTGGGAGAAACATGTAACAAATCTGGTTGCACTGTACATGGACAAGTGTATAGAATTTATAATTGAGATGGGGAAACCCATTGGTATTCCACTGCCCCAGGGGGGATGTGCAGCATAACACTGAACCACAGAGGGGACCTAAGTTTCTTCACATTCCTGAAGTTTCATCTTTGAGCTGTTTGGTGTAACTAAGTACATGAAGCACAGCCCTTATGGAGAAACTAATATTTTTGTGAATATTCAAGAAATTCTCTTCGTTCTATTTAACTTGAAGATTTTTATTCATACCCACAAGGCGTGGCACTTATTCTTATCCTCAGTCAGATGAATTAAGACACATCACATCCTTTTCCTTAAAATTCATGTTAATATTATTATTGCATCAACACCTGGGTCTTCAGAGTGTTTGTTTTCTTGAGGTTTTTTGCCCTAAGACACTGTGTGCACTTCTGTTACGACCCATGTGTGCAACATTACGTGCCCGTCTCAGCTTTCATGATGGTGTCTATGAACAGGAAAATTTAATTGAGTTCTGGCTGAATATTGCAGGCAGGATCCTCCGAATGAGAGTCCGTGGCCTTGTTCTGAGGCTACACGTGAAGAGTGTGGTGTTATGCCGTACAGGAAGTAGTGATTTGGCCCCTCTTTTAATGAACATTGTTACTTGTTAAAATTACAGTTTTATATCTTCATGTTATTCAGGTCATTGCATTTGTTACTCTTGAACAGCGACAACAAATTCACTTGAGTACAACAAAGATTTGTTTTATTATTTATGAAAATGCACTGGTACTTGTTTTGGCTATGTCCAAGCCATTGTCAGGCTGTGCAGTCCTTGACTGAATTTGTTTTCATTGTTCATATTACAGAGTTTGTATAATTATTATTACTACTGAAATTTGACTGTTTCAGTTTTGATGATCCACATGTTAAGATCTCCCCAATTCAGGGCATTCCCTACAAGTCACCAGACAAGCAGGCCAGGGCTACTCATCAAATGGCAGTCACAGGCAAGTAGAATTGATTAATGTGGTGTCATTAGCTTTTGTTGATAATCACAAACACATTGAGGCTGTTAATATTTTTTATTCACTACCATTAATCAAGTAATGAACCATGAAGTTCACAGTCTTGGGGATATACTGCCATGCAGAATGGTAGATGGGTACCAGCATTTTGAAGGAATGTGCTGCTTCCCCTTGCAGGGTAGGAGAGTTGAAGTGTTGGTACCAGTCTATTGAACTGTATGGCGTTATGCCCAAGGAAACTGTAATCTTCATATTGATACTCATGATAACCCAAAACCTCGTGTAATGAACCACATAATAAAAAGTATAATATGTAGGATATTACAAATTGTAATGCTGTGTATCATTGGAAGATGGTTCCAACATTTTGTGGAACCTGTTGCTTAAATTTTCATTATCGTGAAGACTTATGCATAGTGTATCATGTGGTTGTGTGTGTGTGTGTGTTCTGAACCAAGACAGGCTTCATGTGCATCACATTTACAAGATATGCGTATGTCAGATGTAAGGGAAGTTGGTAAGGTGTTACAGAATAAGTCTTTGACCTTTGACAGAACAATCTAATGTGTAGATGACCAGTATAGAAGCTCGTCCCTGAAGATGGAAGCATTGGGTTGCTCTGTAGTGTGAGCAGCTTTACCTATTATGCAGTGTTATGAACCAAATGACTGTAAACCTAAAATTGACAATTTAGCATTTAGTAAATTAATTAACCAATTAATTGGTAAACTGACTGATTATTTGGTAAGCTCATTCATTAAGGGATGAAGTCATCACTGTGGTTAACCTTTATCATACGGAATTTAATTTAGTTTTCGTGCCCATGGTATGGTGTTTATATTGGACAGCCCTAAATCATTGCGTGTGTTTGCCTATAAACGTTTATAAATTATGAACCAAAGGCGATGAAACAATTAAATAATCTGCACTGTTGCGAATAAATCAGATATTTCAGTTCAAAAAAAGATTCAATAGAAATGTTTGGTGCCTACACGCAGAAAGTTAATTTAAAAGTTTTATAATTCCGAATTTATTTTACTTACTTTTTTGTTTCGGACCTGATGTACGCACAGGAATTTTCAGCGTGAGGATTTTTGGAGTTGTGCCTTGGCGTGGTAGTGTCAGAAACACCATCTTACGTTACACGCACGCCATATTTTCTCAAAACTTCACCAACTACTTTTTTGTTCACACCACTCGCAGTTCACATGCGACATTTTAGCTGTGTTGCTGTCACGAACTGAGACTCACCAAATTTTGTTGGGTGCTGTTCCAGTCTATCAACTTGCGCCATCATTTCCAGTATATCTTTTGCGAGGAGGAATTGAGAGTCTCTATATTATATTTTCTTATTTCATCAAGGAAAGAGTAACTAAAACAGAGATATTCCAGTGGTTGTCTAAAAATGCATAAAATTCCATTGCCTAAATAAATGATGCAGTTGCTCGATGCCCCTGCTTCTTCACTCTCGCTGCCCCAAACCATTTCAGATATCCGGTTTGGGGACAGGAACCCGGCTCTCTTACACACAGACATTGCAGAGTGCTGACTCAGAAATTAATATCCAGTCCGGCTTATTATTATGAAGTTGGAACAAGTGGTAACACATTGAAATGCCATATCATTTCAGCTGGTTTATCGCTCTAATATTTACAGATCAGTCTGTTTTTTTCTATATATCAAACTGCAGTTGGAATTGTAAGCCCAGTGGAGTTTGTGAATGAAGATTTTCACTGGTAGTAAGTTAGGGGAAAATTATTATCTCATTGAACTGCCAGCAGTAATTACCTTTATTTATTTGTACGGGCGAATTTATGAATCCTGTTTATCTTAGATTTCAAACCATCCTTCTCGAATAGGGCAGAAACTGAACTGAAATGTAACGCTGGCATTTGAGAAAATTTAGCATTGGCATTTTATCATATACAGACAGGTGGTACTTAGTCCCCTTTAGCAGTAATGTATCCTGCAATAGTCGAAATAAAGTGGGTCTGTGTTATGGCTACAGGATCACAAACTGTAAAGTATGTCACTGAATTACGTAGTTGTTTGGAGTAATGAGCGGGGTACACAGCAAGAAAATTCTTATATGAAGCATGCCTTCAGTAAGAGACTTTCTGTAACAGCAATGCTTGGCAGAGTGAATGAGGCTTCGCAGTGAAATGTTTGTGATCGAAGTGCTAGGCGAACGAAATGCAGTCTACTGTTAAACGTCTCTTGAGAAGGAAGTGAGTCAGTTGCTTAGCATAAAGCAAACAGGCGAGGTTTCGAAGATTGCAGGGTGGCTAGAAACTGCTATTCATGATGTGCATATGTACATAATTGGATAAAGTGGCCAGAGGACGAATCTGACCACAAAACGTTATATAATGTGGAGATAACGAGTGGGGCTATAATTCTAAGCCTGTACATGACTGTGCGGAGCATTTAAATGGCCGCAGCGCACCCATTTGGTGCGTTTGTAGGATGCCGATTTAAAAATATTGGGTGCGTTTGTCAGATGAAGGTTAATGAAGCACTCTACCATGAAGATGTATGGAGGGAGTGACTTTGTAGCTCCACACATTTTAAATACCGGATACTAGATGGAGATGAGTGGCCACCTTCATTCCCTGGCTGCTTTAACATGGGGAAAGAGTCACCAATACCCATTTAATAGGAGACTGGGTTGGCCCCCAGAACCAGGCTGGGTAGGGTAAAGGATGTACAAATATTTGCCACTGCTGGGAATTACACCATACTTCTCTGGTCATTTAGTCCCCAGCCTAGTCGCTGAGCCAACTGCGAGATGTTCTTGACAATGATTAAGACTGTGTGATTTACTGTAGACAGTAAACCTATTATTTTGATGCTATGAGTATTAGGCTACAAAGGAGCCAGTACACTGACATCTTTCCCAGCGCATGCACTCGGTACACTGTAAGGTTGCTGTCCATTTAGAAGCATGATTAAGAACACATGGAACTTCATTTACCCAGCGTTTCTTGGTGCTTAGGCACAGGCATAACTTTTTCTGAAGCTCTTCATTATGTTGTACCTTCATGATTCACGTGCTGCGCTTTTCAAATTTCATGTGCACTGTTCATCTGGTTGAGTGTTGTGTTTTCAGTACTGTACTGTGACCACATAAAGATTGTGTGTTTGATTACTCTTGATGCTACCCGCTCTGCCTGTTGTACATCTGCCAAACCCCCTTTGGCCTATAGTAACCAGTGTACAACACTTGTCATATGCGAAGGTTATATCTGTCAGCATTATATGAATAGAATGTCTTGATGATTTGAGGGGAATGTAGGGAAATATACTGGATGGGGAAATGTAATGGCTTGATAGGTTGGAACATGGAGGTAGTTGATTCATCATACTTCGTTCCATGTTTCAGTACCATAATACCGTAACCTCCAAGTTACAGTGTGGCTGCCAGTCCAGAACTGTTTTGCAGTTTAAATAACTTATTTCTTTATGACATGTTAACAGTGTCCAGTATGAGAAGTGGTTCAAACTTTATGTGGTGATCAGTATAGGTACAGATATAATCAGGAAATTTGTAGTGGAATCTTGTTTTTGTTTGCAGGAATGTTTGTTGCTGCAGCCATAAAGGAGTTGCGACAGTGTGTGTTGCCAACTATGGTGTTTCTTGTTAGTCACTACACAATGGTGGCAATATCGCAGCAAGCAGGTCAGTCTGTTACACAGTAGTGGCAATATCACAGCAAATCAGTTATTGTGGTACACAGTGGTGACAGTATTGCAGCAAGCAGGTGATTCCATTACACGTGCGGAAATAGAAGACCATGTGATCCTGTCTTTCATTTCTCAGAAAATATGAATGACACCAGCAGTACCCTGTGTGTATGAAATGTCACATTTTTATTTGCGTTCACTTTCATAGATATTTTATAGAATTTTATAGATTGTATAGAATTTTTCAGGGTTGGAACAGTGTGAAGAAGAACCCAGTTTAATGTTCCTTGAATCAAGGTTTTCCCTCATGGAATGTTCATTTTCATGTTCCCATGGCTGTAAACTCTATCGTAAATTTTCTGTATTTAATGTCCTCTTAATTTGTGTTGTAATCCAGTGCTTCACATGTGGGTATTCCCATGCTTGTCGGTGTAGTATTTCACTGCTTATTACATTTGTTGGTTGTAATATTTTATCTCTTACTCCACAGATCATTTAAACCATTTACAAGACCTTTAATGACTTCCTGGTGGCCCTTGTAGCTGCATGTAAATGGTTCCAAGTCTCTGCTATTGAATGTTATCGTAATTTCAGATTGTTTTTTGTGCCTATCAATGTAAAATGCATTCTTTATTTAAAAAAGGACCACAAAAGAGTTGGGCTGCCATATATTTATAACAAAAAGAAATACTGGCAGAATGTAAGCACAGACTTCTTGAAGATTTGGTACAACTCTTTTGATGGAGTGGCCAACCATGTCTCAGGAATGGTGTTGCTCAGCAGTGAATTAAGTCACAGTGCTGTATTCAGAAAGTAAATCTGGTCAGTTCTGTCATTCCTTGCGGTTGTGGATCTAAGTGACAGCTGTAAATTCTTCAAAGCATCAGCTATGATGTAGTGATTTGCTGCCTCTCTATCTGTTATTCAGGTCCATTCTCCATGACATCAAAACAGGCAAACCTAAAGGGCATGGACCCGCTGGTACTTATAGACTCACTTGCAGTTATAATGGGTCATGAGGAGAAGGAGTTGTGTAAGCCTGGTCACTTGGCCCTTGTTTTGATCCTGGAGACTGCTATCAACATACTTGGCTCCAAACAGAAGGTGAGCTGTCTTTGTACAGTACTGCCTGAACAGTTTGTTGGAGAATTACAACTGAAGGAAGTACCATTTAACACATGATGTTTGTGTTGACAGGTCATGGTAGAATTACTCTGATTTATCATGTGGTGTATTAAAATGTTTTGTTTCTCAACTAGGAATCATATGAAAAAACATTAAAACGCCAAACATAAGCCCTCTCTTGGCTGACTGTTGCAGCTAATTGTAATAAAGTACCACAAAATCTATTAAGGGAAAACATACAGAGAATTTTTTTTATGTTTAAGATTATCTGCCAGATAGGATCACTGCACGATGTACGTATCTGGCCGTACACAAGTTCTGGGTGCCAGGTTGCCTGGGTGACTAATTTTCTGTGGTAGCACCCAACATTTGTGGGAATCAGTATGGAGATTGCTTCATGTCAACCTTCTTCCTAGAATTTTTTTATCCTGCTTCTAGATTCGTGGAAAATTTATGGAACCCTGGTTAATGCTGTATAAATAGTGTCTTCTCATGCTTCAACTTCTAGTTCTCCTTATTGTATATGTTATACATCTTCCTTTTCTTTCTTTCCTGTCCCTTCCTCCTCATTTACTTTCATCTGCTCCAATTTTAGTCGCACTTGCAAAATTGTGAAAAGTGACTATTAGTTTTGTCTTGTCTGTCAGTCCATCCATCTGCATGGAACAACTCTGGTACCCGCATGGATTTTCTTGAAGTTTTATATTCGAGTACTTTACCAAAAATCTGTCAAGCAAATTCAAGTTTTAGTAATCTGACAAAAATAACGGGCACTTCACATGAAGACCTGTGTACATTTATTGCTCGGTTCTTTATAAAATGAGAAATGTTTCAGACAGAAGCTGTAGGGAAACTGAAAACACACATTTTATATTCAGTAACTTTTTAAAAAAAAATCATGCTATTTATGAGATAATGTGGAAAAATTTGGTAGAGCTGGACAGGCCACACGGATGACAATATGGTACATGTGCATTGCGTGCTGGATACGTAAGGCTACAAACACACATTCAGAATATGTAATACTTACTGCTTTTCCACTGCAACAATGGTTGCACAAACCCACCTTGATGTTAAGTTATACGTACATTTCCTGTCTTGTTTGTTTCTTCTCTTACCCCAGACATTTCTTCACCGTCTCTTCATCTTCTGCATTTCCCCTCAATATCCTGAAAGTGATATTGAGCTCATATGTGTGTACAAAAGCATGTTGTTTGTTAAAACTGTTTTTTGCTCTTACAGGCTTGCCAGCTGCCCCTAATGGAGTACCTGGCAGAACGCATGTGCTCGCTGTGCTATGAACGGGCCTGGTATGCCAAGCTGGGTGGTTGTATTGCCATCAAGTTCCTGGTTGAGCGCATGGCAATGCGATGGGTTTATGAACATCTCTTTCTATTCCTGACTGCTCTACTTTTTGTCATGATGGATCTGACTGGAGAGGTGCATACATCTTTATACCTTCCAAACGCATAACTCACAGAAAATGGGGAAACAGCATTGCTGTATAAAAGTTGATTCCCCCCCACCCAATTTGAGAGTCCTGAGACTGAATTTTGGTTCATAGACTGGGGGAAGAGAGCTTTGCGCTGTAGATATTAGTTCTGCTTCATATATAAGAATCCTAAGCTGAAACTCTCCACATAATGTGTGAGAATTCAATCTGCTCACAAAACACCTTTTGTTTCCCATAGATAGACTAACTTGTTAGTGTTGTTTGTTGTGAGAATCATACACTTGTGTGGGCAAAATGTAGAATTTTTGTAATGCTGTGGCAGATGATACGTATAGAAAGCACTGTGCTTTGCAGGGTTAATATAAATTTTTAATCAAGTAAAGATGAAGTTGTTTCTGTGTTAATTACACACCACCCCAGTAAGTTATAAATGCAGTTGATGAAGCATCATTAAACAAACAAACTTAGTTGAGTAAAGAGAGACCAACTTGATGTCACTTGCTTTATTATTTCTTTATATAATGCTCAACATGTTTAGGATGTTAATGCATCCATCCTCTGGAGCTTGCGACTTATGTGTTGAGTTATTTCGTGGGTTACATTGATCTGGTTCGATGTATGTTGCGGTTACGTTGTGGTATGGCTGTGGTGGTGTGGTATCCATATGCAGGCTGAAGCACTACCTGCATACGGATACCACACCACCACAGCCAAACCACAACGTAACCCCAACACACATCGAACCAGATCAATGTAACCCACAAAATAACTCAACACATAAGTCGCAAGCTCCTGAGGATGGATGTATTAACATCCGAAACATGTTGA
>Ga0123357_10004782_pt1 | contig 16027 bp, 10 predicted proteins | sample TergutEmb28metaG_FD_89873 | JGI IMG/M metagenome (GOLD analysis project Ga0123357, IMG submission 89873) | Embiratermes neotenicus P4 segment gut microbial communities from Petit-Saut dam, French Guiana - Emb289 P4 | ecosystem: Host-associated > Arthropoda: Insects > Digestive system > Gut ... | reverse complement strand
GTGCTTGGTTCAGGTTCGGCGGGTGTCGCGGGTGTCGGTGGCGGCGTGATGCTGGGGCTTGGTTCAGGCTCAGGGGGCACGCCGGGTGTCGGCGGTGGCGTGATGCTGGGGCTTGGTTCAGGCTCAGGGGGTGTCGCGGGCGTCGGTGGCGGCGTGATGCTGGGGCTTGGGCTTGGGCTTGGTTCGGGTTCGGGGCCGGTGCTCTCCTCGTAGAGGTTGACGAAGGGGAGCACTGGGTAGGGCGTTGTCGACGAGTCGCTGGAGCGGTTGACGTACGTGTCGTCGGTGATGTTGAAGCCTTGGACCGTCGTGGTCGCCACGAGATCGCCGTCGAGGGCGTCCGTGATCGCCACGCAGACGTTGTAGACGGTTGGATCGTAGGTCATCCCGGCTCCGGGGTCGACGGGGATGATTTGCCGGTAGGTGTAGCAATACGTGTCACCGGCCTGGTCCTGGTTGAAGGTCGGCGACGCAAAGACGTTGGCCATCGGCTCGACCGTGCCGTCGGGCTGGTCGGTCTGATTCGTCCACGTGACGCCCGTCAGCGGAATGTCGGCGGCGTCAGCCGACGCCTGGTCGGCGGGCGTGACCTCGAAACTGAATTCTTGGGCGTCCATAGCGCGTCCGCGCAACTCCACCGACGTGGCGAGCTTCCACGTGACGAACGCCTGGTAGCTGTTGGTGAAGGTCACCGACGGCGTCACCCCGGTCCGGGAATCGTAGACCGTGGGCGTCCCAGAGCCATCCTGGATGGATGTTTCGACCCAGAGCTGGTTCGTCGCGGCATCGTAGTGGGGAAGGATGTCCACGGCATACACCGTCGGGTCATAGGCCACCCCGCCCAACGCCGGTGTGTTGTTTTCCGAAATCGTGTAATGGAAATCGTGGCCGATATCTGCCTGGGTGAAACTCATCTCGTCGGGCAGTGTCGTCACCACACCGGTGTCATTCGATCCGTTGGAATTGTTCTTCGTCAATTCGCACGCGGGCTGGGGCAATAGCGCTTTGGCGCACGAGGCGGCATCGGCGGCTTTCAGGGTGAAAGAGAATTCGCCGATCCTCAGATCGCGCCCATTCAAGATCTTGGTCACGTCGACGCCACCATAAAGCTGTGTGCTTTGGTAGCGGTTGGTGAATACGGCAGTGGCGTTGCCCGTGGCGTTGCCAACGACGGCGACGCTGGCCTGCAACACCCCGTCGGTTTGCGGATCGGCGACGATGACGTTGTAGATCGCCGTATGCGTGTCGAGCGTCATTCCGCCGGTGTTGCCGGTGTGTCCCGTTTCGCGGACGGCGAACTGGTACGCCCCCTGCTCGTGGAACGTCGCGCCGAAACAGAAAGCCGCCTGCCCGTTGGCACCCTGGCTCACGGTGTGCTGGGCCGACTGGCCGTCGGCGCTCACGGTGACGCCTGCGCAGGCGTCCTGGGGCCCGGCGCCGAACACGACCGTCCCCTTCGCGAGCGCGGCGCTCGTCGCGGCGTCGTTGCCGGTGACGGTGAACGTGTACGAATCACCCGCCAGCCACGGTCGTCCGTCGAGCACCTTCATGCCGTCGAGCCTGACCGTCGCGGGAGTGGGCTGGTAGGTGTTGGTGAACACCGGCGGGTCTTGGGCGCCCGGCTGGTAGGTCGCGGTGGCTGGGTCGCACGTCCCATACGGCGCCGCCGTGGTGACGTCGGACGCGTCGGTCTGGCATACGGTCGTCGCTTCCTGGAGCGCGCCGCCGCTTTGCGCGATGGCGACCTGCCAGAACCACACCGCCGACGAATAGGTGATGCCTGCCGCAGGCGGGGTGGGCGCGGATTCTTCGGCCTTGAACCAGAACGAGTGCCCGATAGCCGACGCGTCGAAGGTAACTGGCGGGGATGCGATGGTCGAGCCGACGGAATCCACCGTGGCCGTCGTGGCGCCGCCGAACGACGGGCTGGTGACGGCGCCGTCGGACGACCCGCCCGACCCGTCCATCCCCAGATAGGTGAAGGTGAAGGGGTAGGCGTCGACGGGGGGACCAGACTGCCCGGTGGAGGTGTCGTGAACCATCTTGGTGGCCGTCAGCACGGTGGTCAGGTCATCGGGCGTGAACGTGTTCGTGAACAGTGCGGCGCTGGCCGCCCCGGGGGCCGGGAGGGTCGCGCCGGCGTCGTCGCGGAGCTGCGTCAGGGTCGTCGCGGCGACGAGCGCGCCGTGTCCGTCGTCGGTGACGGTCACGGTCCACTCGTAGAGGGCGGACGAATACGTGATGCCCGCGATGGGATTGCTGGCGTCCTCGTAAAGCGTGTAGGTGTACGTACCGGGGGAGTCGAAGGTGTAGCTCCCCGTGGACGGGAATCGGGCGCTGCCCTGACCGGTGGTCCCGTTCTGGTCGAAGGCCGACGAGGCGCATCCCGACGCCGCAGACCCCAAGGCTGGCGCGTTGCCCACTGGGCACAGGTCGGCCAAGAATTGGTCGCTAGCTTGCCAAGGCCGCCCGGTCAACTGCTTGGATGCCGTGACGCTCGCCGAGGCGGGCGTCGGCGCGTAGGCGTTGACGAAATCGGCTGACTGATTCGAGTCGGATGCCACCGTGCCGCTGGCGGACCCCGAGCTCGGCTGGGTGAGCGTGTATCCCCCGGGGAGGTTTTGTTCGTCGACGGTGTAATACGTGTCGTCGGGCAGCCCGGAGATGACGGCGAGCTGGGATGCGGTCAGGGTCAACGTCCCCCCGCTGCCGATCGTGCCGGTGCGCACCGGGGTTGTCGTGTCCGACGCGTCGAACACGGCGTATGGGAAGTCGCCCGCCACCTCGGCGCCGGACGACGTGCCGTCCCGCAGGTCGACGCGGAAGGAGAACACCGCCGTGGGGTCGGGGCGCAGCCCCGGGGCGGCTTGGACGGTTTTGGTGATCGTCAGGTCGCCGGGGAGCGGGGCGCCCAGATAGCCGTTGTTGCCCAGAAGGGTGGTGACGGTGGTGCCGGCGAACGTGAGCTGGCGGGCCATCGCCGCAGTGCCGGTGAGGTTGCCGTCGCCCGACGCCGAGGCCGGGCATTGCGGCTGGCCGGCGCTCCATGCGGGAGCCAGGCATTTGACGGCGTCGAGCGTTCCCGGGCGCGCATAGTCGGGCAGCCCGGCTGGCGCGGTCATCTCGCCGTTGCGGGCGAACACCGTGTGCGTGGCGTCTTGGGCGTCGAGCAGTTGCTGTTTGGTGATGGGTGTGGCTTGCGCCGTCAGCGCCACGGTCGTCATGGTGTCGTCGGTGTAGGCGTAGGAGTCGGTGGTGTAGTAGACGGTCGCGCTCGCGGCCATCGCGTCCCAGGCGGCTTGGCTCACCGGCGTGGTCAGCCCGGAGTCGGTGTACAGCGGCGTGTCGGTGGAGAACCGGTAGTAGTCGTTTCTGGGCGCCGGCGTCCAGGTGGCGTCGGACAACGCGTCGACGGTGGTCGATCCGTCGTCGTTCGCAGTGGCCGCGTAGTCGTTGGAATAGAAACGCACCTGGCCGCCCACGGTGTGGGCCGCGATGTACTGCGCCAGCGCGGTGCCGTCCTGCGACGGCGTCGTGTTCAACGATTGCGGGTCGGGCAACGCGGCGAGCACGCCCGGCTTCGGCGTCACCGTGGTATAGAGCTGGACCGGACGCGAGACGCTCCGGTCCATGCTGAGCGGGTTGCCCTGGGCGCCGGTCAGGATCAGGGAATCGTTGGTCGGCAGCAGCGCCGCCGGGATTTGCCAGGTGAGGATGTCGCCTTGCGCCAACGAGTCGAAACGCTGCACGGTGACGATGATGTCGGCCACATTCTGTGGCCCGGAAATGCCGTTGGCGGCATAGGTCCCAGAAAAGGTGTAACGCGTCAGGCCGTCACCCAGATCGCTGGCGCTCGGATTGGTGAACTCCGCGGGAACGCAGGCGCTTTGGGAGGTAGAGCCTTCCGGCGCGGAGCAGAACGTCATCATGGCGATGCTGGACAGAGACATGAACGGCCCCAAGGGGTCGGTGAACGTCACATATCCGGCGGACGACGCGGACGATCCGTCCTCGATTTGCACCGGGAAATTCGGCACGGCATTGATGATGTTCTTGGCGATGTTGGTGAACACGTCGGTCAGGTCGGATTCGGTGATCGGCGTGTAGAACGCGTCGTCGTATCCGATTCCCGCAGACGTCGCGGCGGGGTCGAACGCGGCGCTGGCGCCGGTGGGATGGGTGACGGAATACGTCGTCGCAGAGGCGACCGGTACGGACACGTTCGACCCTGTCGAATACGTCGACCACGCCTGGGTGAAGCCCGAATTCATCGCGTTCGTCGTCAACCCCACCTGGTGAGCCGGGTCCAGGGTGGCGACGGCCAGGTCGCGGCCCTGGGTGGACAACGACGAGATTCCCAGGCCCACGGTGTAAACGTGTGGGGTGATCTCGGTGGCATTCCGGGCCTTGTTATAGGCGGGGTTGTTGTAGACCGACGCGATGGCGTTCTTGAGGTAGGACGCCGTCAACGCCGCCTTGAACCCGTTGCCGTAATACTGCGGGTCGCCGGGCACCGCCGGGCCTTGGGTGCCCGCGTTGGAGGGGATGTTCCACCACGATGCCGTGGTGGCCGACAACGTGGGCTCGCCGTCGGTGAACAGCAAGACGTTCGGGATGCGCTGTTGGGCCCCGGACACGGTGGCGGGGTTCTGGCTGGCCAGGACGGTCATCCCGGCGGCAAGGCCCGCCTGCACATTCGTGGATTGCGCGGTGCTGCCGGCGGTTCCGATCTGGATTCGTGACGACGCCGTGCTCAGGTACATGGCCCCGCCGTTCGACGTGGGCGCCGACAAGGCGATGTATGTGTTGGAGCCACTGATCTTTTGCGGGGTCGCCAGGGGTTGGATGACGCCTGCGCCCGTCCCGAACTGCGCCATCGCCACGCGGTTGGACGGATTGGCGTCCGCGATGATCTCCATCGCGCTTTCCACGGCCTCCACCATCGCGTACGCGCGCGAACCGGTGTACGCCGAGGGGCCGTCACAGTTCGCGCTCGACGTGACGCACTGCACCATGGACCGGGAATTGTCGAGAATCAAAACCAAATCCACCGGCGGCTGTGTCTCGCTGGTGATATGCCTCGTCGACCCGAGCGCCGACAAGACCACCCCCAACTGGTCGGCGGCCAGCGGGATGGAGGTTGCGGACGGCATGAGCCCGGACGCGTCGTCTTGGACAGGGATGTCGCCGCTGAAGACGGACTTGTCCGACCAAATCCGCCCCGGGGTGGCCGATGTCATGTAGTACGTGTTGGCGTCGTAGTCGCCGGGGTACTGCAGATAGGTCGCGGGGTCGGCGACGCCGCTGATTCCCGTCGTGCCCGGCGGCGTCGATGTGAGCCCGGAACCGGCAGGCGCCGAGGATGCGACCGGCGCGGACACCGCCATCGAGCCGGCGACCACGAGGCAGGCACCCAAGGTCCCAGCCGAGATAGCTGCAAAGATACGTGAATTATTATGAAAAAACATCCTGAACTCCTCTCCCAGAAATGTTCTGGATGTCGCTGTGGCCCGGTTTGGTAATACATGGGCGAATACCGGGTTAAAGCGTGTTCAGCATAAGTCCCGGTCGCCACGGAAAAACATTCGTAAGAGTGACCCCAGGGGTAAGAATAACCCTGTGTTTCTTTTACGTATATGAATTATTCCCGCCTCGCCGCTCGGGAAATTTGGCCCAAATTTGTGCTGGTTGTGTGTCGTCAACACACCATCGGCAGCCCTCGGCGGGTAGGGCAGTCCTCGGCACAATGGGCAGCCCTCGGTGTATGGGTGGGGTACGCGGGGGTACGGGGGTCGTCGCCTCTCTTGGTGGGTTCCGTGGGGCGCTGCGCTGTCTGTCACGGTGGATCCAAGACGGGCGGCGTGGCGCGCGGGGATATGGGGGTCGTCCCCCATCTTTATAAGAGCACGGCATCGGCTAAGTTGGATTGCATGGCCCGTCTGGCATTCGTCTCCCTGCACACGTCGCCCATTGCGCTGCCCGGTTCGGGCGACGCGGGGGGCATGAACGTGGTCGAGTTGGCGCAGGCGCGCGCGTTGGCGTCGTTGGGCCACGAGGTCGACCTGATCACCCGACGGGCTGACCCGGACGCGCCGGACGCGGTGGAACTTGCCCCCCGCGTGACGCTGCGGCACCTGAACGCCGGGCCACAAGCCCCGTTGCCCAAGAGCGAGATCGACGCCCACATCGGTCAGTTCCGCGACGGCCTGGCGGCGTTGGGCCCTTACGACCTAATCCACTCCCACCACTGGATGTCCGGGGTGGCCGCGTTGCCGCTGGCACGGGCTTGGCGCGTCCCGCACGTCCAAAGCTTCCATTCCGTCGCCGCTCTGCCCGGCACCCCGTTGGCCGCCGGCGAACCGCCCGAATCGCCCGCGCGGGTGCCCGGCGAGGCGCTCGTCGCCCGCGAGTCGGACGCCATCGTGGCCATCAGCGCCGCCGAGGCCCGCACCGTCATCGAGCGCTGCGGAGCCGACCCTGCCGTCGTGCAGATCGTCTCCCCAGGCGTCGACGGCGACCTGTTCCACCCCCTGGCCCCCGGCGAGCCGCGCTGGGGCGAGTGGCCGACGGGGTACGTCCTGTTCGCCGCCCGCCTGCAACCTCTCAAAGGCCCCGACCTGGCGATCGCCGCGATGGCCGAGGTCCCCGCCGCGATCCGCCCGCACCTGGTGCTGGCCGGGGATGTCTCCGCCGACTTCGCGGGCTACGAGCGCGACCTGCGCGACATGGTCGCCGCGAAAGGGTTGACGAACGACGTGACGTTCCTCGGCCCCCAGACCCGCGCCGAACTGGCCGCGCTCATGCGCTCGGCGACGGTGATGCTGGTGCCGTCCCATTCGGAGACGTTCGGGCTGGTGGCGTTGGAGTCCGAATCGAGCGGCACCCCGGTGATCGCGTCGTCGTCCGGCGGCCTGCGGGAGGCCGTCGCCCACCTGGAGACCGGGCACCTGATCGACTCGCGCCGGCCCGAGGACTGGGGCTGCACGCTGACGCGGTTGCTCACCCACCCCGACGTGGTGCGCACGATGGGCGTGGTCGCCCGGGTCCATGCCCAACGCTTCGACTGGCAGTTGGCGGCCTACCGGCTCAGCGCCCTGTACGAGCAATTGCTGGCGGCCAGTCGTGGTTGACGCGGACGTAAGCCGTTCGACGACGGACGCGACGCTGGATGCCGCCAACCCGGCAATCGGCCCCCACCCGTCCACGCCGGACGTTCCCAACCCCATCGCCCTCCTGTCCGCCGCCCGCCGCCCGGTGTTCTTCCACGCCCACCCGGACGACGAAACGTTGGCCACCGGCGCGTTGATCCTCGACCTGGCGGGTCACGCGCAGGTCGGCCTGGTCACCGCCACCCGTGGCGAACGCGGCGAGGTGGTCGCGGGCCCGTTGGCAGTCTTGGCGGGGACGCCCACGCTGGCCGCGCATCGGCACACCGAACTGGTGAACGCGTGCGCGGCGTTGGGCGTGGCCACGCGGGCCTACCTGGGTGAGCCCCCGGCCCGTGCCGCAGGACAACCGCCGCGCTGGTACCGCGACTCGGGGATGCGCTGGGTGACGCCAGACCTGGCCGGCCCATCCGACGACGCCGGCCCCGACGCGCTCACGGCGGCCCCCGTCGCCGAGGCTGCCGCCGACCTGGCCGCGTTCTTGGCCCACGTTGGCGCCGACGCTCTGGTCAGCTACGACGCCGACGGCGGCTACGGCCACCCCGACCACGTCGCCTGCCATCGCATCGCCCTGGCAGCGTCCGCATTGGCAGGCGTCCGGTTCGTCGCGGTCGTCTCACCCACGCGACGTGATGAGGCCGATCCACGCCAGGGTGTCTGGCGCCTGGCTGAACACACTGGCCGCCTACGCCAGGCGTTGGCTTGTTATCCCAGCCAATTCACCCTCGAAGGCGACGCGGTCGTCCATTCCGGCGGCCAACGCCAGCCCATCGTCGCCGACGTGGTGCTGGAGTCGCTCCCCGGCGACGGAAGCCTCACCTAAAACGGTGCCCTGGGAGCGGCCGAATGTCGACTGCTGTCGTGGCCGGTGTGCTGCCTGCGGGCGGGGCCTTGATCGCACTGCGACGCAAACCGTGGCAAAGTATTCGGCGTAGTCGTCAAGCCGAGGGGGAAATGACGGAATTGGGGCCTCATGCGGCGCCATTGGTTGTGATCGGGCCAAGTGGCTCTGGCAAGTCGACACTAATTCAGGCCTTACTCAAGCATCGAATGGAGTTTGAGTTGGTGCCTACTTGGACGACTCGGCCACGCCGCCCCCGTGAACCAGCCGGACATGTCTTCGTCGATGAGCAGACTTTCAACTCGCACAGCTTTCTTGGCACGGTCGCTGTCTTCGGCGAACGCTACGGTTTGCCGGAATTCACCTGCCGATCAAGACCTTTATTGTTATTGCGGGTGTTTGTGTTGGATCAGTTGTTCCCCCTGTTTCCGGATGCTCGCGTCGTTCAGGTCGAAGCGCCCTTCGACCTACTGGCACGACGTCTACGTCAACGCGGCAGTACGGAGCGTATCGACGAGCAGGTGTTGATTGCCGAAGTCGAGTCGGGCCGTCGTTTTGCCCATGCTGTTGTGGTGTCAGACGGGTCATTTTCAGAAAATCTGCGCCGATTCGAAGAGGCAATCGACAGTGTGGGCTGATACCTTGGTGATGGTTCCTGTGCTCGGCATCGTCATGGGAGCCGTCGAGTTTGCCGTAAGACACTGGCATATTCCGGCAGCGGTGGGCCGAAAAATCTTGCATGTGTTGATGTGTCTCGCCATCGTGTCATCGACGATATTTGTCGACTACCGCGTGTATATCTGGTGCGGCGCCATTTTCACGGTCGTGATGGCGGCGTCCAGGCATTGGCACATGGCATCGCTGGCGTCCAGACGTGCCGATTCAATTGGTGAGGTGTGCTTTCCGTTCGGAGTCGGCGTCGCAGCCCTGGTTTCCGATCGTCAAGCCGCTTTTATGCTTGCGGTTGCACTGCTGGGGGCTGCCGATACTCTGGCTTTTGTCGTTGGATCACGGTTCGGTCATCCGATACGTACTGGGAAATCATTCGCAGGCAGCGCGGCATTCATTGTGACGGCTCTGGTGATTCTTTTGCCGACAGTGCCAGCTCCTATCGCTTTTGCGACAGCCGTGATGGCCACTATTGGCGAGGCGGTTGGCGTCCGGGGGTGGGACAATGTCGTTATTCCGGTCGTCACGGCCCTATGTCTGAGGTATGCTGGCTTTTAGCCGTTTTGCTGCGATGTTTTTGTAGAGCATCCCGACGTTGCTGATGGCCATGACGGTGGTAGCGCCCAGGATTACCAATTCGGTGGCGATAGTGACGTTGCTCATTGCCAGGCCCATCACAACGACGTAGAAGAAAATCTTCAAACTGATCCAGCGGCCATATACGCCGGTGTAGAGCAGCTTGACGGCCAGCCCCGTCGCTTTGTCGCATTGATGGAGGGCCCACAACTGCCCAGACACCGACAACAGGCAGAAACTGAAAACGAACCACGGGTTGGCGTCGTAACAGATGAACATCACAGCGCTTAAGGCAATCGTGCCGGTGGCTGTCCACACCGCGCTCTGGACGATGGCCTGGTGAGCGCCGTGACGGACTGTGAAGGTGAGCTTTCCTGTGGCTCGGTCGCCGGATTCGTCACGGATGTCCTTCAGGAACAGACGACCGGTAAAGATAAGCCACATCGTGGCGATGGCGAGGGCGAACCCGACGCTGATGCGTCCGAGCAACCCTGACACCACCAAGGCTGGGAAAGCGCAATATTCCAGCGGTAGCAACCCTTGGGCGAGCGCGCCGCGTGAAGACAATCGCATTGGCGGGACTGAATAGACCAGATTGAGGGCTAGCATCACGGCAGCCACAAGCGCCAGCCAAGGCGCCACGATGAACGCTGTGAACAAGCAGATACCGGCCGCTAGCACAGCGATCACCTGGACTTGGCGGCGACTGCCAGAACCGGCGATCAGCGGTCGTGACATGTCATGTGCCAGGTTGATTTTATCTGTTGCCTCGTCGGTCAAGTCGTTGATAGCGGTCGCGTTGATGTAGCAACTTGCCATGCAAATCAAAGCGGCCAGTATCCCAACAAACGAGGGCACAGCGACAGGGCGCAGGCATAAAGCGAAGAACACCATGTGCAGGTAGATCAGAACAAGCGTCGGAAATCGGGAAAAAGACCTAATGAGACCAGCGAAAGCGCGGGCTTGTCGAAGCAACAACAGCGAGAGCCTACAGTGACTTTCCGGAGCCGGAGGAGGAATAGCCCAGCAAGGCGGCTTGTGCCGCCATGTAAAATCCGAACGCCCAGAGTAGACCGCCGGCAACTAGAACGACGGCCAGTAGAATGCCTGACACCTTGAAGGACATCTCCGCCACTCCGATGGCGGTGGCGGCTCGGATCGGTGCGATGTCCGACGCGTTGTCAGAGGTGGTAAGCCCGTCCAGGCATTTGGTGACTTGCCAACGCACAATCAAGCCGCGTACTTGCACCGACGCGACAATCATGACGATCAAGCCGGCAACTGGTATGGGGAAGCGTAGGACGAGCTCAAGGAACATGAACTGAGACAAAGCGTCCCATGCCGACGCCATGTTGTCTCGTAATGGCAGCAATACGATAGAGACTGTTGCCACCGGTATGACCACAATCCACCATATCAGAATTGCGCCTGTGGCTTGCCTGGTTGCTTTGGTGCAGCGTTTCTGAACCACAGGGACTAGCGATTCTAGCGACGGTGACGAGGCAAGTGGGAATAACACCTTGGTAGTAATCATTTCATCGACGCCCATTTCATCCTCTTTCGGGTATAAGAGCCTTATTCATAATTCGCTTATTGGCAGAACGACCACCCCTCTGATAAGGGACGATGCAATCAATATGGCCGCGGCACGCCAAATTATGAATAACGCTCTAAGAATCGCCAGAACCTATCTGTTCCGACTTGGCGTATCTTTGGTGTCGCTAATTTTCTGTGTAGTTTACGAGTCTTGCAGCGAACGTCGTTGTAAATCATACGCTTCGGAAATTGTCAAATCAAATGAGACGTGACCTGCCCATTTGGTTGGGGTTGTGGTCGGCCGGTGTCTAAGGTCGACGTGACGACCGTGTTCGTCCGGGACGCGCGGCCTAGAACTCCACCAACTCGTAGTCCTGGCTTCCCAGGCCGATTTTCTCGCCGTGTTCCAACGTGTGGAGGCCGTGCCGCGACTCGATGCGCTCGATCACATCGGCCGAATCCGGCGCCGCCCAGATCGCGTCGGTGGTGGCTTTGTCGACGGCCACCGGGTCGAGTGAGGCGAAAACGCCCAGGTCCGCCATCGCCGCCGGGGCGGCGTTTGCGTCGCAATCGCAGTCGACGGAAATCTTGTTCGCCACGTTGATGTATAAAATCCGTCCCTCGAAATGATCGGCGACGGCGGCAGCGGCCTCGGCCATCGATTCCAGGAAATCGTCCTGTTCGGCCCGCACGATGCCGTCGGCGGTCGTTGCCGACGTAGTGCCAGCGGAATGGATATACAGTTTTCCGGCGGAACTGGCCATGCCGATGGACGCATTCTTGATGGCGCCGCCAAAACCGCCCGCAATGTGGCCTTTGAAATGCGAGAGGATGATCAAGAAATCGTAATGGCCGACGTGGGTGCCGACGATGTCGCGGTCGAGATGGCCGCCCCCACGCGTGGGCAGGTCCATGGTGCCGTCGGCGTCGAGAATGTCAACGTCCGCGATACCGGTGTAGCCGTGGTCGGCAGCCACCTGGCGGTGTTCGTCGGTGTGGAAACGCTTGCCCTCGTAGCCGGTGTTCGACTCCACGATGGTGCCACCGACGCGGTGCACCAGGTCTTTGATGAGCGCGGGGTCCAGCCAGTTGCCGGCGCCGGGGCCGGGCTCGCCGGTGGAAATCTTGACCGCCACGCGTCCGGTTGCCGGGCGTCCCAGGTGTTCGTACGCCTCGACGAGCGACGCGGGCGTAATGGCGGTGGTGTGAAAAACGGTGGGCTTCATCGCGTGTCCTTCTCACGAAATAGACTAAGAGCGTTATTCATAAGTCCCGCCTACCGGTCGTCGTCTGGACGCCGCCTGGCCGCGTTGTCGTCGTCGCCCGTGCCACCAGCACGGACTCCTCCTCCGCCTTGCCAGCCAACGACCAGACGCCGACCGCCACGGCGCTACTTTTGAATAACGCTCTCAATCGAGATTACACCTACCGTCTGTGACGAAAGGAGCCCGCGATGTGGACGACGATGCCGTCGCCGATCGGCGATTTGCGGCTGGTGGAATCCGGCGGCGCGTTGGCGGGCATCGATTTCTCGCCCTGGAAAGCGCCGCTGGATGCCGCCGACAAGGGCATGTGTGACGTTTTGGTGCAGGCAGTCGCGCAATTGGAGGGATATTTCGCCGGCGAATTGCGCGAATTCGACCTGCCGCTGGCGTTGGCGGGCACGCCATTCCAGCAACGGGTCTGGCGTGAATTGCTCCACGTCGGCTATGGGACGACGGCCACTTACGGCCAGGTCGCCGCGCGCCTGGGATTGCCCATCGGCGCCGCCCGTGCTATCGGCGCCGCCAACGCGCGCAACCCGGTCCCCGTCGTCGTCGGCTGCCACCGCGTCATCGGCGCCAACGGTTCGTTGACCGGCTATGCGGGTGGCCTGGACCGCAAACGTTATCTGCTCGATCTGGAGGCGTCGGGGTTACAACCCGGCCTCTATGCTTAAGGTCAAGAGACTTCAAGGAGATGCCGCGATGAGACCGATGACCGACAACGATTATTGGGTGACCACCACCGGGCCGGGCTCGGGGATTTCGGCGAACTGCTATCTGGCCATCGCCGACGCTCACGTCTGCCTCATCGACCCCGGGTTGTCCGTCAACCTCAACCCGGTGGCACGGGCGTTGCACGCGGCTGGACGTTCACCGTACGACGTGACGGACATCCTGCTCACCCACTACGACCACGACCACGCGCAATCTGCCGCCGAATGGCAACGCCGCACGGGCGCGCAGGTGTGGATCGGGGACGCCGACGCCGACATTTTGTGCCGCATCTGCCAGCCGCCCTCGCCCCGCCGCCGCACGATGGCGGCTTTCATGGACCTGCCCGAGCTCCCCGAGAACCTTCATCGCGTCATCGGCGAAACGGAGATCCTTCCCGGTGTGCGCGCCATCCCGACGCCCGGCCACACCAACGGCCATCTGGCCTACGTCCACGGCCTGGTCGCCTACATCGGCGACGCCGCCCGCGCCGGCCTGGACGGCTACCTGCGCCCCGGCCCCGCGCCGTTGATGACCGACGTGGCCCAGGCCGACCGCACCCGCGAGGAGATCGCGGGTTGGGATGTCGAGTGGTACGCCGCCGGGCATAGCGCGCCGGTGCGCAAGGCGTAATCCGCTCGGTTCGTCCCGGACGGCCCGGACGGCGCTGCGGTATCCGTTCCGATGGATGGGGACGGATGCCGCTGCGCGCGGGGATATGGGGGTCGTCCCCCACAGCAATGACTCAGCGCCGATGCGTGCCCGGTTTGATGCGCCGCATGACGCTGGAGGGGTCGTCTTCGCCGGTGGGCAGTCGTTTGCCGAAGGCGGCGGTGGCGGCGTTGAGCCTGGCGAGCGCGGTGGTGGCGTCGGTGCGTTGGACCTCGGCTAGTTCGTCGGGGGTCAGATCGTCCCAGTAGGCCAGTTGCAGGAGTTCCAGGTCGCGCTGACGGACGCGTTGCAACGCGTCGCGGGCGAGGTCGTCCGCCGTCTTCGGCCCGCGTTTGCCCCCCAACGGGTTGCGGAACAGGTCCATGATGGTGTGCTGGCCGGCGGCCTGTTCGTACGCCTTGCCGACGACGAACTGGACCTCCTTGTAGAACCGGGACAGCGTGGGCGGTACCTGTTTGCGCCCGAGCCGTTCGAACACCTGGTCGGCCATCTGCTCGGGATCGGCGACGCCGAACGCCCGCCACTCGCACGTCTCAACGGCCAGGCTGTGGTAGCGCTCCGCGAACTGACTCAGATCGTCCTGCATACGCAGAACTTTAGGCGCACTCCCGATTGCCGACTGCGTTGTGGCGGCGTGTGTTGCGCAGGTATCACCCCCCACCCCCACCCCGACCCCCGATGGCGCCGAGGGCTGCCCATTGTGCCGAGGGCTGCCCATTCTGCCGTTTAGCAGCAGTCCTCGGCGTTTGGCGGGGGCGCTGGCGGGTGTTGCCGGAGTGGGCCGGGGCAGTCCTCGGCAGGAAGGGCAGTCCTCGGCGTTGAAGGGGGGAGGGAGAGGGCGGTGATGAGCTACAACTAAATGGGCGCGGGTTTGGAGGTGGCGGCCAATATAGCTACGGTTACGTAACCGATAAATTTGGTCCTGTCCGGAACACCCGACAAGCAAGGGGAACACCGTGTCACAGGCACCTGACGCCTCCGTATCGCTGCTCGATCCGCGTGGGCAACGCGCCACCCACCCCGGTTTTCCGTCCGCCCGCACGGACGCCGAACTCGCCCAAGATTTAGCCGACATGACGCTCGCCCGCCGTCTCGACACCGAAGCCACCGCCCTCCAACGCCAGGGCCAGCTCGCCCTGTGGCCGCAGTCGCTCGGCCAGGAGGCCGCCCAGATCGGCTCGGCCCGCGCGTTGCGCCCCCGCGACAAGGTGGTGCCGTCGTTCCGCGAACACGGCGTCGCGTGGTGTCTGGGCGTCGACCCGGTCGAACTGCTCAGCGGCTTCCGTTGCACCTCGATGATCGCGTGGGATCCGGCGGCCACCAAGCCCGAGTTCAACCTGTACTCGTTCTACATCGGCGCACAGGTGCCGCACGCGGTCGGGATGGGCATGGCAATGCGCCTGGACAAGATGGTCGGCAACCCGAACGAGGACGACAACGGCGCCGTCCTGGTCTATTTCGGGGACGGCGCCACCAGCGAGGGCGACGTTCACGAGGCGTTCGTGTTCGCGGCGGCGTTCAACGCGCCGGTCGTCTTCTTCTGCCAGAACAACCAGTGGGCCATCTCCGAGCCGACGGCCCTCCAGGCGAACGTGCCGCTGTACCGCCGCGCCGCCGGCTACGGTTTCCCCGGCATCCGCGTCGACGGGAACGACGTGCTGGCCGTCCACGCGGTGACGTCGTGGGCGATGGAGCGTGCCCGTCGCGGCGACGGGCCGGCGTTGATCGAGGCGTACACGTACCGGATGGGCGCCCACACGACCGCCGACGATCCGACCCGTTACCGCCTGGCGGACGAGGTCGAATCCTGGCGCGCCAAAGACCCGATCGACCGGGTGCGTGCTTACTTGACCGAGCGTGGCGCCATCGATGAGGCGTGGGAACGCCGTCTGGCCGACGAATCGGACGCGCTGGCGGCCCGTCTGCGCGCCGGCGTGGTGGCGTTGCCCGAGCCGGATCTGGCCGATTGGTGGCAGCACGTCTACACCGACACGCCCGCGTCGCTGCTGCGGGAACGCGACGAATTCGTGGCCAGGCGCGCCGAATTCGCGGGCGCCCGGTGATTGATGAGAAGAAATGAGAGACTTGCTCATCGGTAGCGTCGTGGCGGACGGCGTCCGGCCCTCAAGCGGTAGGCGGGACTCATGAACAAGCCTCTCACGATGGCCAAAGCCCTCAACGCGGGTTTGCGGGCGGCGTTGGCCAACGATTCGCGCGTGCTGCTCGCGGGGGAGGATATCGGGCGCCTGGGCGGCGTTTTCCGCGTCACCGACGGGCTGCAATCCGAATTCGGGCCCGAGCGGGTCATCGATTCCCCGTTGGCGGAGGCGGGCATCGTCGGGACCGGAATCGGGCTGGCGTTGTCGGGTTATCGCCCGATCCTGGAAATCCAGTTCGACGGTTTTATGTTTCCCGCGTTCGACCAATTGGTGACGCAGGCGGCCCGGATGCGTTTTCGCTCGGGCGGGCGGCTCAACGTCCCGTTGGTGGTCCGCATTCCCTATGGCGGCGGAATAGGCTCCGTCGAACACCACAGCGAATCCCCGGAGGCATTCTTCGTCCACGCCACTGGCCTGACGGTCGTGACGTGC
>Ga0123357_10004781_pt1 | contig 16027 bp, 10 predicted proteins | sample TergutEmb28metaG_FD_89873 | JGI IMG/M metagenome (GOLD analysis project Ga0123357, IMG submission 89873) | Embiratermes neotenicus P4 segment gut microbial communities from Petit-Saut dam, French Guiana - Emb289 P4 | ecosystem: Host-associated > Arthropoda: Insects > Digestive system > Gut ... | reverse complement strand
GTAAATTACTTTTGTATTATTCCCTCAACACATGACATGACTGAATTGCAATCAATAAATAAAAAAATAACATTTTTGCTTACAAGACGAGTCACATTCAGCAGCCACTTCTTCCCACAGTTTCAGTTTAAGGTCTCTGTTTTGATAGGTTTTGTCACTTTGCTCCCACAAAGCTGGTCTTAAATGCACCGCATTGATTAAAACTTCACAATCCAATGTAGGCCTATTTGCACTCATTGTAAACAAAAAACACGCACTTCAGCTCCAGGAAGTTAGACCTACTGCGCAACAGAATCGGTCGTCGGCCAGCGAGTAAAAACACACATCAGCCAGTGAACACGCTCGGTCCGGTTCAGTCTGGCTCGGTTCGGCGTGCAGTGTGAATGCTTCCATTTCATAACGTAGGTTTGTTTTCCAAGCCGAATCTGTTCGGTTTGGTTCGGCTCGGCTTGCAGTGTGAATGTGGCCTAAAGTGATGTTGTACGACACAATGTCTGGGACGTGGCAACATGTCAATTTGTAAAGAGTTACCAAAATTTCTGGGCTTTCTGCTACTGAAACACTTGTTAAGTACTTACCCATCAGCACGGTGTTATATCCCAGAAAGCTTAAATCTCTGTTAATTACAATACTCACAAAAGCCTGACATTGGATCAAATCCTCAGCCATTTGAATACAGTTTATATTGCCACACTACATTTATTGAAGATTTTTATTTTGACCCTCCCATCCATGCCTATATCTCTCAAGTGTTCTCTTCCCTTGCAGTTAACAAGCTAAAATTTGATACATATTTATTGTCTGTACCAAGTGTGTGACAAATCACACACAATAAACCTTCCCTGATTTCACACTGATTTTCTTACATAAAAGATGATTCCAGTGACAGGCACAGTTCAAGCATCCTTTCTAAGGTGAGAGGCACTGATAATTACCACACATTAGCGAAATGTAATATTTGTTGATACTTGACCAACAAAATCACAAAAGTCTTTTTAAGTGTTCCATACCAACATGTAATATCCAAATATTTTCACAATTATTTCAGTTTCAAAACGCACGGAATCAAAAGCTGCATTAGTGCAGTTATGTACAATGTGCGCATTGCAACAAGACCAATTATGTTCCTCTTTAGTTGAGACTTAATTCTGGTAATTACATTTTCATTACACCTTTGTTGCAAACTCCAAATTTTGTATTTGTGTTATGTGCTGATAGTCCAGCTTTGTACCTAATTCATAACTAGCAGCTACTTTCATGACTTGTGCATATATTGTGTTAACAGTCTCTCCTGAGTAATTGATGCATAAGAAATGACTGACACAACTAAGTGTTAAGTTTAATAAAGTGACATGTTTTTACCCTTTAGGTAATAATCAGGCTAACACATGTAATTTAAGACATAAAACAGAAATACAGAAAAGGCTTGCTCCAATTTTCCAAAAAAACTTACTTGTGTTGGCCATTCCATAAGTGACCAATAGTCTCATAAGCACAACAGGGATGTCCAACCATAAAAAAGCCTCTCCTGAGATTTCAACAAAAGTAAAGAGCTTGTTATTTATTGGGGTGTCAAAGCCATATCCCTGACACTAACTTACAGCAATATGTAGAAGCTTCACGAGTTCATGATTACAAGCATTGCAAGACACTGTAACAAAGTCACCGGATTTGAGATCATTGTTCAGTTCTTCAAGGGACCAAGAATAAAAAACGTTTGTAACAATTGATTTGCACTTTGTTCTTGTACAGTAAGATCTCTTGTTTGTGAATTCCTTCTGAAGACATGTCGTGTAATCCATGGTACAAAAACTGTGGTTATGTCAAATGGTACAGCAGGTTTACCTTCACCAATTCATACTCAGTGCCATATGACACACATTTACCATAACAGTTTAAATACCTCCCCAGTTTAGCAGCCAGTGCGTTCTTGTGCTTCTGCGCTTCAATGTGCTTTGTTATTGAAGTTTACCACCACTATGTTATTGAAAATACTGAATTACATGTGGTACATTCTACTACATTCTTGTCATTATGAATGGAATGCAAATCAATGGAAATTCATTTCCATTGATTTGTTGAAGTGACACACATCTCTGAACACATCATTACACACATTATGTGACTAACTTCCATTGATTCAACAGAACAAGAATATTTGCTTCCACCAGTGTGAGATTTGAGGTCCTCATGGTGATGACAATGAAGGCAATTCTTCTGGGATGTGATGCTGTGTAGCCTAGTAGATATGCACTGACGTTTTAGAGGAACCTGCCACACTCTAAGGGTAAATAGCACCCTATTCCAACAGACAGTTATTTTCAGTGGGTGATAATGAGACATCAAATAAGAAAATCTGATATTTTTGAAACAAAATAGAAAGGGGAACATCCAGTTATTGAAAAGATAACATGTTCCTTTACCAACTACATGATTTAATTATTTCAGACAATATTAAGCAACCGCACATGACAGTTTGAGCAATTTGAAGTTGTCCTGACTACAGGTATCAAATTACTGCCTTTCAGGACTGGATGCTGAGGAGAAGAACTTGAAGATGAAGTCAGGGATATCCATACAGTGCCAAACTGTCAGAGGGCCACAATTTCTGTTGTGCATGACTTGTTGTGATACAAACAAAAATGGAAAACTACCAGTGAACTTGAATGCCCCCACACCCCCAAATAACAAAGTGGGATATTACAAATGGAAGACGTACAAGAGTGCAAGGTGGGTTATTTGCTCTGCCTTCTGCCCATGATTTGCTTGTTTCTAGAACACCTGTCAGTATATATCTGGTCTAGAAACTACTGTTGTTGCCAAATCTTGTTACCTGAAGTTTCTGGTGCAGTTGTTGAGCCTTATCCCACCTCTCCTTTATCAAATCATACTCATTTTCCATATTCTCACGTTCTCTTTGCGCCTTTGTTACTTGACTTTGCTGTAACTCCAAGCGTTCTTGAAGTTTTTCACACTCCTCCTGGAATCCATCTTTCTCCTTCTGTAGCCGTGCCATCAACAGCTAAAGCAACATTACATTCAGTGTTTAACCCCAAAATTTGTAGAAAAACATACTGGCCGTAAAGTGTGTGTTTCATTTTACATTTATTTTTCTGATATATGTAGAAATGTACAAGTTCACAGAACGTTTACACAAATGTTTGCAGGTCTTCATGAAAAGACTCTGCTATTTTTATCCAGTTTTAGCCAAGACTGGGTTTGGCTGACAAATTTTAGTTAAACTGCTGAGTGTCAGATTTCACGAAAATCTCTTCAGCAGAACTGGAGTTATTTCATGGACACAAATGCATGGGCAGCATGATTTTAATTGTGCTCCATGGGGAAGTGACTATCAGCCTATCATGTTTTTATACGAGGCATTATTACACACGGACATTTGTTAGATGATGAACAATATAAAATGCAGTCTATACAGTATGATATCACACACATGTTTGCTTTACAGTAAATCATACTGTATGACAGACTTCGCGTATTGCAATTATCACTGCAAACTTGTACTCAGTATACTTATTAATGAATATTCATATTCATATTCATTCCTATTTATTCACCCTCCATTAGATCTTTACAGACATGCAGACAGTTACAACAATACATAAAAGTGTGCAGTGCATTTGTCATTACACAATTAATAATTAAAATACAAATAAGACAAGCAAGAAGGTAATGAAATAGTAAGAATAAGTTACACACTAAATAAAGATATCAAATAATCAAGTAAAAAACAAAGAACCATGATCACTGGGACGCTGATTGATAAAATTCACATAGACTACAGAACGTATGTTCAACAAGTTAACTCTTTAGTGTGGATTTGAAACACTTAGCATCATTTGACAAAACTTTAATAGTTGATGGTAAGTGATTATATATCTTACTTCCAGAATACAGCACTGCTTTCTGCACTATTGTTAAGTTTGTAGAAGGTAAATGTAAGTTGCAGTTGAAACGTGTGTTCAAATTGTGAATTTCACAATTGGATTGAAACAGACCTCCATTCTTGTTAACAAAAACAAGTAATGAGAAAATGTATTGAGATGGAAGTGAAAGTATTTGTAACTGAATAGTTGACAGCATGAATCACGACTACCGGTATTTGTAATGATTCTTATTATTCTTTTTTGAATTTTAAAAATGCTGTAACTATGATGTGAATTACTGCAAAAAATAGTACTATGACTGAATGTACATAAGAAAAATAGATCATTCTCAATATATCCACAATCATAAAAGGTTTAATTGCACTTAACTGCATTTGGCATGTACACACCAAAACAAAAGCAATATAATATCACCAGTTTTGATGTAACAAATATTCAGCTTAACAAAATGAATATTCTTCTACTGCTAGATATATTATACAGTTAGTTTGGTTTCTTTCATAACTCAGGGACCAGTCAAAACTGCACAGGTCAGTGTCAGCAGGTACAGAAGCACAGCATTTGAGGATCAGCTTGGTTCAGTGTGCACAGATGTTTGCCATGTTCAAGTGTAACCATGGCAGAAATGAGATTTCATCATAGGGAATTTGTGGCAGCGCGAGAGACAAGATGATGTGGTGTCACACATCCAAAATTATGAGCTTTAGGTCATCAGACATTTTAAACTAACAGCAGTTATTGGTGTATACCTTGAATGTAAGGTAGTTATTAATCACTGTGTACACTCTAGTGATTCTGATCAAACTAAGGTCAATTTACACAATTACTTAACAAACTGACATTCCTCAAATTCATCAACTCACCTGTGCTTTCTCATATTTGTCCCTCATCCTGTCAGCATCTAGTTGAACAGTTTCCCGTTCCTTTTGAAGACGTGTTGCCTGGCCCAGTGCTTTATCTAATTGTGACTGAATGTTTTCAAAGTCATAATTCTGCTTCTCCTTTTCCATTTGTAGCTGCAAGAAACGCATTAAAACTTTGAAACAGAGCCAGACTATTCTAGTTCTATCAACGCTAGTGTCATGCAATGCTAGGTATGCACAGTCAGGGTATGTGTGTGACTTACCCTCCTCACTTCAGCCTGTGACTTGTCGAAGCGCTCCTGCAACTTATCCAGTTCACTCTGCGCTTTATCCAAGGAGCTCTGGAGTTTGTCCTGCTGAAGTTGTGCCTTGCCCAGAGTGGCCTGACTTCTCTCCAGTTCCTCCCTCACCTTGTCCAGTTCTGCTGCAATCTTCTCACGCTCTGCATGCAAGCGAGTCACTGCAGTTTGGGCTCTGTCGTATTCATCCCGCAAGCTCTCACGCTCCGTCTGAGCATTTTCAAGGCGTGCCTTCAGGCGGTACACTTCACCCTGTGACTTTTCCACCTTCTCCTGTAGGCTTGCAGCTTCTGCATGGGCTCGTTCATTGTCAGCCTGTGTAACCCTGAGCTCTGCCTGGGCTCGCCGCAGTTCTGCTGACGCCTTCTCGGCACGTTCCTGGATACGATCCAGTTCCTGAGAGGTGTTTAGCGTGCTCCGTCCAAATGTGGTCTGAGAGCGCTCGAGGTCATGCCGGAGGCGTTCATTCTCGAGTTCAAGGCGTGCCAGGCGCTGCTTAGCGGCCTCCCAGTCTGCCCCACTCCTTCCCACCTCGCTGGCTGCCTTGTCCAGCTCGGCTTTTGACTTGCCGAGCTCTGACTGTGAACTCTCCAGCTTGGTCTCCAGTCGGTCCTTCTCGACTTGGGCTCTATCCAGCCGCGCGCCCAGTTTCTCCACTTCACTCTCCAGTGCATGCAGTTTCATCTTGTACTCTGCGATCTCTCGCTCGTGCAGTTCCCTCTCCTCCTGTTTTTCCTGCTCTGCCCTGTCCCGCTGTTCTCGCAGTTGGTTCATCTGCTTCTCCTTGTCACCTATTGCTTCTTCAAGGCTGGAAAGTGCCCCTTCAGAGGAGCAGTGGTGCGCCTGCATGGCAGTCAGGCGTGCGCGTGCCATGTCCACCTGGTTGTCCTTCTCCTTGAGAAGGTCCTCCAGGTTCTCGATCTGCAAAGTGGTCAACAGGTGCCGTGTCTTGGCTCACTACAGGCGCCAGGGTCTCCACAAATTGCAAAGAAGCTCAGCTTTTAGAATCTTAAACACTTGTCCAATACAGTCAATCATATTTACTTAAACCATAAAACTGCATGTCAGAGCTAGTCCTGTCTTATGCAGTCACATCGGCTGTACTGGATTAATCCTGTCATGGACAACAAAAATGCTTAAGCAGGTCATAGCACAGAATTATGATGTATACATCGTCCACAAGGAAATGTTGTTTTTAGACCTCCAGCACATTTACACACTATAATGCTACTTTGATAACAAGCAAGTGTTTCAACAAAGCAGTACACAAAGTAAATGGTATCTGCCAATGAACCAGGGCAGATGTTGAAATAAAAACACAAAAATAAGATTTGAAAGAAACGTTTATTGGCACTGTGGCAGCAGTGGTACAATACATGAACTCTAAGCATGCATACAGACAGCAAAAAAAATTAAACACTGCTGGTGTCTGGGGTACAAATGCAACAAATCATATAAACAAATAAGTAATAAATGAAGCAGAGTGATACAATGTAACACCAATTTGTACAACAGGTCCAATGGGACAACACACTACCCATAGTGGTCTGTAAACATAATAAATTAGCATAAATATAACAGGCTATTATATTTATAATACAAAACAAAATATAGTTCAAAACTAATTTACAGATGTAAAACAATACACTACCAAAACACATCACAAATACTAACAACTTAAGTAATATTCTCTGGAGAAATATACAAATAAAAAGGCATTTATTGTAGTGAAGGCAATGAATATGGGAGTATCCAGTCTTGTGACAAGTGACAATGGTGTAGCCTCACAGAAATTTACTGACTTTCCTCAAATACATCAGTAAATTTCTACCAGCCTCGTGGTGGCACATCACACATGACAGTAATCTTCAAATGCAGAAGAATTCACAATACTAATCACTGTCTCAACATGTACAAAGGCAACACCACACACCACATTGACACAACCCCCAGTTCCCATTACAAAACACATCAGTTTTATAATTTCATTTATAAGAAAACCATAAAAATTACTGCATAAAACAGTTTGATCTGTCCATCTGTCTGTGTCTCAGAATTTCCTTATGTTCAAATGTTTCGGCTTTAATTGGTAAGAATTTAATCACAGAACAATTTATGTGTATGTATTATAAAACTGTCTGTTACACACTAAGTATGTAATGTAATGGTGAAGTAAGATGATTCATTACTGATTGAAACAGACTGCTTATACAATTTTGATAGACACTGACTACATCTTGTGTGTGTGTGTGTGTGTGAGTAACCTGTATGAGGACTGACTGTGTACTTTACTGGTAATAACAGTTTCAAGCTTCAATTATTAATGTTCACAAAATCTAAAATGGTTCGATTTCAATTCTACACTCGCACAAAAGAAAGTTATACATCTGAAAGATTTTCAGATTTCTTTAACTTCCTAACCCTAAAAATAATTCTTCTTCAGAAATGAAATCTCACTGAACTAACTAAAACATTCCCTGCCTCTATGCAGCCAAACAGTAGAGCCACCAGTGACAAATTTCATATTTGTTGCATTTTAATGGAGAGTAGTTAGCCAAACACCCAGCCTCCAGGATGAAGAATCACCCCTTGTCACCTGTCTGCTGACTACTTATTCAATACATGTGCCGCTACCCTCAATATCTAGAGGTCATCTCCTCCATTTCCAGTATGAGGAAATTCTATACCATGGTGACAAATGGCTGACTGACTTAAATAGGTAGAAATTTCTTAGTTGACGAGAATGTAAAGTGTTACTTTGAATGATTCAATTCAGCTGAATCTTAACCTGCTTTTTGGGCTAACTGAACAAATGTACACAACACATACACAGTGATATCGTGGGATGAGCGAAAGGAAAGTCTTTAAAGAAAGAAACTGCTGAAAGTTTGTCTCTCCTCCTGACCCAATTATGTATCCTCCACAGTATCACAAAGTCTGCAAATATTTTTAGTAAAACTGGTTGTCATCTGAAAAGCCACTGTACTGGGATTTTTTGCTTCCAGAGTGCATTTAGATTGCACTATGTTGGTTTATGTTGAGCTCAAGTTTTGATGATGATGATTCTCATTGTACGAAAAGAAAGTGGCATATAACAAAAAACCAATAAAAACCTTGTCTGTACCATCACCACAACAACTTTTCCATATTTATAACAGTCAAGTAAACAACATGTTTCGACCTTACCCACGGGTGATCATCAGGTCTGTTACCTTAAAAAAAAAACAATGAAGGAGTTACTGTTTTTCCCCCTAATGAATCTCATATCCCTTTTACATGTTATTAACCATACTGCATGAAATTGTACATACACTTACAGCTCATATTAAATGTGCAACCATTTTGTCTCTATCATTTCTATGAACAGCATTTTGGTAATCCAATTAGCTATTAAAACTTGCTGTGTAAGAAACTGTCTTCTATTGCTGGTATTTTAGGATTGTAACTTCCTTCTGTTGTGCTACCATACCTAAACTGGTATGTCTCTGGTAACGGAAATTTATTCGTATTTCATTATATGCATATTAGTACAACTAAAAAAGAATTTTCTACTGTACAATTTATATCTCATATCCCATTCACACACTGTACTCATGTCTGCCCAGTTCATTGCCAATGCCTGTGTAATTTAGATATACTGTCTTATGATGACAATGAAGTGGCATTAGTTCACATGGTTTTATCCATCTATTTACTATTCTACAGTTTATAAACATAATAAGAATAATAAACAATTACATATGACAAACATACAGAAACAGGAAGGATAACACAAGAAAAGAGAGCTACACGCTTGAGACACCAGCAATAGAAGACCTTAAATTTGTACACAGCAAGCTGTAAGAGTTAATCCAATTAAAATGTTCAAACCAACTGCTTTACACAAAACACTTGAACAGTAAGATGAAACATGAATGTGCACAAAATTTCATGTAATCCTTACAGTGACATGTAAAATGAATCTGAGATCTAAAACCCTTAAATTAAAAAGAAATAATTTAAATATTGGCAAAAATTGGTGTAATTTTAAATGCCAATGTTAACTTTCCTCCATTGTTTGTAAGATATAAAACTGCGAAACACGCAGTTTACTTAACTGTTACAAATACAGGAAGCTAATTGTGTTGACAGTAGAGACAAAGATTATATTGTTGTTGTTGTGTTATTATAGAAGTAATGTAATACAATGGGATGTAGAATATCAAGGACAGGAAGTGGTACTGGGTACAGTAATCATAAAGCTAACTCATGCAATTTCAGTGACACATAACTTGCAACAAATCTGTTGTATTTAGACCTGCTGTAATAATTTGACATCAATTGGGATGATAACAAGTAAACAAGGAGGACTGCATGAATGACAACAGCAATGAAGGAGCTCTCAAATCGAACAGTAATTGTTTTAAACATTGCACATTTGATGCAAAAGAAGGCAAACATAAGCAAACACCTGTGATATTTCCACAAACTTAAGACCCACCTTTCTCTGGAGAACATTTATCTTTCTGTCCTTTATGTCCATGTGGTCTCTCAACTCATTGAGCTCATTGTTAAGCCGATTGCGGTCCTGTGTGGCTTGGGTTGCTGCTGCTGTCTTTTTCTCGATGTGGCGATTCTTTTCGTCTAGCCTCTGCCTCAGTTCCTCCACCTGTAAGACACATTCTGACATCGTGAGAACAGGACAACAAACTTGTACATGAAGGCAACAGCCTACAGTGGTGCCCTGGATGTGTACTGACACACCGTTCTTTACAGTCACCATGAGGAGAAACTAGAATCAGAATTGCATGTGCCTCACTGCAAGGACTGCTTAGTCCATTCTCATTAACACCTCTGTCTGTACAGCTGCCATGTTGTCAGCTTAGGACAGTATAGCAGTCATGTTCTCGACTACATTAGAGAGGTAACTGCCAAGCCCTAGCCAGGAAACTGGTTATCCTGATTGATGGGTTTTGTAATTTTTGTTAGTTCATCCAGCAAATAACAAGGTAGTATCTCATTAGGCCAAGCTGCTTTGTCCCAATTCCTTTCCAGTCCATCAGTCATTCTGGCACTAAAAGTATATCGCTAATACACTGAGAACACTGTAAAATCGGCACAGAAGCGAACGTTTGGTAGGTTAGGTTATTTGTCCCCGAGTCAGGACGACAAGTAACCACTAAGTAATACACAGACATTCTGAATGTGGTGGTGTGAACAACACCAGCATACTGCAACTGAACTGCCAGCTGTCAGTGACTTATCTGTCCACACCCACTGTTAAACACTTAGAAGAGAAGTGAAAACTTTGAATCCAGTGTACACAAACAAAAGTCCACGAACTTGAGCAAGTGAGCCTCCTATTCTGAAAGTGTACAAGCTACTTATTTTTTGCAATATACTGTTGTTGTTCTGCCACTTCTGACTGCTCAAATGTCTTGATAAATCCCATGCCTATGAATTTTATGTTTAAGTGATTTTCACCAGGTATTTTTTTTAAATAAGTAATCATATGGAATAATAATAAAAATTGTGAAAAGGATGCTTTTCACATATGTAAAGTGACTGACAGAATTTTCAGAATTAACAAACTGGCATCAAATTTACATTACGATTCTGGTTTAAACACACCTTTAATCACGTGACTTATTGAGATTTTATAAATGTTTCATAACAATATATTTCTTGTACAAACTGTAAAAATTCACAAACTAATTTTCATCATCATCATCATCATCATCATCCATAGAGAAGGTACATTTGCGACTCTGTATTGCTCTGATTGTTTTACAAATAATCATGGTGCAATAGCAGCGTGCAGTGTGCAGTATTTGATGGCAAATCCACCATATCCTTATACAGAGAGCTGCTCAAGCAGTGCATGTACCTGAAGGACACAATTTCCTAGATCTTTGCATTGGAAAAATTCCTTACAACGGGTACTGTTACCACTGGTTACAGTGCTATCCGTGCTCGACAGTCTCATGCCTGCACTGCTGTGAACCTCCATACCAACCTTGCTGCCTGCTGTAAGCTATGCAACTGTCTAGCTTTCTTTCTGCTGCTGAATGGCAGGTGATGTGAACAGCTTTTGGTCTTTACCTGTCGCACTTGCATGCCTTTCTAGTCACCACGATGGTAGTTACTGCAGTTTAGAACAGTATCCCACCAATCACCACAGTAGTTTATAGCTACCTGGGGGGGGGTTACTGTACGTGTGGTCCAGCAGGTGGGCCTACTCTAGTCATGGTGTATCTGTTACGTTCAGGATGCCATTTACATTTTCAGTTGCACAGTGTGAGGATATGGTTCATGTTTAGGGGTCTGTGACTGTAATGCAGTTCATGCAGTACACACAAGAGCCATTCTGTTCCCTTACAATCACTCTCTCTACGCATACACCAGAGCCTTTTCCCTTACAATCACGCACCATTCTGTACTCACATCAGCCTGCAGCATGTTGTAGTGCTCCTCCTTTGCACAAAGGGACTCCTTCAGCACCGCGATGTGTCTCTGGTAGTCCTGGTGCTGCTCCTCCAGTGTCTTCATCTTGGCGCTCATTGCCAAGATCTCCTGGTCTCTCCTCTGGATCTCTGTCCGGAACTCATCTAACTGTGCAGCGTTGCAGGGAAAGCAGGGATTTCCAAGAAGAACAGTATTGTTATGACGGAAAACTCACAGTGTAGTGCTGTCAGTGGTCATGTATTGCTTGGGCACTAAACCTGAATTCCTGACTCCTATGACCCTTCCACAGTGTAGCACGAAAGTAAACAAAACTGCAGTAGCTCTCCAGTGGCACTCTTCCACCTACTGGAGGACCAACTGCAGCAAAGATTCATTATTTGTTGGTAACATTATATGATGTAAGTTTGAAGGGTTTTTCTGCACAAACAGCCTGACATGCACCTAGAATTGTTCCATTTTACATTTATGTTACAAATATACATGATGGGGTTAACACAGCCCACTGCACTCATGCGAATTAACTTACTGTACTGAATCGGAAGTGGCATACCTAGGAGATATCTGTGTAGGCCTATACCCTTAGATCACAGTATCACAACATTCAATCCTCCTGTTTTTGGTGTTCTGATCTCAATGACGCATAATTTAGAAACGTGATTTTGCACACATGAAGGGCCGTTTTGTAGTAGAAATTAAAGAGAATTCATCCTAAGAAATGTTTCATAAAATAATCTGAGTGTAACTGAGGCAGATATTGGTAATGACAGAGTGCTGTTCGATACCACATGCCTGCTGACGAATTTAAAATTAGCTGGGATTGCCACCAAGGACACCACGGTGATGGATTTTGTCGAGGACTGCAAAATGGTACTGGTATGAACGTTAAACCACAGGCTTCATTGGCACCATTCCTGATAATTCTTAAAAACAATCTGCCAGTAATTTAAATTTAAAATGGAATATAACACAAGCCAATGTGAAATATTTTCAGTTGATTGACTACAGCTGACAAAATGTGGGAATGTGGTGCCACTGCAAATGTGTGGGTAAATGCAGGGCCGCATTTAAAATCTAAAATGCTGCCCACCCCAACCCCCACCCTGACCAGCAGCAAAATGTTCGACATAAACCGAAATCAGAATTATTTTTAACACAACAATGTGACATATAGACGCCATCTGGAAGGAACTGCAAATGTAATTTGTTAAAAATGCAAAGGAACAGAACGTCTCTTTCCCGTTTTAATTAATCAAGTAATTAATTTCATCACCGACTTTGGTCCTCGCTCTGGGGCTCTTCACGTCACACCACATCAGAGAATCTGCAGCTGTTTTCATGCTGTCTGTTCAGCATAGAATTGTTCAGCTCACCACATCCGACTGCTCACAACTGTCACGATTCAGCGCACATCAGCGCCACTGTCAAGCCCTTAAGCGCAGACACAATTTTAATCGCCGTAGTGCGGAGACACACCTTTGGGTCGAACAGCTTCAAGCCGGAGTGCATAACAATGTTCAACGACGAACAATGCCCACATTAGGGTGGACAAGTTGACAACCAAACGGCACAGTTGTGCTTTATAGTCTTGTGTGAGTCTGGTGGCTGACCGGGTGGACATAGTCGTCAAAGAAAGATCGGTCTGTACCAGTTCCGTAATATACTGGCGGCACTCAGTGTTAATGCCGTTAATTCGGTGAGAAACAAGAATTTTCCGAACAAATATTCGTAAATTCTTTTGCGTCTATCCAGCTCCAGCTTCGGGATACAAGTGTCGCGAGTACGTTCATGATCAGCTCACCGTCGCACGACTCACCACTCCACAGCTGCCCTTTTCTTGCGTGTTTTCTTACAGTACCATACTTCGCCAAGCACAACTGATCAGTTGATTTATTGTCAGCGAAATCGTACATGTGACGGGCATCACTTACGTGTGTGATTAATGAAACGCATAGTTCCACTACTGTTCTGATCTCAGCATTAAGTCTGCACATTTTTTTCTTGCAGCCTAACACGTTTGAAGGATCATGCGTCATACATTCGCCAAAATCACATTTTTCGCCAAAGTCGATTTACGAAACATGTCGCCTCGTTTCCCACTGTGTCTTCTTCAGCAGACGGCAACGCCTCTACAATGAAGTCCAGTTCTTTGTCGAGGCCGCCGCAAACAGCGGCTCGTCCAGACCGTCCAGTGCCCGACATTCTGTCGATCGACATACTTCCAGGAGCGGTACGGCGCGCCCGCAATTGCTGGCCTCGATGGATCGCAGCACAAAAAAAAAACACACAAATATTGAATTTACCTGTCCGTTTCAATGTTATGTTAGCCATTCCGCTATGTACCTACAGTCACGGACATGAGCGCATTTCTGTCAGACACAACCCTGCATTAATCTTTTAAACACTGCATGTTTCGATCAGAAGCTGATAATCTTCGGGTGTTTCAATACAAGGTCTTGAAAACAAGGTAAAAGTAAATACCTGAGCGAGATCTCACAAATGATTTTGTTTAACAGTGTCTACCTGATTGTGAAAAGCAGCCGATCTACCTGTGACACAGGCTTTGAATCAACAATTACAACCAGACGGCATCTCGAGCTGCTCCAGTAACGGCAGTGAACGCTTGTCTGACGCGGGTTTCAAAGAATGGCACGACATATCTCCTTTCCTCGGGTGTCCTTATGTAGATATGTGCTCTGCAAGGAATTGTTGTACCACACAGTTTGAATCTTGCAAAATGTCAACAGCCATCACATAACTGTCGATGTGCTGACACCCACAGATCCCAAACAAAGCGATGCCAGCGCCTTGACTGCTATAGCTGTTGCCCTTTCCAGGACGTGTCTGGACAGCTCAAGTTTCTGCTCAAATTGAGATATCTTCCCAGGAGCCGCCCGCTCTCTTTCATCGTCACACAACACGATCTAGTCCTAGCAGAATTCTCATGATCGGTGATGCCCTGATTGCCTTGTCTCGGATGGCTGACAGCTAGGCCAAACGTTCCTCCAAAAAAAGCAGCACGTGTCGCGGAAAACAACGCGTTTGAGCAACGTCTGAAATGACCTCTGACCGCTTAAAAACCTCCCTTTCAAAGTTTTAGAACACTTCATGAGTAGCAAGATATCACTCGTGTTTTCGTTCATGTCTCTCCAAAACGCGTAGCAGTGGTAAATTAGACAGTATCATGATCGTCATCGCGGCTGTCAGCACATCCTCTTCTGGCCATGTTTTCCACACAGCTCTTTCAGTCAGGCTAATGCCACCGCTGCTCGCCTAAACGTTTTCTGATCAGACACAATGGCATGCCCGCGTGTTTCAACAACTGGAAAACTGGCATCATGTTTAATAAGATCATCTCCATTTCTCGCGAAAACGGATGGAGTTTAGACGCTTTAATTATCTTGTAATTATATTTTTCTTTTTCGAGTTTCAAGTTCGCCCGCTTTTCGCACTCACATCCATCGTTATTGATCTCGGAGAAATATCACACTTTTGAATACGTAAATACGAGCAAATGAAGCACACAATCAGAACTGCGCACGGTTGGAGGTGTCGGTGTGTTTCCGCACGTTCGTTGCTGAAAGCTGAAGCAAATAACAACACAGCCGAGGAGTAGGGGAAGGAGCGAAGGCGGCAACCCTTTCATGGGCCCACCCTCTTGGCCTTCTGCCGAAGATGTCGGCCCGAATTAAAATAGAAGCAGCCTAGGAGGCGGCTCCTTTTGAACTTGTGTTTGTTGTAAGTAGCAACTGTTCGCCACAGTTCTCAGGGCGACGTTGGATAGACGGCACAAGAATTCGCCTTGCGCAAGAACTACACAGCAAGGACATTGGACACCCTACTGTCGACGTCTGGTTCGCTATTGAGGATTCCCTCATACACACAATTCCCTGACAACGTGTTTGACCACCTGCAGACGAAGAGTTTTACTTTGAAATTTGCTTCCTTCCCCCCTTCTCCGGTCAAGATGTTACGTAAACACTACACTGGGCGAAAGTTTTGTGTGCAAAATTCTCAGCATCAAAACCAGTATGGTCACGAAGCACGCCCTGGGATAAAGTTTACATAATAAATGAAAAGCGGCCCTTAGTAAGACAGGCCTCACCGAATTTGTGCACATAATTCAATTTTTAACCACGTCAGTTCGTATTTAGAATTACTCAAATTGTAAATTCTTCAGTGGTGAGAGGTAATAATGTGTACCGCCCGCTCCATCTTTCAGTAACACATCAGCAGAACTTCACAACGTGTACCGCCCGCTCCAACGTTCAGTAACACATCAGCAGAACTTCACAATGTGTACCGCCCGCTCCAACGTTCAGTAACACATCAGCAGAACTTCACAATGTGCACCGCCCGCTCCATCGTTCAGTAACACACCAGCAGAACTTCACAACGTCTACCGCCGGCTCCAACGTTCAGTAACACATCAGCAGAACTTCACAATGTGTACCGCCCGCTCCAACATTCAGTAACACATCAGCAGAACTTCACAACGTGTACCGCCCGCTCCAACATT
>Ga0123357_10004779_pt1 | contig 16027 bp, 9 predicted proteins | sample TergutEmb28metaG_FD_89873 | JGI IMG/M metagenome (GOLD analysis project Ga0123357, IMG submission 89873) | Embiratermes neotenicus P4 segment gut microbial communities from Petit-Saut dam, French Guiana - Emb289 P4 | ecosystem: Host-associated > Arthropoda: Insects > Digestive system > Gut ... | reverse complement strand
GTGCTGTGCTACAAATCGGAAGGTCGCTGGTTCGATCCCAGCTAGTGTCAGTGGATTTTTCATTGACATAAAATTCTTCCGATCGCACTATGGCCCTGGGGTCGACTCAGCCTCTAACAGAAACGAGTATCAGGAGTATTTCCTGAGGGTAAAGGCGGCCGGTGCGTAAGGCTGACAACCTACCACCATCCTGTGCCGTTGTCACGAAATCTGGGAACCTTAACTTCCTGGAACCCTCTGGGCCCCCCCGAGCCTGTAACGGGACTGCTTTACCTTTTATCATTGCCTTGAAATCTTATGTAATTTTGTGTTGAATTCTTGAACTTCATTATTAATGGATGATGTCTCCTGTAAGTCATGCTTCTGTGGTGCTGCCAGTGCTATGGTATTTGTATTACTCCTGTAATTTATGAAGTCTTTCAAATGTTTGAGTCCAATGGTTGTTTCATTCTTATTGACATCATTCGAGCCATCCCATATGACTACAGCATCACCTTTGGCTAGTGTAAGCAGTTTTTTATACATAAGGCTGTAACATTTGCCAGGCCTGATCCCGGCATTACCGTTCCACTATACTCAAATTCTTTCCCAAGGTAGTTTGATATCTTGCAAGCACAAACTCTCACATGACAGTCTCCTATTATGAGGATCCTCTTCTTTCTTGGTTTGGGAGTGTATTTGAAATTCTTGCTTTTTAATGTTACCTTTATTAACATGTTCATGTCCTTGAGGTGACTGAAATTTGTTTTGGAGGTTATCTAAGACTGTGTATAGGTTAATTATTGTAGGGATCGGTTGTGATTGATGCAGTGGTATTTTTCTGTTAACTCCAGCTTTGTTGGCAGACACTAGTGTCCATTCATTAGAGTTGTTATTCCTTGAGTCATGGAATTTATATCTTCTTGGAATAGGTGAATAATTTTCCTTGCTGAGCTAAGCTCTTGGAGAACTGTTTCTAATGTATGTTTACATTGAACACAACAAGTGCATTCAGTTAATCCATTTACATTATTTAAATCACTGGTTTCTTTATCGGACACAAACTCTTTTACCAATACATCCATCATCTTTGATGCACAGGTATTTGTTCAGTAACACACAGAGAACCATATATATTCTCCACAACACTGATACAACATTCCATTCCAAAATTCTGCCTTTATAGTCTGCTCAAACATAATTAAACCTTCATTTTCTTTTGTGAAAAATTAACAGGATGTTGAAGGTTTGTTGACCTCACAGAAGGACTGTTTGTTCCCTCATTTCTAACACAGTGGCCTTTTTTACGAACTCATTTCAAGTGACACACACACTTTTGTAAAAGTATGCATGATAAGACTCAGTTCCAGAATATTTTCACCAGTATAAATTCCATTTCCTTCAGTTTTGGATGATGTCAAGTAAAAACTTCTAGGAATACACACTGTGGTGCTAAATGAACACTTCAGATATTCTTATAACTGCCTACCTGTCAATAGTCCCACTTTTTAATATTTTTTACAGTGCATATTTTTACAATCAATATGTATACTAATAAATGCAGTTGATAAAATACACTCCATGACAGGTATTAAAATCACTATATGTTTTGGCCATCCTCAGGGAGGTATGGAACACAGGAATTATAATTCCCTGAGGATGGCACCCTGGTGCCATAACATGTGGGAATTTTAATAATTGTTATTAATTGTATTGATTAAGTGCATTTGTTTGTGGGTGTATTGATTAAAAGCTTACAGGTTTGCCATCACAAAACAAATGTCACTTACATGAGCATCAAAGCCCTTGATCGTTTTGAAAAATAGCAATTTGATATAACACAGTATCCACTTGGGCACCTGAAGCATGGAATAAATTAATTAATTGAAGTCTCAAGCAAACACTGTATATGTCACTTTGAAATGGGTAGTAATTGTGTGACATCTACTCCTGGTTTTATGTGGGAATGGGCTGCTGAGGTATTTCTCCCACAAGTCCCTTATGGAGTTCCTATATGTAATCTTTCTAGCCCTGAGTGCAAGAAAATATGAATTATATAACATTCCTTAAAAAGGACACATTTTTATTAAGAGAATCACCATCAATTACTTGTGGTCAAAGAAGTTTGAAAGATGAGAGACTCTGGCACATAAATAAGAATTAAGTTCTGAGAAAATTAAGTATATGGCAGGAAATGCCTGCCCCTGAATTCAGTTTCTGGTACCATAGATTACGTATATATATCACTTTCTTGTGGCCCACACCACCTATACCAGTTTCAGGGCGGTGGTGATAAGGAATGTCTTGGACAGGGTGCATGCGTCTGATGTGGTGGATATGTAGGCTGTATAAACGTTGCAGAGAATCATGCTACCTCAGCCAACAGTCCACCCTAGCTCCACCCATGAACCGTTGGTTTGGGAGTCCCATCTGCTCATTTAAACTGATGCCCACCCTATGGACTTCAAAGTATGGGCACATGTTCCTCCAAATCACCGAGAACACAGCCCACATCCACATGCCGCCGAAACCCCAAAAGATAATCAATGTTTAAAATACGATTACAACACACCTGGTTTCAGAAGGAATATTGTGTTGGAGAAGTCTGTAGTTATTATTTTCTGTTTTAACACATATCATTAGTTATCAAGAAATCAGTAATGTTTTGCAGCATAGACACAAACCAACAGCTGAATGTTTTAAAGATACCCACAACAATTCAGAATTTTTCAATAATGTAGCTGTTATAAAGGGCATCATGAAATTTTTGGATGTACAAATATTTGTATCTAGTACGTATGATGCAACAAGAGCTTGGGTTGGCAGCTCCACTATGTTGTATGAAAATTCATCTTTCACCACTGCAAGATAACAGACATGAATACAAGGAATTTGATACTGATGGAAAATGGGGGACCAGAATGCTGGAACTGTTTCTTGTGTTCAAGACAAAACGTTTACAATCATCCAATGACTGAGATTAGTTCTGCCTGTCAGGCCACTTGGGGATAGAAAAGATCCAGTTAACAACATGTTCTCCTGCTCTGTTCGAATACCAGATAATGGACGAGGTTCAGAAATCCAGTAAACCTAAATGTAGTATACCACTTTCAGAAGCCATTTGAACTGACACAAAAACCAGCGTAGAAATGTAACTTCAGTGAGCTAAGAGTAGGAAAACGTTATTAACTGCCCAAGTTAAAATAACAATCAAAAGTCAGAATGATGCGAACAATGAGGTGGGAACCCGCAATGGCCAAAGAAATTTGTCCAGCTGAGATCACAGGAAAACAACAATCACAATACCGCATTTCTTTATTGCATCATTCAAGTACACATTACACACTGAGAAAATGTTTATACAAACTTCATAAACGTGCACCATTTCTTACAAATGTCAACACACATAAGACGGGTCAGTCTTTATACAAGTGCAGAGTACTCCCACTAGAGTAAGCCCACAGCAGCAGAAGATAAGGAATGCAAAGAACAGACTTGTTGACAAATAAGTTGATGGAATGTGCTTTCATCTCACACAACTTGCTTCCTTACAAAATGTAACATATAAAATGTATGAAAACCAGTACAAAAATTTAAAAACTTTACAAATCTACAGCAAGTTGTGTGCACTTAGCTACCTATGTGCCAGACCTGTCTGGTGGGAGGCTCAGCTGAGTTATGTACAATACCATCATCAGAAACATACATAAACAGATATGTTGAAACCCAGCCTGTCATCGGGAGGAGATAATAAATTAGAAGGAAAGAGTACAAATTGTAGTTTACCCTCCTGCTTTCCTTGCTCACAAGATTGCAAACATAATTTGTAGTACTCAAACACTGGGAATAATGTAATGAATTACAGCATGTGCCAATTACACCATAATATAACCCAGCTCATGATGCTACAGGTCAGTAACTTTCAAATTCAAGCCCTAAATTTAGTCACAGAGTGTTGTTAGAATGAGTCTGAGCTCTGGGAGGTCTTCTTTGCAACAGTTTTGTGGCCAATGTGAAAGGAGTTGTGAACCACTGTCTTAACCTGCTCTACCTATGATTCATTTCATCTACAGAGCCAGCATGCAAGGTCACCCACCCTAACACTGACAATGCATACTGTTACTTAACTTCCACACTTGTGTTCTCATATAACATGCTTAGTCTCAAAAGTTTAATGTCTTCTTGAATTGATGTCATGTAGTCTGGTATGAACTTCCTACATTTTGGAGAGGCATGCTGCCTTCATATTCAAGGTAGAAGAGCTGGTTGCATATGTACAGATCAGCATATAATAGCCTCCTCACACAGGAATACTGTGGGAGATATGAAGTGCTCATAGCACTGACTATAAAGACTGTTTCCTGGGATGTGGCACTATTCTGCCTGGTAGAAAATTACCACCTTCAAGAAATGTACTGCCTTTGTCTTTATGATACACTACATGGTACATTATACCACAAGACAGTAGTTTTCATAGTCCCTGCTATGGGGCCTCATCTCACACAACAGTTCTTGGGTTTCACCTACTAGAATGCAGGATCATAATCATTCTGCCTTGCTTGGGATAACAACAATGGCTAACCACAATGACACATTTAATGCTACACAAAGATCACCCATTTTCTTAATCTGAGCCACAACTAACACTCATCCACCTAGGTCCTGTAATCGGCACTTACTGTTGAGATGGCAACCTCCCGATGAAAGGTTTCCCTGCTTTGGTTTTGATACAATGAGTGAATATTGTCACATGACTGACGATAAATATTATTTGCAAATCATTTTCTTGCTTTGGTAGTCATAAGAATTATTTACACATGGCTCCCAGCAAATGGTAAGCATTAAATATAGTATGCAGACAAGCAGGAAGTTTGTTCATTGTGATGTCTGACTGCTATGTCACTGACAGGTATCCTCACTCTGGCACAATGTGGATGTTGAAAGGAAACTCTCATAACTTGGATGAGAGATGTAACTTGCATTCTGCATGACTTACCATAATTATAGTGCAGACAGCAACACTGAACAGTGCCAAAACCTCCATTCATTTCAGTCCTCATGTTAACTCCTCAGTTTAACTTCCATAATAGTGCTTGAGGGATATAAAACCACCAAATCCCCTTTTATGTAACTTCCTCCAGTCCCAAATTCTTTCACATTTCTTAAGCCCTTGACATTTTACATTCAGATACACATAATTTACATCCATCGATCAGTGTGCAACAATGTGTTTCACAACCACACAAAACATTATTATGCCATATACCATGATGTCTAGTGTTTTCAAAGCATGCGAGATAATAACAAGCATTTCTTAAATTGATTATTTACTTAATTGCATTGTGAGCCATATATTTAATTAAGTATAGCAATTATTATTTACTATGAGTATATTGAACATGATACATTTGTCTGAAAACTATGTCAAGTGTTATGAATTAAATTTGGTCAGCAGGACAATTTTAACATGTCTTGAATCCATTACAATTATTCCATATGATGTATGAGCTCCAGTAATAAGTCTGAGAGGGAAGAAATTGAATGTCATATCAAAAGTACAGTTTCAGGTCACATTTATTAAATAGTTTAAAATAACCACATTCAATTAAATGATTTTAGCCCTTTTTTAAATGATTCATGACCATGCAAGTATGATTCATTACAAGAAACAAAACCAACAAGTGCATATACAAATATGTATCTTTATTGTAAGTAAGTTAAGTTTTAAATAGTTCTATTGGAAACTTAACATTTTATATTTGTAAATTGATTTGGTGTTCTACGTAATATATCCTTCAAAGAATACCTCCCTGAAGATGGCCACAATAGGTGGCCAAAACGATGAAGGAGGCTATGCTGTTTATAATACAATAAATGTACCTACTGGTATATGCATGAGTTGGGTTTGTTAAACATAATAAGTTCAGCCCTTTTCATAAAGTTACACACTTAAATGTTTCAAAAGTTGTGATTTTGTAGTTTCTGAACAAGTATGTAATGCACCTAATAACTTCATTTTTAAGAAATTCTTAATAAGTTCAGGAAAGTGAAAATTGCTGGCTTCAGCAGGCAGTTCCTGTATATGTATGAGGAACTACAGCACATAATGTCACTACATCTGACTGAATTAAAGCAAAAGACTGGGGAGCTGAATTACTGATGTGATCCATTAATTCTTGGCAAACTTCATGTATATGAAGCAAATTTTGTAATTCAAATGCCATGAAAAACCTAAGTTGAATCTTAGAAAACTTGGAGCAACAATATTTCACTCAAAATTTAAGATTTCTAAAAAAAGTGAATTTATTGAAGAGAATGGTTGGACTACAAAACTTGGAGGTATGCTTTTGGTCCCTTTTTACACTTATCCAAGAAATCTGTCTCACTTGCTGCTGTCTGCTCATCATTGTATGCTGTCTACGTGTGTGGCAAGCACTGGTCAGAATCACCACTTGAAGCCATGGAGAAGTTAGCTGAGTCCCGGTCCTGTTTGTGCTGCAGTGGGGTGTACTTGTGAGGGAAAGTGTGGTGTCCTCCAGACAACCCTGTGCTGGGCACCACCCCACTACCACAATGATGCAACCGCTTCATGAATGGGTTAAAGAGTCGCACATGTGAGGGAATTGTGGTGTGCTGACGTGGGATGGTGGGACCTCCTGTAGGAAGAGGCATAGTAGAGCAGTGTGGGTACACAGTGGCCACTTGTTGTGTAGGGTACAAGGGTAATGTAGCAGCAGGGTGGTCTGTGAATGATGTCATGCGCATGTTGGTGGAGCGGCCAAAGGGTTCATCTGTGGTCTTCGGGCGAGCCTGCTTGCTGCGTCGAATCACCACAGTGTTCTCCACAACTTGGGGTGGTGGGGATGGCACAGCATTGCACTGCAGTGAGAAGCTGCGCCAAGCAGGGGAAGACTGCTGTGATGATTCCACTGTCAGGTCATCTACACTCGTAGATCGTGGTTTGTGTGTCTCTGAGCTTGAGTTGGAGTGAACACCACTAGACGTCTCACTATGACTTGGTGGAGAGCCCCCAGAGCTGTCAGAATCTGAGCGGGGAGTCAGCTCATCATGAGGCATCCCCGAGTCTGCACGGCGCAGACATCGTGGTGTGGTTGTAACTGGCTGCAATGCAAGTCCTGAATATAATCCAATAGCCTGATACAACGTATTCTGAGCCACTGACTGAGACAGTCATCAATCTATGTCAGTCTGTGCTCAGCATGAAATTATACTCACATGATAGCAGCAAGTTATTCTCCTACTGGCTAACATCCTGCAGTACTACAACTTGAACCCCCTCCCCACCAAGTAGCAGATTGTTCACACCTCAGCCCTATTATACACCGCATTACCCTTCAAAACACTCACCTGCTGTGAGTCTGCTGTGCTGCTGTGCACCATTACTGCTACAGGGGCAGCAGGAAGGATGTCACATGGGGACTGAGGGAGGGGCAAGTCATCATGGGATGGTTCTGGTGTAAGGAGAGGACTTGGGTCCTCATAATCTCCAGGAGTAAGATCTCGGTTTGTGCGAGCGTATGTGATGCTGTCATCCCTCAATGCAGAGTCCAGAAGCTGTAGAGGGCAGGAGAGTACAGTTAGAGGGCAGCACTAATACAGTTACAGGTTAATTACAGGACAGTCAGTGCAGTTAGTGGTCAGCACTAGTACAGTTAAAGGACAGCACTAACACAGACAACAGTACCTTGTTCTCCTCAGATACGGAGTCACTCGGGATCTCTCGCAGAGTCGCATAGTCACCATCATCTTCCTCACTTTCAGTCAGCTGGTCCAGTGACTTGTTTCCCTTACTGCCTCCTGACTTTGTTAGCAGTGATTTGTTCTTCCTATGATAAGACAATTTAGCTCAGCTTTTGGCTGAACAAAGAATACCTCTCCAGTTGAAAGTACCAACTTTTGATATAAACTTAGTCCACTTTTTCAGAAGCTCTTATAAAACATTACATTTAGAGGTCCATAACCTTAGTAATGCTATATAGAAAAAGACAGAAATTACATGGCATTGGAAGGTACTTATTAGTTACAAAAAGGTCTTATAGGATGTTACACCATAGTGACCTCTAAAATGTTACTGATATTTTGGAGAAGTATCGTGCTTACATCTTCAGAGTCTAGTGATCACAACAGATATATAAGCTGAAGATGGAAATAGCACACTTCTCAAAAAATGTCACCCACCATTCTTCACTCAAGGTTAACTCCAAATTGGATTAAATAATTGGGAATTATCAGTATGGTAAGTAGCTGAAATACAGACCAGTTATTAAACAAACTACATTTATTCAGCCTAGAATACATGTGGTTTGTTCAGTAATAAACAATGGGACGGCTTCCATAAAGAGAGTTATTCCCAGTCCATATTATCCCATTAATTGGTACAAGGATCTAAAAAGGAAGATCCTAAAATGCAATTCCAACATACATTTTAACAAACGATTTGCTAATAGAGGATTGATTCCAAAGTATGCTAAAATTAAAGGTTTGAAACACTTCCCCTGCGGCCAAATTTACTAGTACTAAGTCCCAGAAATTTCATATAAAAGATGGGATAAAATTCTTATACATGAAAAAACAAAAAATGAATTATGACTTGTACGATATGCACTTACAGCTGTCCAAAGAATGGAAGAGTAGATGGGGTTTAATGACCTGTGCTGTATGAGACTGAGTAAGTGTGGTTTGCTTAGTAATAAACACAGCGGGATGGCTTCCATAAAGATTACAGACCAGTTATTCTGCATTCACCAGTTACTGGAGAAAAATAAAAGTACAGTGAGGCAGTACATCAGCTATTTGTATATTTCAGAAAAGAATATGATTCAACTACTTCTGGTTATTATGCACATAAAAGCAAACGGTATCCCATTAAAGACCTGGACAGGCCCTGAGGGTTCCAGGAGGTTGAGGCTCCCAGATTTTAAGACAATTGGCACATCAAGGTAGTAAGGTTATCAGCCCTGCACACCAGCCCCCTTTATGCCCAGGAAATATTCCTGGTACTCATTTCTGTTAGAGGCTGACCCCAGGATTATGGACATAATAAATCCAAAATGTAGTAAAATGACAACAGGATGTGGAATTAGTCAAAAAATTCACAAAATATTCAAAACTACAAGTAGTACAATACAGTATGTTGTAAGTCTGCCACATATAGTATTCAAATGCTACAACATTCTAAATGAATTCCAATCACATATAAAACTCAATGAAAATGAAAAAAGACAGTAAATTATGTTTAAGTCAACACAGTACATTCTGTATATAGAATGGCCTGAAACAAGGAGATGTATTCTTGTCAGCATTTTTCAGCTTTGCTTTAAAGTAGACCAGTAGACCAAAGAATGCCAGCAGGGACTGAAACTGAAGGGGAAACATCAGCTTCTGGTGCATGCTAATGGTATTAATTTAAAGGGAAAAATATAAATACTACCAAACAAAAGCCCTGCATCTTTATTTAGATGGAGGAAAGGAGATTGCTCTTGAAGCAGAAGCAGAGGAAACTGAGAACACAGTAAAATTTACTTCACTGCCACAGTCTGGAACATAATTATAACATGAAGGAAACAGATACGCCTTTTAAGAAAGTCAAAAAGTATAAATATTTGGATATTTCACTAACAAATCATAAATGCATCACCGATGAAGAAACAAAATAACCATTTGGTTAAGGACAAGAAATTATGGGGGCTATGGAGAAACCATTGACTTTTCTGTGGTCCTGGTGCCAGAGCCATAATAAGTGCAAGGTGAGTAAGACATTTGCCTAGAGTGGAAAAAAATGACAAGCCCAGAAAAACTTTATTTTTTACGCAGTACGTTAAATGCTCAGTTATGCATTAATTGATTGTGTACATAGCCTCATGACTACAATAAACTTATGTTATTATTATTTTATATTTAAGTACATATCTTTTTATCAAAACAATTACTATGAAAGTACAACAGGAAAGAATTTTATGTTCTTGCCTTGGTACAAACATAGCTCATTATGTTACCACATAGAAAGTATCTAAATTGTTTGAGTAGTCCACAGGTATATTTATTTTCTTATCAATGTTTTCAGTGGCTCAAACTAAATAAATTACTCTAATAAAAGTTATATATGTTACATTTCATACGCAAGTTCAGGATCTTAGGTCAAATGTCACTGTTGTCACTACCACCTCACAAAGTAGTGTGTATGCTATAGTGTTATTATTGACTGTATGAAACTGAAAAACACAAGGTTCAGGAGGCCTCGAATGGTGTAATGGTGTAATCAAAGTCTGTGAAACAGTCAAATGATACAAGGGTTGGCACGAGAGAACAAAAAGCTCACATGTCTACATATACAACAAGGAGGTCTGGTAAGTCAACTTTCTTTCCTTGAGAAAGTAAGGTATGCTTAAATCACCTGTTGCTGCTACTAAGGGTGACTTGCATGCTGACTGTGTGAAGAAAATCACATAATCAGTTGCCAGAGTAGTGGAAAAGATGGATAAAGGTTGTACTAAACAGACAAGGGATCTTGTGGATTATGTTTAAACCTGCATACAAAAAAAAAAAATGCATCTTACAAGGTATGGATTAGGGCAGCACTGAAAATAGCTGACCACATGAAAGTGATGTGACATTTTGAGAAATATTTATACTTGCAATCCTGGTTAAAAAAAACCTTCACTTTTATGAGCCAGAAGATTTATTTCTGTATTTACATAAAAACTATGCTGAACCACTTAAATTCAGTCAACACTTTCATGGCTTACATGCTTCAAGAAGCATCATATCCACTCTCATATGTCACCTACACATACCCCTGCTAAGTGATCCCTTTCTTTTAGGTTGTGCATCCACAATGTTTATTCAGTTCTCATCCAGCATGCAGATTACATATCCCATTCATCTTACTCACTATAATTTAATTCTTTAACAACATTCAAAAAAGCACACAAATTATGCAGCATATCAATGTGTAATTTTCTACACCTTCCCATTACTTTTCTTTCTTATGTCCAAACATTCACATCAGCACTTTGCTTATCTATGTTTGGCCCTTAGCATGACAGAACAAGTTTCATGTATATGCAAAACAACTATTACATTCTAGTTTAATATACTGTAAGATGAATGTTGTTAGATACAAAATGAAAAGATAACAATGTATGAAGTAAACATTAGCAAGCTTATTCTGTCATCTCTTCTAATTTCATCAGCAAAAAGAATTCTGATTTTTCACTCTTAGTCCCAAGTACATCACCATTGCTACTTTTCCAAAAGATGTGTTACCTAACTTTATCAAATTATTTTGTTTACAGTTTTCTCTGCGTGTGTAAACCAGTGAAAAATGTTTACAGTTTTCTTTGCATGTGTAAACCAGTGAAAAATGTCTGTAATAAACAAGAACTGACATAATTTTTATTCTTTGTTTTATCTGAAAAAGAGTGTTGCTTTTAAATGTGAAAGATTCCAGCTAAAGTGTAAACAAAATATGAGAATAGGATTATAATTGACTACTGACAAAGGAAGTAAGGAAAGAAAAGAATATTCAACATATGTAATACTCAATACCAGTGTAGTGTACATATGTAACAGAAATTCCTGACTTGACATCAAATGTAAGAACTTTGGATATGTACTACATATTGAATGTATATAACACATATTTGCTACATACAAACCAATGTAAAACAAAACAACATTCAGTTTGCTTGGTATTACAACAAAGTAGGTGTTCCTGTTTGGTCTCACACAAGGAATAAAACATGTCAGATGACAGAAATACTTAGAGAATACAACCGTTAAACCAGCTACTAGTGAAAAAGATACCAGAGGCAAAGATATAAAGGAAATTACTTCATGACAGTCTTATGTCAGGGTAGCTGGGATTGATTGAATTTATGGCAGTGGTATAGAATAAACTGCTCCTTTTCCAGAAGTGAAACATACCCAGGACTTCATTTCTGAATGGCTTTAGAAAATGGGTCAAAAAACAAAACAAAGAATGCAAGATTAAAAATCACCAATGAAATATCCATTATTTTGTCATCAAAGTTTTATAACAACAAATTTTGAAAGAAAAGTACAAAGAAACACAACTGTACCAAACTTTTTCTGCAGGGGGGAGTAGGGGTGGATATATGAATATGGAGAAGCAGAAGGTTATCTTCAACATCTGGCACTGCAGAATGTCTCACCTCATTGAAGCATGGTCATCGAAGGTCACCTTGTGTTTGCCACTCAGTTTGCGGTTGAGCCAGTTCAAGTGGTCTGAGGTCTCTGGGGATGTTTTGGGTGAAGGTGACTTGGGACGTAGCCAGTAGACCTGTTCCTCACTATCATCAGAAGTGCGAACTTGTCCATTGCCTGTAAGAAAGAGCAGTTGGGTGAGTAATGGAGAAACACAATCATCAGTTCTATAGTACTCATGCATGAACAGTTTTGTGTGTAATGAAAACAGCTGATGAGCACTGAACCCTAAAATCAAGATGCTGTAGTGCTGGCAGATTCGAGTAGATACTTGAAAATGAAGACAGTTGCTCAGGACTGTGCAATGCTACCAACAAGCTGTCAGCATCATTTGCAAGTAGGAGCTGTTGTGTGTGCAATAAGGAGCGTGCATTAGTACTGTATATTGTACCCTAGGTCTACGTGGGCCGGATAGCACTGATAATGTTTGGGTTATGCCCAGCCTTGTGAGTGGTTTAAATGATACCAATCAAATATTATATGAAACATTTTTGGTTTTCTCAGGCCATACCTCTTTCACAAAGTAAAAGGTATTCATAGTTGCATTCACCTTTTGCTAGTGGCATAGTCAGAAATTAACAGTTGGTGTAGAGAACTGTGATGTGATTTGATGGTTGGTAGTGACAGCATATTATGATGGAATGTGGTAATGTGGTGAACTGAGAATTTACTTAAAGAGTACGTCTATGAAATTGGATTCAATTGGGATTCAGAAAGAGACTGATTTAATTTTCTTGGGGATATTCGTAGCTGTCCCAGCTCACAGTACTTATTAGGAATCTATGTACTGTTCCTCAAATTATGAAAATAATGTCTTAGGGTGTTGCTAAATAATTCAGCCAAGAATTACTGAAGTTAATGCATCAAAAGGAACAGGTATTAATGACATGATGGCCGAGGAAATTTAACCACACCAGGCTTCATTGAAGCTAGAAAAAAAAAGGATGTGATGTGTGGCTTTGGTTGGCCAGTAACCTCCGGGGTTCACAGAGAGTTCCTTGGGTCAGAATGAGCTGGGCCAAGCTGGTCTGGGCTGGACTAGGATGGGTTGGGCTGGGTGAAATTCTAAAATTTCCACCTATGCATATCTATAATATATGTTACTACCAAAGCACATGCAGTATTTTAAATCAAGAATATTTGTGTGAAAAATAAAGAGTGGATGAGCATTTTACACTGGTACCAACCTGCTGCAAGCACTTGCAAGCAGGAGCTGTCACATAAACACACATAGTGTAATGACACTGTGCTCTCCCAGTAATGGGTTGCCAGTGCCTGCAAGCAGGAGTCGTTATATAAGTGTGTGTCATTACCAAGAATGGTTAAGCAATGTACATTGCTAGCAAAATATACCTTACCCTTGGCTTTGCATTCCAAAGCAGCCCGTTGGATCACACTCATGATGGCCTTCTTGGGTGATATGTCTGTGATGGTGTATGTTCTACCATTGCCCACCACTAGCAGTGGAGCTTCCAAGGCATCATGATGTGCTGAGACCAAGTCCACGTCTGTTACCAGTTTGACAGAACGTGCAGAGCGCACAGTGGCACGTCCCACAGTGACACGCAGCTTAAAATCCCAACGCTGTTTGAGTGTGAGTAGAAGCCAGAGTAGGATCCACAGGAACAGATGAAGAATGGCACCCACTGCAGTGGCAAGGATGGCACCATCCAGTGACCCACGGTATACTAAAGTGTAGTCAAACAGGAGTGGTGCATTGCACACTGCAAGTGCTAACAGCACACATAATGCAGCACAGTGTGTAAAGTATCCCCAGTTAGCGCCACCTGCACCACTCAGTACCACCACACGCCGCTCTTGCTCTGTTCGAAGAAAGGAGTTGAAGCGTCCATAGCCATACAGGTACAGCACAAGGCTTGAAGCAAGAACCAGCACATTGGAGAGCACAAACAGAGCCAGGGTGACATGTGCATTGAGCAGGAAGGGCTGAGGGGTCCTGAGCAGCGGTAGGGATTTTGCTGCTCCCACCACTTGCACCTTATAGAGTACACTGACACCTGCAAAGGCCAACAGGCTCTGCAAGCCATTGGCGAGCAGCTGCAATGAGAAGAGTGCTGCGAAGCCCTTGTTGGTGTTCCAAAACACAGCTGGGTAGCGCACTGCATACACAAGAAGGGCCAGTGCATAGTTGAGGAACTCAGCTGACACAGGTCCCTTGCTGGTAGCCCACTCCTCTGCTTCCATATTGGGTGACATCAGTTCCTGCATATCACAATGGATTTAATGTTCATTACTGTAAATACAAATCTCTTGTCAAAAAGATTTAAAAAAGTAAAAAACAGCGTAATATCCACCCTAAAATTTTTAGTTTAGAATCAAATCGCTAAATTCCTTTCAATTCCACTGAGTGGTTTTCATCCTGAAACACACGGACAGATATGACTTTCTTAGCATTCTCCCAGTAATGAGTCAATCTTTAACACTTTGTCTAAAGAATACATACAAGATAAAAATTTAACTGTCAAGTAAAATTAGGGATCTCACACTGTAGAAAAAATACATACTGACAATTTTGCTACAGATTGTTGAGGAAAATGTTTGGACCTAAAAACGAAGTAGCATCACACTGTGGAGAAAATTAAAAGTGTACCAAGAATCTTTAATAATTTTTCCCCTCTTACTCCTGTGAGGATAATAAATAACAAATTTTGAAAACATAAACATAACACAGTAATTATGGCATTTTTAGTCTATTAATCCCTCAAGGTTTTCATTTCATGAATGCCAAATTTGATGCCTTGTAGATATCAATTACCACAAAAGGCACAATTTAAAGCAAAAACACTGATAGAAAATGCATTTTAGAAGTGTTTCCACTTTTTACACACCTGACACATCAAGGCTGAAACCCATGCAGCATTATTCACTGCTGTTATACCCTCCTCAAATACAATATTCAATTGTTACTTCACTTGAATAAACAGGCTGCAAACAGCTTTTCAGAACAAGGGAGATGAATTTTTCTTAAAACACTGGGAAGTGATGAACACATACTGTGAAGTGAATTATTACAATGCAGGTTTGGGAAAAGTGTGTAATTACTCAGGCCTGTGGATACACATGGTGTGGACTTAAAAACACAGTAGGCATACTAAAACAAATGCTGTTGATTTCAATGCAGTATGTAACTAAACATTTTAAAAGAAGGAAAATATTCTTCAAGTTTCCCACAGTATATAGGTACAAACTTCATGTTTCCTCTAGATATTCGAGTGTCATGTTTCAAAGACTGTGAATGACAATGCCACAGCTGTCCCATTCGAAGAGCCTATATATAAAAAAGGAGATAAAAGTAATACATCTAACTACAGACCCGTTTCTCTGCCTACTTCATTTTCGAAAATTTTTGGAAGGATTATATATAATAGATTATATCATCATATTAATGATAATCACATACTCGTTGATGAACAATTTGGCTTCAGACAGTCATCATCAACAGATATGCATTGACCAAGAGTATACTGACAGCATTAAACCATAAATTATTAGTGGGCGGTATTTTTTGCGACCTTCAAAAGGCATTTGACTGTGTCAGCCATGACATCCTGCTGTCTAAAACAGAGTTTTATGGTGTTTCTGGAAAAGCAAGCTAACAACCTCATCAAATCCTACTTACAAGATAGATATCAGAGAGTCTTGATAGACCTTGATTCAAGAAAATAACACTCCAAATGGGAATCTGTCACAGATGGAGTTCCACAGGGATCCATACTCGGGCCCCTGCTTTTTCTCCTATATATCAATGACATACCAAATGTAGTATCTGATACAGGTATTC
>Ga0123357_10004778_pt1 | contig 16028 bp, 10 predicted proteins | sample TergutEmb28metaG_FD_89873 | JGI IMG/M metagenome (GOLD analysis project Ga0123357, IMG submission 89873) | Embiratermes neotenicus P4 segment gut microbial communities from Petit-Saut dam, French Guiana - Emb289 P4 | ecosystem: Host-associated > Arthropoda: Insects > Digestive system > Gut ... | reverse complement strand
CAAAACAACAGGCAAAATTACAGTTCTATATATCTTGATCTTTAAATTTTTAGATAGCAACCTAGAAGACAAAAGATTCTGCACCGAATCTTCAATCTGCTCTTAATTTCTTCCGCAATAGAATTTTGATTTGTTAAAGTTGTTCCCAAATATTTAAACTCCTCCACCCTTTCGAAGGTACTATTATCAATCCTCACACTGTGAATTCGTCCTGCATTCTGATATCGAGACATGACCATGTACTTAGTTTAATCAGCATTTACTTCCAGTCCAATCTCTCTAGTAGCAGCTACTAAAGCTTCTGCATTTTCCTTTAGAGTATGTATGCTTCCTCCCAGTATACTAACATCATCGGTATAAGCCAGAAGCTGATGTGTACCATTTAGTTTCAAGCCATCCTGATTTACCTGAACCCTCCTAATGGCATACTCTAAAGCAAAGTTAAAAAGCATTGGTGATAGAGCGTCTCTTTGAGTAGTAGTAATAGTGTCACTATTATTGCTATCTGTTACAATATGATATACATTTCCTACAAGCTTGGTAGTGCACTTCTGATTTCGTAAAATTGAATATCAGTAAAACTAAGACAATTAATTCCGCAAGGCAAGCAGTTGCTTTTTACTATATTCATAATATGTGAAATTCTTTAATAACCTTCGCAGATACTTGAAACTACGCTTTTGCCAGCCCGTAGACTATGCGTTTTTCCTTATTCAATTCATTGTGACTGAACCTCAGCAAAGGACAATCCTAGGCTAACTTGTCAGCTGCACAAATGCGAATACTCCTTTAATATTCTTCTGAATATTAGGACTAGTTTTCCAGTTGATTGTCAAGTGAATTTATTTCTTTATGAAAGTTTAAAATGATCTGCAAAAAGGGACACTCGTAATTTTTCTTTGCGAAAAGTCTGCTGCAGTGCATGCTGTTTTCTCTAAGTATAAATGTTTCGCGCTTTGATTCTTGTAATGCATTTGAAAGGATAAAATACTGTGGCAATTGCTGAAGAATTAAGCGAAGAAAGACAATGAAATACATGAAAAAAATTTAAAGTACTTGGGTGAGGAAAAAATAGGAAAGAAAGAGAGGAGAGGAGTAGTGCCGTGTCGCGTACCTTGGCCAAGCGCTGTGGCGTACGTCAAGCAAAATTGAGTTTTGGAACCGGCACTGATACACGCCACTGACCAAGAACTCTTTTACGTGCATAGCAGATAATTCTCTACTGCCTTACACAACTACTCATGTCTGTAAATGTTGCCTCAGGGCATCCAAATGTTAATCTTGGTAGCTGTCATCGTGATGTGGCCTTTCTCCCGACCGGAACTGCGGAACTGTGGCTTATCTACGTTCTGAATTTATTGCCGCAACCTCCTGAACTATCTGCCGTAGTACCTTTGGTTATTTTCGGTACGGATTCGGGTGGGAATAAGTTTATAGTTGTCTCTACGTCTAGCTGAATAAACCGTTCGTTTTAACTAAATAATTAACTACAAACACATTCACATGGTCAACATTTTGGAAATTAATTTCTAAGCCTTCTCTGTTCCTGCGTCTAGTGTTTAAAACAAAACCATTTGTTACAGGAATTCTAACCAGTGTGTCTAACCATTAACACTAAACACAAGCTCCACACATTTAACAATCCGGAACTGATTTAACACTATAATACTCTTCGGACTCAGGCCAACTTCGTTGGTAAACCTGATGCAGGTAGATGGCTTGCTACTGATAACTGATGGCTTCTGGCCTCGTAGATGTTTCTAAAGATGTTAATACTACGAGTATTTGCTCAAAATGACAGTAGCGATTATCGTAGGCTCGTCTAGCATTGGGTATTCAAAAAAAAAAAAAAACTCCCGCCTTCAGTGAGGATTTTATCAAGCATTGGAGCCGAGTCCTCAGAAATTACACCTCGGTTTTGTATACGACATTGGCTGCGGTGTTCCTGTGCAACACACAGAGCGGACGGCAACGTGTTTTGAAACTACCTCAGCGTCTGCATGCTGGCTAACTGAAGTAGGTTCGTTCTCTTGCAGTGTAACTAAAATAATTTGCTAATGTATGGTATAGCGAGACTACAATCTATGATCCATATCAGGGAAAGAGAAGAATTGTGGGCAGAACAAACCTAAGAAAGGAAGAGAAAAAGGAATGCAGGAAAGAAGGAACAAGGAGATGAGAAAATATGATAAAAAAAGACAGCAGAAGATAATAAATAATGGAAAGGAAAGGGTGTAGTAAGATAAGAGTAAACTGGAGCCTTGGGATGTGTCACCGTGACGTCTGGTGACAGTTACCAAACTTGCAGACGAGGTCGCTACTTTCATTTTCGCAGTAAGAAACAAGTCCGAAGAGTCGCTCCTGTTAGATTGTCTGGACGGTAAATATGAAGGCATAAGAACTTCTCCGAAACGTCGGTAGGTGTTTACCAAACAACAAGACTCCTAAACCCACAGCACTTGAAACTTTTCAAACAGTGCTGTGAAACCTTAATATCCGGGAAAGGAACGGTTAGGGAAGATGAAGGAAGAAGGAATGAAGGTAAGTGAAGAAAGGCAAACGTACTTGAGAAAGAAAGCGAGAAAGAAATAAATAGGACAAGATAAAAATGGAAGAGTTATAGAAAACGAAGATAAAAGACAAAAAGGAAAAAGAATGAATGAAATTAAACATACGTAGTGCACCATGTTCATTAAGAAAGGCGTTTTACAAATTCCGGTTTTGACTACATTTTGTTTCTAGCAGCAACCCATCTCTTACATGGAAATTTATCTTAAATGGATTTTTCCTATTGTTTTTAATTCCGTTACAAGCATGTTTTGTTTTGTAATACTTTTACCATTTCTTTGTTCAGATAATAAGTCTTTATATAGAACTGGAAAAGCCAGTGGTAGTGTTTTTGTTAAAAGAATTATACCACATTAAAATATATTCTTATCACAGGATGTTTTATTTGAGAACGCTGTAATGAATCAGAGATGCACGTATTTGCTAATATCGACATTTGGGTGGTGGGTGCTGGGACTCGCGATTAGCAACCAGCTTGTATAACGAAGAACGTGCGGACGGGCATCGCAGAGCGCATACTAACCAGTCTCATTACCCTGCCGCAGTCCGTAACGTAGCAACTGGCTAGTACAGTCACAGCAGAGGTACAGCAAACACTTGCTGCTTGCAACATATTTAGCAGGCAAACTGCCTTCAGTGAAAATGCGATTACTATCTACAGCGAACATGAAAAGTCCGTTATGAGAACGTTTGTCACATGGAGAATTTTCAGTAGAGGCGATCAGGACAGAACTACTGTGAGAAAAAGTGTCTGACCAGGGTCAGAAAGAGACTGTTTTTATCTATGGCCGATGAAGGAAAAGGTTTGAGAGGGTTTTATAACAAGAAGTTTCATGCGTTATTTTGCTGGTTTCTTATAGCAAGTGGATAATATTTTTATTCCGAAGTTTCAGAGAAACATGCCTCCATCACGATGACTGAATTTCGCTCAGGAGAAAATATATTCGCCCGAAACGTTGAAACTTATCTACCAGGATACATTGTATCACAATTCAGAACACTACAGTAGGTTTGAAAAAGTTGTGACCAATTGTTAAGATGAAATTACCATAATGAGGCGGGGACCGAAGGTAGCACAGTGGTTAAGGTGCTGCGCTACAAATCGGAAATTCGCTGGTTCGATCCCAGCTAGTGTCGTGGGAAATTTTCATTGACATAAAATCCTTCCGATCGCACTATGGCTCTTGGGTCTACTCAACCTCTAACAAAAATGAGTACCAGAAGTATTTCCTGAGGGTAAAAGCGGCCAGTGCGTAAGACTGACAACCTTACCACCATCGTGGGTCATTGTCACGTAATCTGGGAACCTTAACTTCCAGGAACCCTCTGAGAACCTCGGGCCTGTAATGGGACTGATTTTTTACCATAATGAGGCATGGAAAATGTAAGAGAGAAAGAAATGAATGACCGAACTGACAATAATATGAGCTGCAGGTGGATGTACAAAAAGATTATAGTGAGGTACCTGAGAACTGTAAGGTCGATAACGTAATTGATGGGATGTTCTATGTAATTGGAAATGTGATGAGGTCATGCAGATACAATTTGTGCAGAAACATGATAATTACAAAAAGATAATTGGATGTATAAGGAAAGTGAGAAAACAAAGGTAGGAAAAATGACCTGATATAGGTACCAGAATTCGGCTACAAAGGCAAGACAACAGACACTTCTACATGCATGACACAGGATATAACACTGTGTATTTTTGGCTAATGACTCGCAGGTACAGGAATTTTTAAATTCTGGCATCTATCTGCCTCCACAGTTATGAGTATTTCTACACTCTACCGATGTCAAGATATTGGTCAGCAGAAGGGACAAAGAGCGGAAAGTTGACTCTGAAACTTACGTCACTTTACCACAGTTGCGCCTAGGTCAGCAGAGACACAAAGCACGGATTTCACATTACAGTTGTTCATACATATATAAGTCTAAACCGTCCTTTTCATTCGGAGCAGAACGCAATAGAAGCCAAGAATTCTGACTACACAAAGCAAAAGGAACATTTTGTTGTACACACGTGACTTAAATTTAGAGCAGTATTAGGTATAATTTGATATAGTGGGATAAATCTTGCGATTTTCTTTTCGAAGTATTCCCGTTTCTCTCTTCGTTTCCATGTGGCTTAAGTCCAACATAATGTTTTGCGTAGGTTATTTTACCGAACCAAAGAAGGTAGTAGAGAAAAATGCCAGAATGACAAATGAAACCCCATAAAAAGAGAAAAGACCTCTTGAAATTTGTTGGGAGTCCCCTCACATGCAGCAACTAGAGCTTACACATGTAGCGGAAATGTCACAAAAGTGAAAAAAGGACACCAATCATATTTAATGGTGTAATGCCTCTTGGCGTCACGTCTCTTGGCAGAAATTTCTTTCTGTTATGTTTGTTCTTGTGCTTTTCATCTTACTTCTCGCCCATGTCTTGTATACTTGATATATTCACTCTTTTGTCCATACCGAGAAAAAATTCCCTGTGTCGAACGTAATATTTGGCAATATTGTCTGTTGTGTCCTGCTGTGCGTCATACAACTGTCGTATTAGACAGGAGGGGCGAAAAGGATTCATCGATACAGCTTGCACATTATATATGTCACAGAGCTCTCACAATTCACTGTTTTCTGTATTCATGTACTTCTGTTTTATTCCAGTTTATTAAATATAGATGGGGCACTGGCTGCTGTTGTGCGTTCAAAAATCATTTTCGGAAAGTGTCACAGGACCCGAGACAGGTTGCCTGGGAAAGATCTCATATTTGAGAACTGTTCAAATAGCAGTATATGCCAGAGACACTTATGGTTTACAGTTCTGTCTTATGCTTGATAGGTTTCCTGAACAATTTAAGAGAACCTTTTTTGTCTGTCATTTTCGTGGTACCAGCTTCTTCTCAGAAAAAATTCCCGTGTTTATTTTTATGTTGTTATTGCTTATTAAATAATGATATTTTGCTGACCTAATCATTACGCAAAACATTAAATTAAAGATAAAAAATTACTTAACTTATTCTAATTGAGAATTACTTGATGCCGTAATAGGCTTGGAGCTATATGGCAAACATAAAGTGCCCTTACAACTTTATCGTGCAGTAAAAACTTGAGTTAACTCGGTATATATATAATTCACAGGGTGCACCAACTAGCCTGGAAGAGAGAATATGATGAATGTGGAGCTGACATTTGTTTAAATTAGTTTCGAATTTTTTAATTTGGTTCTATGTATCACAGTTTACTACAGGTATTAGGAAATCAGCGTTACGGCTGTTATATTATCTTGTCGCTGCTACTGCAACTACTACTACTACTACTACTACTACTACTACTACTACTACTACTACTATTACCACCACCACCACCACTACTGCTGCTGCTGCTGCTGCTGCTGCTGCTGCTCACCAAAACCACAACCCCGACAGCTATTATTATTATTATTATCATCATCATCATCATCGAATTTTTCACTTCTCAGCTTTGCTTGGGAAATATTCACCTATCCTGGGATGCAGTAATCAACTGGATTAGGTTCGGAGGTCTTACTTGTAGTTTAAAAAGTTTCTTACAATTGAACGTGTGCCAAGAATTACAGATTATTGCAGCTGTATGTATTCGGGTGCAAGTTAAGTCTTGTTAGACTTTGTGATAGTGACTTTGGAATTACTCCCGTAGATGATATTACTATCGGGATCACTGGTGCTGCCTTTTGCTTCCACATAGCACATATTTCATTCACCAGTTCTTGGTCCTTGTTTTGTTTGTCGGTTGTTGTTTTGGCGAGATTATTTGTGTTTGGGACAGCTATGTCTATGAAAAAGGTGTTCTTTGTTTTCTTATTCATAAAAGTTATGTCAGGTCGATTGAAAGTTATTGCTTTGTCCGTAAGTATGCTGCGATTCCAGTACAGCTTGACATTTTCATTCTCCAGTACATTGGCTGGTGTGTACTTGTAATATGGACTTTTATCTTCAATCAATTCAGCTGCTTCTGCCAGTTTCTGGTGGATAATTTTGGCCATTCCATCATGTCTCTTTATGTAATCGGTAGGTGCTAGTTGCTCACATGCTGCAGTAATGTGTTGGATAAGTAATGTGATTATTATTATTATCATCATCATCATCACTTTTGTGCAGGGTATTTATACTTATATTCCTGAGACAAACTATGTCCCTAGGGAATACAGTGTTGCTATTCTGTTGTTACTATTCATGGTGCTTATCTCTTTAGTTTCAGTGTTGAATCTATTGTACTTTTACATTAGTACTTTCCGAAGTTTGTGTGCAGTGCCCAATATGGCTGTTTTCTGGATTTCCTTGACTTCATGTTTTCCTGTTATGTTGCTCACGTGTTTTATGAATGAATTTGAAATAGTGCCAGTTGCCCGTATTATTGCTGACATTATTATTATTATTATTAACTTAATTACACTTCTCAGCATCGATCTGCTGGGAAACCACCACCTACTCCAAACTGTCGCTCGGATTAATCTCAGTCAGGGGAAGGAAATTCATCATATCTCCTAAGATCAAGGGGCCTGTCCTAGGTATTTGCGTACTATATGACATCTGTAATAGTACTGCTATTTGCCCCACTGGTAAAATGTTTTTGGTTAAACCTATATTTTCTAGATATTTTGGTTAGTTCTTGGTGACAACCCCTTCCACTGAGACGACAAAACCATATATAGATACGTTTTTAAGGCTGTCTGTCTGGATGTATGTCTCTTACGAGTGTTGTGTGTTGTCAGGTAGAGGTCTCTGCGACGAGCTGATCACTCGTCCAGAGGAGTCCTACCGACTGTGGTGTGTCTGAGTGTGACCACGAATCCTCGACAATGAGGAGGCCCTGGCACACTGTGGGGCTCGTGAACCGGCGGCACTCGGCCTGTATCAGGCACAGTCACGTGACAGCTAAACTTGTTCTGTCTGTTATTCACTTAAATTACTTCATTTTTACAATAAATATTTGTCAATATAGTCCTGTGAAGCGAAAACTTGCATATGTATGCCATCGTCATCAAAATCTTGGTCTTTGCATGAAGGTATGATAAAATTTGTCTTCTTACATTTATTAAATCACTGTTGCCAACACTTAGCAAGCAAACGTCCTAAAATTTCTACCCGTGATGTGAAAAGAGAGTGAATCCAAGGTAGTATTCAAATTTTAATATGTTGGCGACCTTTAAAATTTAACTTCAGGGTGTAAAGCAACTTATTACCACGGGTTTATATCCTGTAGTTATGTCAGTTTTACCAACTAACTTCGCTCGTACCTCTGTATATGTCATTCAAGTTGAAATGCACTAATAACACAATGTATCCTCTCTTGTTTTGTGGGTCCCACTACTCCATAAGGCACTTTAGGCATGTTGTATGTAATTCGGAAAAAAATAAAGTTCCAAGATGTGGCGCCGTGCAGCCTGGCAATTCATTCCTCATCTTTATGACGAAAGCAGGTTTCTCTTAATCGTCGGTACACGTCTATTAAACAAAACAGCGCCATATCCCACAAGGCAACAAATTGTATAGTAACGGGTGTGACAGCCTCAAAACGCACAAGCTGAACCCAGGGGTGCACAAAATTTCCAAAAACTGGGAGTCATCTCAAATTTCTAGGCGTCATTATAGCGACTTGAAGCAAGTTTCAGACCGACAATCCACAGACAATAGTCGCTACTGTACGGAATTTAGTCGCCACGGCGAAATGGTGTCCGTTATTTAAGCACGTCTGGACTAAACCCAATTATTCAATCTGTAAGACCTTACTTACGAAACCCGCGACTTTTAGAGTTTTCTGAACTACGAATAGCTTTTCCGGGAAACGTGAAATTCTGGAAGCCGCAAAATAGAATTTGCAATTGTACTTCCTTAAATTGTTTTAAGTAATGACTTTTAGTGACATGAATATGATTAAAATCTAAATATTTTCAGTATTCATACGTCAGAGATACAAACACTACAAATATCGAATCATGTGATTACAAAAAGTGTTTGTCCTTGCAACTGACAGCAGTATAACAGGTGCATGTATGATGCATGCACTTCATTCAAGTACTTATCGGAAGTAAAGTACATCTTATAACAAAACTCACACGTTAATGTACTGCATGCAGCCTTTACAGGTGTACAAGTTACACAAGAAGCGACAACAGCTGTTTGGTAGCTGGAAAGCCAATCGTCGTTAGCAAGCTGTATATTTACAGGAGAACCGCAACTGTGGCTGGGCTAATTTCCTTGTACAGCGCTGCGAGAACAGGCGTCGGTGGTTTGGACACCGCATCGCGGCGCACGTCACATATACACCGCCACTACATCATGCGCCACCATTTCCATATATATTGCTAGTTACTTCTGACTGAGAGGAATCGGTAACTAGACTGACTGCTTGCCTTTCCCAGCTGTACACTAGACTCCAATAAAAGTGGTGGTCAGAGTTTTCATTAGCTGATAGCTTATTTAGCCACATGTATTAACTACTAAATTAAAATGCCAAATAAGCAGGCATTGGTTAAGTACGTAATCTTTGACTTGCAAAAACTATTACGCATTAGAAAATGTTTGAACTGTATAAAATATCAAGTTTTCTGTTGTTTATTTAACGACTCTGTCAATACATCAAATTACTCGTATTGAGACGATTGGTCGGATTATTGGTGCTGGACGCTCCTGAACTTCTGCGGCATAAAACATTATCTTCAGGAGGAATCACGAAGAATCTCCTCGAGAAAAGCCAGTGTGACGGACAAGATTCCAACAGGTGCCTCCCCATAATGGCCGACAGGATGGTGTAGGCTTCGTGACTCACTAGGGGATGGACGGCCTTGGGATCGAATTCCAGTGAGGCCGAGGTTTCCCGTGCCCATCCAGACCGGTCTGGAGAACCACCCAGCCTCCTGTAAAATAGGTACCGTGTCTTTCCTGGGGTAAAGCGGCCGGAGCGTGGTGCTGACCAGCCACAACCTTTTAGCGCCGAGCTTGCGAAAGTACTGGAGCTACAATATACCTCTTTCTCCTCCTCCTCCCCTCTCTGCCTGCACAGGCATGTGACAGGTGAAGTTTACCATCTGCCTCCCAATAATATACTACGCTTTCCGTAACATGATACTGAATTTAGGGCTGTAAGTTACTAGTGGAAAGTGTCATTGGGCCGAAAGAGGAATCGTGGGTAGAGAGGAAAAGTAAAGTGAGTGTTAATGTACTTCTGTATCTTGCAACAGGAAATTGTCTCAAGTATGATGCAGTCACATGTTGGTTTTACCTGTTCCAAGATGCGGACAATGTTAGGGAAGAAAAAGAATACTGGCAATGTGGGAACAATGATAAGTTGAAAAGACCAATTTAAGCAGAAAGGAATAGCGAGACATGTATTCAGATTTGGAAAACGCTGATAAGGAAAAGAACATGTCAGACATAAACATATATTACAAATAATATTAACAAAGCCAGGAAGCAATGAAAAGAAGAATTTAATGCTGTTAAATCAAGTAAAAGGATCGAATATTGAGGTTTTATATATTAATGACTAATGTCCTCCAGTCGTAGATAAAATTGGATGTTACGTAACAAGGCTTTTAATTATTTATGTAGCTCAAAGTGAGGCACATACAGATATAGAACGTTCGTTTTCTGAAAAATATAAATACACCAGCAGACTATTATGATTTTGCTTGTTATTTTTACGGTTTTCATACTCGATCTGTCGTCATAAAGAAAGAACTTAGGCAAGGTGATAAAAAATACGATGCTGTGAATATGGGCCTAAGGAGGAAAAAGTAGCATAACTTAAAAAAAGGATATATTATCTAAATCAAATTAATTTTGATTGGCAGGACACGCAGTATTCATGGAAGAGATGAGATACACATTCAGGAATTTGCTCGGGAAGTCTAAAGGAATAAACGTATGGGGAGTTGTAAAGTAGAATGGAGAATAAGCGGGATAAAATCGAGCCGCCGTTGGTTCAGTCTGACACAGGCAGCTTACTGCTTGTGTTTTATAACAGAGTTTTGTAAGAGTGACGTGCCACTTACGCGCGCGCGTGTGTATATAGAATAATATTAAGGCGGAACTGCGGAACTGAAGATTGACGTACTTTAACCAGACCCGTCTCGGCCAAAGGCAAAACACAGGGACAGGCCCCTTAAAAGTAATAATAAACATAATCATTGCTTTATCACCAATGCGACTGCAGCCTTATAAAGTAGCAGTTCGCTTGATACAGTTACTCTGTGTTCCAAACTGAAGTTACCGGTAAAATACACCCAAACGGTTTCGTGTGTCTTCATTCAAAATATTTTGTAAATAAACAAGACATTTAAGGCTACATTTTAAGCACCTTAGTCGCATTGTGAATGAGACATATGCATTGTTTAAAGACACTCTATCAGCTCAGAGTTTCGTAGCATGGAATGTAATTCAGAGGTAATAATATGGGATGAATTATAAGGCTTCAGGAAGGAAGCGGTCATGGGTCATTTCATACTCTTCTCTAGACAATCTTGATGAAGGTATTTCATATCCTTTCTGAGAACAGCGCTCCAATCGACCTGTCTACAGTTGGTTACTGTACAGACATGGAATTATGTGACGAGATATATGAGGAGACATTACCACTTACCTTGCTGTATTCACTTCACCGCGGTTGTGAATTTTATATTAACCTTTTCTTGGGTAAAATGGCAGAATGAAGACGTTCATTTAACGAATACTCAGAACTGAGACCGCCAATTTTAACAAAAACGGTCTCGGTGTGTGAGTCAAAAATGCAAATTAACAATGAAACTGAAGTGCCAGATAATCGCTATTGTCTGCGAATATCTTCCGCTAACATTTTTTCTGAGAGAATGGATGTGTTTATGCAGTGTTCAGCACAGTTCTCTGGCGGTCCGCTACGTCTTATTGAGCAGGCTTGCATTTAAAGTAACAGACGACTGCAGTGTCTGGTCTGACTTTAATGTGCAGAAAATTGTGTTGGAATAAGGCAGCTAGCAAATTTAAACTTTTGATAAGTGATTCACTTGCAAGTTCATTCTTTACATCACTGCTACTCAACATTAACATCGGGAGGACGCCTACAAATAGAGGGTTGTTCGAAATGATTGTCTGGATTTTAACAACTTGTCATACACAATACACTTGAGATAGGAGTATATGTATTTTTTTATTTAATAGAACAACACTCCAAGTTTTTGTTACATGCCTTACAGGTGCTCTATATTTGCACCCTTTGTGATTCTACAAACATCTACACGATAATCGAGTTCGTTCCAAACTGTTTGTAGCATGTCAGCGGTGATGGTTTCAATGGCTGTTCTCATTCGTACCTTCAGTTACGGGATACTTGCGGTAAGAGGACATGTTGTTCTATTAAATAAAAAATACATATACTCCTATCTCAAGTGTATTGTGTATAACAATTTGCTAAAACCCAGACAATCATTTCGAATAACCCTGTATTCTAGACACGTAATATGACCCCTTGATAAGAGACCGGCTCTTTAAAGCGTCTTTAGTCACAGGCATAACACAAATCATGCCTAAACATTTATAATCCTACTGCTATTCGAGAGCCCTTTCCTTGTAAGAGACCTGTCAGACGGCGAGTCCTAAAGGCTAGGAAATATCACTGGTTTTACTTATGGGAAATGCGATTATATTTTCATTTATCTAGACTATACTGTTCATTCTTTGTCCCGGCGGACAAACCAAACATTTCAGAAGACAATCCGACAGTACAACATGGTTCAAAGTGTCGTGGTACCATCTGGCGACACCTCTCCCTCGCCAGCTCAGTGGACATCTCAACGTCTCTCCCACAGCCAGTGAAAACAGAGTGAATATCCATGACAAAGAGTTAAAGGAGCGAGAGTGCCGAGTCCACTAAGTTACGGAAAATGAACAATAAAACTGATAAAATAATACCAAATATTAATAATAGTTACGTTTTCTAACAAATATAGAGCTCGGTGTCAGAATATTTAATCAAAATGTGGTATTATCGGAAATGTGAGTAACAACAAGACAGGCAATTTACCTACGTATGACGTAACATCGAGCGAGGCGCATCTTTTTTACCAGTGTTGCCGTGGAACAGCCATAAGTACTACATATTCTGAGTAAGTGCTTGTAGCCTTAAGTATTCAGCATGCCATATTATATTGCTATGTGTGGTCTGTCCGGCTCTACAATATTTTTCCACTTTCTCTCATAAACGGCGCGATTTTCGAAAAAAAGTTATCGAATATTAATAGGTGTCTTGAATTTCTCTACTACATTTCTCTGAAATATTTCTCATTCTAAGAATAACTGAGAGATATGTGGTCATAAATAAAATTGGTCTTCACGTAAGTTACTGTTATCATTGTATTTTAATGAAACTTGAATTTTATCTAAATATTTTAAAAAAAGTCTCATGTAAAATTTCATGAAAATCCGTCAAGTGGGAGCCGAGATGTTCCATGTGGACGGGCAGAGAGACAGAGAGACAGACAGACTGACAATCAGACAGACAGATATGACGACACTAGTAGTGGTTTTTCGCAATTTTGCAAACGCACCTAAATAGGAGTGAATCTCTGTTGGACACATTACGATACGGGTTGTTTATGCCTAATACTTTCCCTCGCCTGCTTCGTGTAGCTCTCAGAAAGCATATATTTGTAATTACTTTAACACATTTCCAGACCAGACCGCAGTATCTTTACAAATAAATCCACGTTACTTTACAGCTGAATGTCACTTTTTGGGTTCGTCTTCGTTTCGAGCCTGTTTTTGAGCTTATGACCAATTTCTACAGTCGGTATTTGACCTCACGGAGCCGTCGTTCTGAAGACAGTGTAGATCCTCCACCTGTCAGGAGTCGTAGGAACTGCTAGTGTTTAAGTTTCTTATGTAATCTGTGTATTGTTTTCTTCCCCAGTAAAAGATAAAATTTAAAATAGATAAGCACAAGAAACAAAATTGTAATTGTGGGACAAGAAGTGAAATTTACGTTCAATTCCCTTTCTTTAGAGATTTTCTAAACGCAGCTCTGGTAGTAATTTAGAACGAAAGAATACAAAACACTTACCTCTTATACGTCGGGTGTTCGGAAGTGAAATGTTAATGAACTTTCCTAATCCAGACAATTTCCATCGGACAAAAAATTTATCACGCCATAAATGGTGAAAGTTTGACTCCTTCTTCAGCTGTGGTATTTATAATGGTAGCCATAATAAGCATATTATTTCTGAATATTTCTCCAGTACTTTTAGACTGCCTTAACAAATGTGTCCTACAGTGGCATATTCATTACCGTAAGTCTAATGTATCGTGCACATGGTGCTATATGGAAGAGCTACAGAGCGTGACAAATTGGCCAGCCGGTTCTCTTGATATGGTAGAAAATGAGCCCACGTACCACTTTGACTGATAGTTTAATAACTTTCAGCGTCCTGGCAGAAGTGTGCGACGGTCCCATGGTCAATTAATGGATGTCGAAGGTCTGTGTGATAGGAATTTAAACCCAACTGTAAGCATGGCACCAATTACACTTCAGGTTTACTGGAACTTTGTAGGTGCGCCAGGAGTGCGAGAGAACTCTCCGACTCACTTTAAATCTTCGTCTATTTACTCCTAGTAAACTTTCACCAGCGTTTCAGAAGCCTCGTGAGAGGAAATGGCTATTATGTAGACACATTTGGTGTGACCGCTTGCATTTTGTGCTTCCCGTACTTTTTTTGCTCTCATGGAAAAATTCAGTAAATTGTTCCAAATGTATCGTATCAAGAATCAAGGTGAGAAAAGTTATCTGATATTTATGGATGTCTTTCTCTGGTTTCCGAAACAGAAGAAATCCCTAAAATTCCAAAGAGTTTGCTGTCCATGACGAACATTTCCGTTTGTATAAACTTTTCTTACGACGCACCTTTGACGAGAAACAACATGGGAAGCACAGACCGAGGATCAAATGCAGGTTTGGCTATTTAGTGAAAAGAGATTGCAAAGAATTAGGATGTCTGAAAATTACGTTTACGAATAAGGTGTTTGTTCCTGTTTGTCTCAAAGGGAAAAGTACTTTGACGCTCATTTCGCTTTCCACAGGGTTCTCGTCTTGCTTCTCCCCCTGTGTACTTACAATTCCGAGCTAATTTTTGCCCTTTTCATCACCAATTCCATCTACGAGCCGTTTCCATTTTTTTCACACGTGATAATACCAACTACAACATCCACTTTAAAACCCTGAAGGATTTCAGTATCTGTTACCTAAACGTGTTTATGCAGATCAGCGTTCATTTCTGCCACCCACTGGTACCATGTGCCAATTACACTCTTCCACTTTTTTTACAATTATTCTGGTAAAATTTCTAATACATAAAACCCCGCATTTCTATGTTAATAAAAATCCAACCAGCTGCAACAGTATGCAGATATTTATTTACTGCTAATTCACTCTACATGTTTCGGGTGTCACAGCACCCATCTTCAGGAGTACTAAAAACTGTACCCGCAGCCTCCGGTACAGGTCATAATACTGGTACAGCTACTCCCCTCCAACGTGGCCTGATCGGGACTTTCTCTTTATTATTGTGCAAAGGTATCTGTAGGAAACCTTTTAATTTATAGAAACATCTGTGCGATCCTTATTTTTTAACTCTAAATTTTTAGGATTTTTCCACGAAAATTTGAGCTTATATAGTTAATTTATCTTTATGTATTTAAAGATGTAAACTTGGTTAAAAGACGAACAGTTCAGGAAACTGATATGACCTACGGTTTAGGGGCATGGGATTACACTACGGACCTACAAACCATGAAACACCAACGGAGTAATTTCCGTCACCGTACACGTTTGAACACGTACTGCAGTTTAGGACGGTATTGCTTCCTACTTGTGTGGTTTATTTGTTCCTTTGGTGTTTGCTACATAAATACCCTAATAGTACTTAACAGAATCTTATTATGTGTCCAGTGACTGTTACTAGAAGCTTCAACTACCTTTCAGTTTTCGCATCGTCTCAGAGTTTACACATCAACGCCATGTTCTTCCAAGTATGAAAAAAGAGTTTTGCACGAATCTTGCGATTTTACTTAAGATCTAGTTGTCTCGAGGAGAGAGGTCCCAACCTGTTGGTGGTTCCGGCTTATCTGGAATATTCGTTTTATTTCGCGGTACACTAGATTTCGAATACAGACCTGACCTAAGGATAAGACTAATTTTGACGTTCAGGTGACCGTGCATCGTGATAAATTCTTATAATAAAACCAACTAGATACACTAATTTAATGGCTGACAGCTTGCGAGCAGGATCAGGACGGTGCTGCAGTTCCGTTCCGAACCTGCTCCCAAGCTGTCAGCAAATCTGTGTGACGTATACCATTGCTGTGTGTACAGGGAAAAACTCCTGATGGACAGAGAAACTGTCCGAAACATGTAAAGTTTTATTCCAAAAATAAATTTGAGAAATTAGTGCATCTAGTTGGTTTTATT
>Ga0123357_10004777_pt1 | contig 16029 bp, 6 predicted proteins | sample TergutEmb28metaG_FD_89873 | JGI IMG/M metagenome (GOLD analysis project Ga0123357, IMG submission 89873) | Embiratermes neotenicus P4 segment gut microbial communities from Petit-Saut dam, French Guiana - Emb289 P4 | ecosystem: Host-associated > Arthropoda: Insects > Digestive system > Gut ... | reverse complement strand
TAATTCAACAGAATAGTCGCAAGCTCCTGATGATGGATATATTAATATCCGAAACATGTTGAGCACATAAGAATTGAAATAAAATAGCAAGTGACACCAAGTTGGTCTTTTATTCTTCAACTAGGTCAATTTTAAATCGTCAATGACCGTGCATGGAACAATTAGATATGGCAGATAAACCAAGAGTTGCACATAGACGAATAAAAGTATATTAGATTACAAGCATGTAGGGGAGTATTATGTTTATAGTATGAAGACACTTCCTACATGTTTAGTATGTAAGATGGTTTTATACAATATGAGCATTTGTTGTTTTCGTTACCACATATAATGCTAAGGATATTTCACCCCAACTCCCCTTACGGAATGTAGGCTCTAAGAAAGGTTTACACAAAACAATGAACACGGGTGTAATAATGCAAGCTGAGAGATTTCCCTTCATCACAGACTACCAGTTCATATTTAAACCTCTCGCTAGTTCCAACCTTTCAGATTGTCACATGCAGCTGCGTTGCAACAAAGGAAATGCACAAAAAAACTTCCAGAATGTCCCTTCGTGCTATATTCGGCTTTGCTGTTATGAGAGTAGTGTCATAAACACGAGACGTGCCTTGCTTTTGCCCACACAGTGTATTTATGTGTTTTGTTTGGATCTGAGAAAAAACAGCGATTATTTCCCTATACGACATTAACTGACTGGTTTTGACAACCGAGAAGGAGTGTGTTTACTGCGCGGTATGGACTGAATGTTTATGTACTATCTACATTAATTTCATTCTTCAGAGCTGTCTTTCGTATTTAAAAATGTCGATCAAACAGGCAGACTGCGTGTAGTAACACGCGTGAGGAATAAGGCAGAATGAGACGCCGTAGTACCCTTACATACTCTAGAACGGGTCCGTGTATAAAGAAGCTACAGAGCTGCACGCACCGTCTCTGACAGCAGCTGACAGCAAGCTGTCAGTCTGGAGACTTCAACGCTGGTGTACAACATGAACTAACAATCGAACTGCGCGTGTTGTCGCAATTTGTCTATAGTCGGCGTGAATTCACGCTTCCGCCTCGATGTACATGAGACCCACGCTCTTCTGGGTTATTACGCAGCGTACAGCGGTAATTCTATACCGACGTTCCGGGACAATCTAACTGTCCCATCTCTAAGGGTCAGGAAATCCAAGAAGAACATTCACACTGTATTTAATTGTGGGATGGCTGGTAAATAATGCATTGCAGAGGACTGAAATTTGAGGTTCTCACAGAGCTGTAGCTGAAGATCAGGCCTTCTGGAATATGACGGCGTGAAGTTGGGTGGGGTGAGTAGTTATAGACGTTTCGGAGAATAGTAATGCCTTCATCTACAGGATCGGGCAGTCTAAGAATATTAGCCATGCCCCGCACCCATTGCCTGACCAGCCCATACACGCAACAACAATAGCTATACCACACTGCTTGACCCTGACGTCGGGAAAAAATCAGCAAAACATAGTCACATCCCGTCAGCCGAATCTTCAGCAGAACCGCTGCGAGAACCTGAAAGGTCGCTCTTGAAGCTCGGACAAGCCCGGCGCCCGTGTGCCTATTTAAAGCGCTGACTGATTCCCTAGGAATGTAGCGCATCAGCCCGGACTGGTTCCATCGGGCAGCGTCTGATGTAGAGACAATTCCGTTGGCAGCACAGATCATCTAGCATGTTAGAACAGCCATATGCATTGGACAAATGGTGAGATGGGTTGGGCATGCAGCACGGGTGGGGGAAGAGCATTGTATGTAGGGTTTTGTTGAGGAATCCTGAAGAAGAGATGAGAGTTGTAAGACCTATATATATAGATGGGAGAATAATGTTAAAATGCGTTTTAGAGATCGGGTGATGGATTAATCTAGCTTAGGATAGGGATAAGTGGTGGTCTCTTGTGAACACGACAATGAACCTTTGGGTTTCATACAACTTTGCGAATTTATTGATTATCTGAAGAGCTGTTGGCCTATCAAGTAGTTAGTTAGTTAGTTAGTTAGTTGTACTTGAAATGGTGTTTCTGGCTTGAGAATATATTGTTAATCCCTTAATTAGCTGATATGTGGATCAGCCTGCCACCCAGTGAGCAGATGTCACAGGATATAGTACTGCGACGTCAGAACGTTTTGAACTGCTTGCACTTCCTGTAGGTGACGGTCCCGTAGTTTTGCGCGAACCGACGCACGGCGTCGTTCCTTGCTGCTCGTCCGTACCGTGCAGTAGCCAATGTGCACATTTAACCAAGTGTAATTACATCATCTCTGCTTTCACGGCTTAAGAATGATATTCCATATCGTTGTGAATTGGACCAAAAAGATGCGGGGAATGACAGCTGTTGGTAGGCCACGCCTAGAGAACTGCGACAAATACAAACGTATCAGCCTTGCTACAACTACAAGAATGAAGTGTTAGACGTCAACGTCACCACCGCTGGCGTCAAACCCAGTTCTGCAGTGAGACACCGGGGTCCATAGCTGAGAGTCGGTGTGCTGTGGGCCACGTGCGCAGATAAACCTCGACACACTCAGGTGAGCAGGAGTGTCAGTTCCTTCTTGGTATACTATATTTATCACAGGGTAGCTCAGTCAGTATAGTGCCTAAGCTACTTGCTGTACGTACGATGAAACTTGGTTCGATTCCCAACACACCCAAGAATTTTAGCTCTCCCCAAAATGACAGGACCGTCTCTGGGGCCCACTCAGCCTCCTCGAAAATGGGTACCGGGGATCTCTCCCCGATGGCAAATCGGACGGAACGTGAAACTGATAACTCTATCCAGTGTCGAGACTAAGAATATGTGGTGCTGTATCTCCATTCCTCCACACGCCTTCATGTCGTGAACATGTATGACTTTACGTCTGCCCGTCACGAGGCGTAGTGCACTCCAGTAATGCAACGTCGCCACAGGACACGTGCCGATGGACCACTTCACGTGCCCTCAGCCCAGGCGCTGTACCGCACCGGTTGACAATCATCTGCGGGTGTTTCGAGCATCAGTGTCAATGTCCGGTGTACTGCCATTAGAGGTGTCCAAACTAACGGCTCAAGGCGACCCAAATTTTTTGTTGATCTGTGACAAGTGCATATTGGGGCCGACACACACACACACACACACACACACACACACACAGATGGTAATTTAATTTTGTTAGTTAATACTCTCTGCCGCTGTGCTGAGTCCTTCGCAGACCTTACAAAGGCAATAGATTTGTCACCACGGTGGTGCCAAGGTGTCATGCGGATATGTGGGCCAGTGAACAGTACGTTGCATGAGCATAAGCAGTCTGTGCTGTGGACACATGTCTGGCTGGCAACCGCACCGACAACTGTCGACGCCTGATTATCATCATCAACATGTTTACCCATTCCGATAACGAGAAATTATTTCCCACGTTTTATCTGGCATGTTCTTCCCTCGTCCTCCTGGTGCCTACATCTTCATTGCCCGGTGCTTAGTTGTACTCTTATCCTGACGTGGTTACGTCGCCCTGAGGCCGTGCAAAGGACCAATCGGTAATACAAAGAATCCTCAATATGTTGCACAAGACGCCGTGTATGGAGAAGGTCTGAGGCTTGAAATGTGAGTTGTGAGGCGAAGACTAGAAAAAGCCCACACTTCCTCTGGCATAGACTGATCCTGCAGTTGTAATTGTATGTACCACTTTCTTTGAGATACAGATCTCTGCATTTTGTTGGTAAAAGACAGTTATAATGTGATTCACATTTTTTTCAAAAGAAACACTAACGGTAGGTTAGTTATTTGCTTCATTTTAACTCTGATTTGCGCAAGCCAGCAACAGCCGCTGTTCGCCCGCGGGTATATCGACAGCCCATAATTCCCACCGTAATTTGAACATTCCCCCCGCCACATGCACACAAACATCACAAAGAACGCCACACATAAGTAGAACCCAGTTGACCTGTCTGTAAGGTAATGTGGTTTGCGTTATCGGAATGTAACAACCGACTGAAGCTGACACACTTTTTTGCTGATTGAGCTGCCGTGACACACAGTGACATACTGCCCGCTGCTGGCCGTGTCGGAACTAAGAAGATTCTGAGCCTTGAAGGCCAGCCCCTCTGGTCACCGCACTTGATCGTAAAGCTGCAAGTTCTGCCCTTGGTCCACGGTGCGCGTTTCTGTACCTACAATCGCGACGTTGCGACCCTTCGAGATCAGACTGATACGTCGTGTCGAAACGTCGGGAACCAGTTACCCACTGACGCAGAGTCACCTCCCTGAAGAACGGAGACTTCGACTGCACAGCGACGAAAACCACGAAACTTGCGGGAATTGTGTGAGGTGCTTAAGGAAGCAGAGGGGACGGGGCACCGCGTTAAGACCAGAAGATACGGTGGAAGGAAGGGAGGTAGATATGGCTGGATAGCAGAAAACAGGATATGCAGTTGGAGGGACCGAGAGAGGATCACAGCTGTTAGGGCAAGGGCTGAATGGGAGGAGGAGTTGGCGGAGGAATAAGAAGAAGAAATAGAAGAAGAAGAATATTCGCGGTCTGCCACAGGATGTGACGTCACGACAGTGTCTTGCAGCATATGATGACGTAAAATTCAGCTACGTTTCGGAATAACCGTCTCTTAACGAAGTATTCATTTTCAAAATAGCTACAAACTTGAATGTCAAGTTTTACTGACAAATTGGGTTTGAAGTAATGATGGCCATTGAGTTGCGACGCCGTGTAGACTGGCAACAGGGAACAGACGGTCCAGACGATCCTGCTGCCCCCATCATCATCATCACCATCATGTTAACTGTGTAACTTCAATGTGAAAGTATTCTGACAAGAAGGTTTCGTGGTCTTCTTCAGTTCCCTCAGGCTACTGCAGCAGTGTCTCGAACTGGCTGAACTAGCTGATCCAGCACCCTACCACTTCCCACCCGCAACATCAACAAACCTCACGGTGTCCAGCCATTATAAATACATTGTACCGTCACTTTCGCTCCACCTAAAATCTTTCTACCCTTCGCAGTCACCTTCCGTAATAAGAAACCCCCTCCCCCCGTCTGCGCGGTCAGTGACCCAACAGCCGCATTACAGCTAACATCTGGTGGGCTGTGTTACCCGATGTGCGCACGTCATGCGTCTAATTGCAATTAAAAATATTTCCGGGATCTTTCAACTCATTGAAGTAACTGGGCTGACTTTAACCATTAAAACACAGTGGTTACTATATTTACCACGTGTTTATCCTCCAAATTCAAGACCGTTTATCCATCATCGACAATTTAGTCAAGTTACAGGCAGTGTCGCCAATATAATGCACAAAATAACCCCCACCTCCCACAATTTCCCTTATCCTGACGATAAACAGCGATCAACTGCCTGCATAGCATTAAAATACCGGTCTTTGTAATGTAGGCTGATTGTGTTCTCTGTGAGAAAGGAACTGAATTCTTACGTAATCTCTGGATTCTCACCCTGGAAGATACGTTTCGATTTCAGGTCAGTCCACGCCAGACTGTGTTGAACACATTGGCAGTGGTGCAGGTTTTTCCTCCAGCACATCTGTTTTCCCCTGACAGTATCATCCCAACAATGCTCCATACTATCTTAATAATACTCTTATCAGAAGGATAAGCGGGCGAAGTCTGGGAACCTTCAAATAAGGCTACGCCATTTCGAATGTCTGGAAGCATTTTATGAACAATGTTTTCACACCGCATCGTAAAATGGAATCCCAGCCTCACAGACTGTGTTCAGAATAACGATTCGAGAAATAGCTCATTTGTCTAGTCTTTTCTTAGCGGAAGTGACTTCACAGAAACTTCATACCGCGATCAGCTTATTCTAAACGTCAATTTGTGAGTGATACAGACCACAATCGGCTGCACGCTGACACAGAAGTTGCCGCTGACCGCTGTCTGCCCTCTCATTGCCTCATTCACAGCTGCGTACCGCGGTGTGTTTTCCTTGCCAGGTAACTTCTTATTCAGGAGAAGCTGCAGTAATGTCTTCTGAACGCCTGATCTTCCCAGGCGTTCTGTTTGTACACATCTGTTCACTAAAATGCTACACACACTTTCATATGCACCGTGCGCTCTACATGTTCCGCCAATTTCATAGCCTTAATAGCGACTGGCGATGCAGACAAGAGCTGCAATTTCCTTCTTTCAGGTTGCCCCAGCAGCTGTCTTCAAGCACGCCGAAAGCTAAGTAAAGCGAACACCTCCCAAACCAGGAAGAGAGGGAAAGTAACACCGGAATGATATGAGCTCGCTTCGTCCAGACAACACAGGTGAATGTAAAGTTGTCCCTGAAGGCATAAAGGGGAAGTGGAAGTATCGTTCCACTCACTCTTAACCTCGGTAGTAGATGTACACCCCGACCGTTTTATCCTCGGGAATGAACCCGGGCACCCATTGAATAGGAAGCTGCATGGGTCCTAGAGTCTTTCTCGATGTTTTGGGGAAGAAACAGCCCCTTGTCCCTGCCCTGAATAAAACCACCAAGCTGTTCACCCCCTGCTCCAGCCTTACTTACTTACTCCAAGGTGTAGAGTCCTTCTTGAGAAGCTAACTGGTTTGCAGCTAGTCAGGAAATTCCCCGCATTTCACGGAACCCGAAGGTTCATTATCGCACTCACAAGCGTCTGCCACCTGTCCCTATCCTGGGCCAGCCCAATCCAGTCCATATACCCACATCCTACCTCCTGGAGATCCATCCTAATATTATTCACCCATTTACGCCTAGGTCACCCCAGTGGTTTCCTTCCCTCCGGTTTCCCCACCAAGACCCTATACACCCCCTCTCCTCACCCATACATGCCACATGCCCAGCCAATCTCATTCTTCTCGATTTTATCACCCGCACAATATTGGGTAAGGAGTACAAGTCATTTGGCTCCTCGTTATGCAACCTGCTCCAGTCTATCTTACAAAAAGCGGTGTGCCGATCAGCGGCGGCAGTGCTGAGTTGCGAGGTGGCGCACATCACGTGTGTGTAGAGTGTCAGCCGTTTTGGTGATCAGTGCTGGACAAAACAACAACATGGCTGTCGTTTAACTAAAATGGCGATGGCTTGTGGAATTTGTATTGTTTGGTTTGCTGAATTATTGAGTATGAGGAAGTAAACTGCGCATGTCAAAGCCCCAAGGCAGTGCAAGTTCGTCACTTAACACTCTCCGCCGTCACGCTGACTCCATGACATCCTGACAAAGAAGGTGCACGAGGCTGAAATGCAATGTCTACCTTCACACGTCGCACTTTACATATCTAGACATATCTATTTCTATGAATGCCCTCTTTTATAGCACACGTTTCGAATGAGACGTGTTCATTAAACATCTGATGTTATTGGTTGAGATTTGCAGTTCTCAAGGCAGTGGCTTTTATGTGGCAGTGTACTTCCTTGGATATGTGCATTTCGGAGGAGTGTTCTGCCTCCATCTTCAGGGCAGATGTGCAACTTGCACCATAAGGTGCAGGCGGAACGTTCGACGTAAACTTCAGATATTCTCACCAAAGTCTTATTACAAAGTAATCGATTATTATCTTGTATTCATTCTTTTTGGTGATTCCCCAACTGACAGAGGGTTCCGAAACGCCGAAACACAAAATTCAGACGCCGGTGAATCATCCAAAAGCAAGAATACAACATTAAAAACACGGCGAATGTTTGAAATCAAGATTATCTTGTTTATAATAATGGCAGTGTAATATGTCTATTAATGTTATCCCATAACACGGACTGCATTTATCTAAGAAGTTAAAAAAACAGTATTGTTTATTTTCAGAAAACTCGTTTTAATTTTTTGAGGCATCAACTCAGAAATTCGCAACAACGTAGAAGGTGCGTTCATTATGAATGTGACATATCGATCAGTGATGAGAGCTGAATCTGTGATGCAGCAGCGGGTAACATTTCCTTCTCTCGTCGTGTACAGCTTTTATTTCCCCAGGCGTGCCAATGCTAAGAAAACTTGGCGGTCGGAATCTTAAAGGACGTACCGTTATGCTAACGTTAAAGACCCTGCGTGGGTCCACAGCAGCCTAATGAAATGTAATTAGGAACTGCAAGCGAGTGTCACTCTTCGGCTTGCACATGGCCGGCACAAAAACTTCATTTTTGCTCTGCACACTACACTGCCATTTGTTTCATGCCATTTAACAAAATTCCCTAGGCTGTCACTAAAAATGTAATGGTAACGGCACACCTCACTGACTCCAAGGAACAAAGTCCTGCTAAGAAAATTGGAAAGGGTATGTAGTCAAACACAGCTATGTCAGTTAAGATGTTTTAATGACTACACAAGACAACTACATATCTAGTATAGTCATTAAAACTTCTTAATTGACATAGTTGTGTTTGACTACATACCCTTTCCAATTTTCACACACACAACGTGGATGACACACGTCCAAGTCCTGCTAAGAAAGCTTACAGTTCCTTAGCGAAGCAAGAAAATTGCCGTATTTTATGAAACCTGAAGATTCATTATCGTATTCACAACAGCCCGCCACTTGTCCCTATGCCAAGCCAGATTAATCCAGTCCACGCATTCCCATTTTGTTTCTTTAAGATCCCTATTAATATTGTCAACCACACACGCCTAGGTCTGCCAAGTGGCCTCCTTCCCGCAGGTTTTCCCCATCAAAATTCTATATGTATTTCTCTTTTCCGCAATACGAGCCACATGCCCCGCTCATCTCATCCTATTTGTTTCATCACACGAACAATATGCGTTGAGGACCGCCAATGGATGATGTGTGTCAGAGTGCGAATGGAATTTTACCGGACTGACAGCAATAGCGAAGGTAAGTCTTTTAGTGCGTGACACCGTGTCATTTGGTAGGTACGTACCAGCGGTTTGTAACCTTCAGCCTCTTCTATTCTAGAAATGGAGACAACAGTTATCTCCGAAACATAAGTAACTACCTGTTTCTTCAAAACTACATGGCGTCGTATCCCACAAGACGTAAGATACTTTACGAACGTCATATGAAGGCCACTAGGCATGTCACATTCATCTGCAGTCCACAGCACAGACTGCTGAGATGGTTGGGTCAATAAATAATAAATGTGTGCAAAATGTGGCAGAAAATCTGAAGGATAGGTAACTTTTGGAAGACCTAAGCGTAGATGGGAGGATAATATTAAAATGGATCTTAAAGAAATGGGCTAGGATGGTGTGAACTAGGTACTGTTTCAGGACAGGTCCCAGTGGTGAGCTGTTGTTGACACGGTAATGGATATGGGGGTTCCAAAAATATGCTGGGAATATCTTAAATAGCTGACCAGCTGCCAGGTTTACATAAGAAATCTGATGCCTGGGACGGCTTCATTATTCCTCATACCAGCAGAGCCGACTATATGAATAACTAACATTCTAAAGTCCAGTGGTAACTATATGTACCGCCAGTTTAACATTCAGCAATTCTACGTTCCGTCCACATAATGTACTTATGCCCACACAGAGTATTTGTTTGTTTTGTGTGGATATGAGAACAAACAGCGATTATTTCTCTATACAGCATTGACTGACAGGTTTTCATAACAGAGATTTACCCCTCTAAAGTCCAGTGGTCACTATATATACCGCCAGTTTAACATTCAACAACTCTACGTTCTGCCCACACAGCTGTATTTATGTGCTTTCTGTGGATCTCAGAACAAAGAGTGATTATTTCTCTATACAGCATTAACTGACTGGTTTTTATAACAGAGACGGAGTGTTTACTGCGCGGTACGGACTGAATATTTATGATACACATACACAGCCCTGTGCATTCAAAGTCGAATAAAACTGCGTAAATTGCCACTGGTCTGTTACGAGGTTCAGCGGACACTGACACTGGCGAAGTGTCATAGTTTCATCATTCATATGCCTTGCAGCGCGGGATATTTAACTGTTTAACAACCGAGCAATAAAAGCCCAATAGTACATTTGACATTCACACAGCAGCACTGCCGAAGACACCAATCACAGTCTTCAACGATGTGACGTCGTGTCACTGGAAGAGCAGTTCCAGACGTTTCGAGAGATAGTACTGCCTTCACCTTCAGCGTGACCCTGAAAATGAAGGCAGTACTATCCTTCGAAAGTTTTGGAAATATTCAGCCAACGAAACATCGTAACATCCCAGAAGATTTGATTAACACTCAGATAACCTCACACTTCGTCGTTGCACAAAGTACGTTTGATTGTGACAAGTGACGGGACGAACAGCGGCTTGTTAAGAAGTCGGGAAGTGCTGTAAGGCCGTTTGACCCCTAAGGTCTTGACCTGTGCCAGGTAAATTACTGCAATTTAGAACACTATTGTACGAAAACACACGAGTATTTATTGCCAATATTTTGTCAGATTTTGTCACAATATATCTTCGAAACTGCGGGCCGGGTAGCTCAGTCAGTATAGCGACTGACTACGGGCTGGACAGTCCGGGATCGAATCCCGTTGGTGACGAGATTTTCCGCCCGTCCAGACCGACCCTGAGGCCCACCCAGCCTCCTGTAAAATGGGTACCGGGTCTCTCCCCGGGGGTAAAGTGCGGCCGGAGCGTGCTGCTGACCACTCACCCCCTTCTAGTACCTCGGTCATGGAAGAGTAAAGCTATACCTCTACCCACCCTCTGAGCCACACCGGGCCTGTAACGGGATCAATTTACCTTTTTTTTTTACCTTTATGTCTTCGAAACTATCGCTTACATTACTTCAAAAATACACTTAATTTTGGATCATTGTTATTGTCATTATCATAGTAATAGTGAAAGCAAGGCTTTATTACACATCGCTGCATCATACACTGACTGTGTTTGTCATACTTTGTATTATTTCCTTCAAGGACTTGTCCAACATCTCACGTTGAAAGACAACAAAAATGAGTAAAACAATTGTAACTTTTTATTAAGTTTGAACACCAAACGTTGGACGAAGGCAATGAAGTAGATGACTTCAGATGTTATGAAATGTGTTCATATTGACCCTACATGTAGTTCGTACTTACTCTTGAAGGGCGGAACACTCCTGAAGTAACCATGTCAGCCGAAGGGCTCTATCTTTTAACCAGTCCAACGAAATATGCAGTGGTCACGTCCACAGATGCATAGTATCCCGCACGTCAACTGAGCGCCAACCGACGGCATGGACTGACACCACTCGCATGCAACTGTCTTCCTCTGAGGCTGAAACACAACTGAATCCAAATTTAATTTCAGAATGCAGGTCAAAGACACCTGTCCAAAGAACGTAGGCTCCAAAGAGATAACACTCCCCTCAGATCCGCTCTTCCCACTGGCTGCCATAGTCGTATGGAGAGTAGGCGATGTCGGCTGTAAAATAACAATGTCTGAACCCCACTACACAAAGTCCCCGAGTCGATTTCCAATATGTGGCGTGAGAGAACAGACGGTCTAATTCTTTCTTTTAACCAGAAGTGTTATTACCCTAGTTCCCCTAGTCTGGAATATGGTAATAATTTTACAAATTTCGTCGCCTGCTCTAAACTTATAAAGCACATTGGTTGTTTTTATACCACACAGTTTAATATCAAGTCTCCTTGCTTATTTCACACGATCCTCCCAATAAACAGCGATTATTTATCTAACAAAGAGTTAACCGGATGAGACGCGTCGCGCTTCGTGTGAGAAAAGTAGTGAATATTTATACATTCTTTAGACGACTCGTAGGGTTTAAATTTCGTGCCATGGTTCAGGAAATTAGTCGCCAGCGTCCCACCTCGGAAACGTGGGTTTGATCTCTGGCCATTTCAAAATTGGTGGTGGACAAAGCGTCACAGTATCACTGGGAAAGAATTATCTCCAAGTACTTCGGTTTTTCCCCTGTCAGTATCATTCCACTAACTGTCCTCACTGATCTGCAACTGAATGCCAGTGTTATCGGAAGGGGAAACGTGTGAAGCCCGGAAACATTTAAAACAATACTCTTTGGATGTCGGAGAACACTGGATTTAAAGATTCTGATACCCTTTCGTTATATGCAAGGAAACAACTGCAGTAATTACGCTACAAATACAAGGCGTCACCCTACGCCATGTGTTAACCCTAGCAATCAGCCGCGTGGGATTTGTGCACCTCTGTTTTATGATATACTCTCTCAGAACTTACTTGGAGGGTCGGAGGAAAACACTAAGGGCTAGCAATGTAATCAGAATCTTCACTATCCAAATCAGGTGACTGTCATCGTCTCTGTTCTAAATTAAAACCGGGAAGGATCTGTTGCGCCATGAAGCTGGTCATCAACGGGACGACGCTCCTATACACCATATTTTTAAGGTGTTGTATTTGTTCAGACAAAGGAGATAGTACAGTTGGGGTGCGAGGGTAATAAGACTACTACTACTACTAATGATAATAATACTTCCTGAAGCTTCCGAACAATAACAGCTGCATAGCCATTTCTACGTCTGTTGGTTTGGGTCGGTAATCCGTACTACCGAGCACAGATCATCTACCGAGTACATTGCAGTGTGTGCAGAGTGCAGCACCATACGACCGTTGTGAAACAGATGACTGTAGGTAAATGGACGTGTTCGTCTTGTGTACTTTACGTTGGCAGAAATATTGCGCCAGTATGTTAACCTACTTTCTGTATTGAGAATGGTAACTTAATGCAGCAACAAAATGTCACGTCATAGAATTGTGCGTGCGATGGACTATTCTGAAGGTAAATTTTGTCCCGTTAAGTGATACAAGTAATGTTCAATAACTTGATTGTTTGGGGTAGTATCGTATGAAGGCTTCAGTCACGTTCATCCTTGAGTTTACACTAAGGTTTATATGCAGCTTTAAAACCTTTATGTGTATGGTGCTTTTCGTAGACTAGGTGTCGATGCATTTATTATGTAATTGTATGGAGACATCTCAACTCTGAAGATTAAAGTGTGGTGTGTTACGCCGTGTGGACTGCACTACCCTGAAGCTTGTAGGTACTACGATCCTTCGAAATGCCTGTAACAACATCCCAGTCGAAACGGCACAACGTCGCAGAAAACGTGAATCGTTAGTAGGATGCCTGTGAGAACCCCATTTCTCCGATCTGTTAACTTTGTCTCCCATATAAAGTTGCGTGCAGTTGACCGTTGGAAGTAAGATGTGGGTACAGTCACAGTACAATACACACACGGATGAATACACTTTGAAATACAGCATAGCCATAGAACACATAACAAGAAACAAACATTATGTAACAATCCAAGCAAGTAATATACAGGCTCCCCCTCCCCCCACACGTGCACGCGCACACAATATGAATACACACACACACACACACACCATGAATCCATATATGAAGTTTAGAGTTCAGTCACCTAATTTGGGCCATTAACTTCCTTGCAATATAAATTCTTGATCATAGTTGGAGTGAGTCAAAAGGAATTCCTTCAGTTTTTTTTTTCAATTGTTTGCTTTTAGCAGACAGGCATTCCATCTTCAAGGGAGCTTGTTGTATTATTGCCCACCAACACAGTAAACTGCCTCCTGCTAGACTGCAGGATTTGCTACAGGCCTGTAAGATGACATCTGTGCTCTGTACTGACTGCAGGAACCTGTAAATATCTTGGATATATCTAGGTTTTCAGTTATGAATATTATTAGTCCCAGTATATAAATGCACTGGCTAAAGGCAGATACAACAGATCCTCTGCAGTGTAGAGTCTACATGATTCTCAATGCTGATCACCTGACACAACCGAACTTTTTTCCATACAAGTATTATCACATTACTGTCATAAGAGTTAACCCAGATTAGTGCACCTTATCTCATAATCCATGTTAAAGTTATGACTGTTAATTACTAGGTGTGAAAATGTTGGTGGTTGAACTGGACTGATTGATTGCACTCTGTGATACATATTGAACAGCATGATCAGTTGGGCAGTTGTTCTGGTTTGTCATATGTTCTTTTGGTTATTTGGTTTATTTACTTCATCCATTGTCTGGCAAAGAGAAAGTAACACAATGAATATGTTCCATCCTGAAACAAAAGGGTGGGGAAACACCTACTTGATTGTGTCTGACAGAAAGATGTATTTTCAACACCCTGAGAATCTCTCCCTCTGCACCATTGTGGCTGAAATAATAGCATCTGCAGTATTTTCACACTGCTTTCCTGCTCTTGGTATTATAATTTGTTGTGGACAATGTGGAGGAACTCCAAACAAACTCAGACGTGCACAATATAAACACAAGACGTAGAAATGAGCTCCATGCACTGACTCCTGGCCAAAGTAAATATAGTGAAGTGGTTAACTGTATTGGAATTATGTTACTCAGTTATCTTCCACCTACTGAAGAAAGTTTAGATCATGATAGAAAATATTTAAGCCAGCATTAAAAGAGTATTTGCTATCCCACTCCTGTTCTAGAAAAAAATTGAAATCAACTAAAGATTCTCATTTATTATAAAAACATGTACGTATGTACGTAAGAATAGCGATGGTTCCATCATAATAATTTTTGCTCTAACACTTTAATTAGATACTTCTTGTTTATTTGTATTTGAAATAATAATTATATTAGACACATCCTTGGCTTAGTCCTATGAGAGATGCATGGAATATAAATACATTTTATTCAGTGACTCCTTTGACATTGAATGGCACTCATTAGATGTTCAGCTGGCAAATAGGTTTTGCAGAAAAGGCATAAGGGTGAATGTAAGAGGAGTATTAGGGTTTCAGCATTATGTTACTGGGTCTGACCGGTGAAAGGGATGGTTTACCAGATAGCTGCACTAACGTTTGTGCAACAACAGCAGTAGACAGTTACTGTGAATGAAAGAGTATTTGTTGAATCATGTGAGTATATTCATATTATGGGTAACCCTCAGTATGTTAAAACACCAACCTATATAGACATGAAAGGTCAAAGGTGAGCAAAGAGAGTTATTCCAGTTTGCAGAGTGACATAGCACTGTATTGATTGCAAAGCTTGTAGTCAGTATTTGGTGTTAACGTAGTTATGTATTCATAATGAAAAAAATACATTATGTGTCAGGAGAAACATGGAAACCATGAGGAAACGTGCTGAATGTGACCTCATCACATTCAACACTCCTCTCCTTCTATTGTTGTGGTGTTGCTTAATGATGCTCTCATTAGCTCAGAGTATACAGTAGTGCATTACACGGCAGGGTAATTAGTGGGTAATGAATCTAATGTGGTGTGTAAGGAAGCTGTCTTACCCAAACTGAGGTCATGTCACAGCATTTTGTTGGAGAGGTTGATGACAGGGACTGAGGTGGTTGGTGCCCCAGGCAAGAATTGTGCTGGAAGTCTGCTGTAGAAATTTTGAACTGTTAATGTTTGAGCAGACTTGCTGAGTTCAGTGATACTAGCTGACAGATACAGAAAGCAGCATTACATTATTTTACTGCTTCTTGCTTACAGAATGTGACGGGTTTGATGATGTGTACGGACACTCCGTGGAGGATGATCACTGTATCTCACCAAGTGATGGTAAGACATATTAAAAAGTTAGGAAGGGTATATGTAACATGAATATTACTCTACATTTTGTGTTGTGCAAACCGATAATCCAGATATTATGCGACTTTGCCATATCCTAGCATTGACATTACAGTTGAGGATTTGAATTGCGCATGTGTGTGAACAAACGAGTGAGTGAGTGTGTGTGTGTGATGCACACAGAATTACACGTAGGTTTTTATGTAATTGTGTGATGTAAATGAAAATTGAAATGGTGTGGTGATTCCTTATAAAGTCTCATTGATTATATTTAAAGAAAATCAGGTTTCTCTTACAAGTGTGTAACATTGCCACAACTGTTGGAGTGGTGTGCCCGTACTGCAGTACAGTTATTGTGTGCGATTCGAATCCTGTCACTATATCAGTGCACATTATTGCCAATATGTACGGTAGCCACAGCTGTTAGATCGATGTGCCACTAATGCAGTACAGTTACTGTATGTGATTTGAATCCTCACTGTCACTATATTAGTGCACACTGTTACCAATATGTACGGTACCCACAGCTGTTAAAGCCATGTACCAGTATTGCAGTACAGTTACTCTATACCATT
>Ga0123357_10004776_pt1 | contig 16030 bp, 13 predicted proteins | sample TergutEmb28metaG_FD_89873 | JGI IMG/M metagenome (GOLD analysis project Ga0123357, IMG submission 89873) | Embiratermes neotenicus P4 segment gut microbial communities from Petit-Saut dam, French Guiana - Emb289 P4 | ecosystem: Host-associated > Arthropoda: Insects > Digestive system > Gut ... | reverse complement strand
TGAACCCCGGAGGGACGGGCAACCCGAGCGAGGTCATCTCGGCGAGCCCCGCACCTTTTCCACCAAGCAGATCCCTTCGTGTCGGATCGCCCTCTGCCTTGCCTTCGCCGAACGAGAACACGAACTGATCGACTCGGGACGGGGCAAGGTCACGCTTCACATCCTTCAGCGAGCGCTCCTTCGCCATCGTCATGGCGGTGTCTTCGATCATGTCTTCCTGGCCGCCGACCATGCCGCGGCGGCCCATTTCGACCAGGATGTCGCGCGCGGGAACGCCGTACTTCTGCTCGGCCCGTTTGGCAAAGAGCAGGAAGGATCCGTACACCCCCGCGTAACCCAGCGTCAGCGCGTCGCGGTCGACACGGATCGGGAAGTCCATGATGGGCACCACCAGGTCTTCGGCGACGTCCTGAATCTTGAACAGGTCCACGCCGGTTTCGATACCCATGAGCGAGCAGACGGCCACCAGCACTTCCATCGGCGTGTTGCCCGCACCCGCACCCAGGCCTGCTGCGGCCGCGTCGATACGGTTGGCGCCGGCCTCGACCGCGGCGATGGAGTTGGCCACGCCCATGGCCAGGTTGTGATGGCCGTGAAAGCCCAGTTCGGTTTCGGGTTTGAGCACAGCGCGCACCGCCCCCACGCGCGCCTTGACGGTTTCAGGCAGCAGGTGGCCTGCCGAATCGGTGACATAGATGCAGTTGGCACCGTAGCCTTCCATGAGTTTTGCCTGCTCGGCCAGTTTTTCCGGGCTGGCCATGTGCGCCATCATCAAAAAACCCACCGTGTCCATGTCCATCTTGCGGGCCAGAAGGATGTGCTGTTCCCCAACATCGGCCTCGGTGCAATGCGTGGCGACCCGGATGGTATGCACGCCCAGGCCATGCGCCATCTTGAGGTGATCGACAGTGCCGATGCCCGGAATCAGCAGCGCGCTGACCTTGGCCCGTTTCATCCGCGGGATGACCGCGCCCAAATATTCTTCATCCGTGTGGGCCGGAAAGCCGTAGTTGACCGAGCTGCCACCGAGGCCGTCGCCGTGGGTGACCTCGATCAGCGCAATACCCGCATCGTCCAGGCCGCGCGCGATGGATCGCATTTGTTCCAGCGTCATCTGGTGGCGCTTGGGGTGCATACCATCGCGCAGCGTCATGTCATGCAGGGTGATGAATGTCGTCATTTCGGTTATCTCCGAGTCAGGCCGTTACAGGTTGGAGTGCCAACGTACCCTTGAGGATTTCTTCGGCGAACATTTCAGCCGTGCGCGCGGCGGCGGCGGTCATGATGTCAAGGTTACCGGCGTACTTGGGCAGGTAGTCACCCAGGCCTTCCACTTCCAGAAAAACCGAGACGCGGTTGCCGTCGAAAACCGGACCGTTGACCAGCCGGTAGCCCGGCACGTACTTGCGCACCTCGGCCATCATGGCCTGGATGGACTGCGTGATCGCGGCCTCGTCAGGCTTGCCGTCAACCAGACAGTGCACCGTGTCGCGCATGATCAGCGGCGGTTCCGCCGGGTTGATGATGATGATGGCTTTGCCTTTCTTGGCGCCGCCGACCTTTTCTATCGCGCCGGCGGTGGTGCGCGTGAACTCGTCGATGTTCTTGCGCGTGCCCGGCCCTGCCGAACGGGAAGAGACGGTGGCGACGATCTCGCCGTAAGCCACGGACTGCACGCGCGCGACCGCCGCCACCATTGGAATGGTGGCCTGGCCGCCACAGGTGACCATATTGACGTTCATTTCGCGGCGACCGATGTGTTCGCGCAGGTTGACCGGCGGCACGCAATAAGGGCCGATGGCCGCGGGCGTCAGGTCGATCATCATCGCCCCCTGTGCATTGGCCTTGCGCGAGTTTTCAGCGTGCGCGTAGGCGCTGGTGGCGTCGAAGACGATCTTCACGTCATCGGCCCTGATGTGCGGCACCAGGCTATCCACTCCTTCGGCAGTGGTCTTGAGGCCCATGGCCTTGGCGCGCGCCAGGCCGTCGGAGGCGGGGTCGATACCAACCATCCATGCCGGTTCGAGCACCGGACTGCGTTGCAACTTGGCCAGCAGGTCGGTGCCGATGTTGCCGGGGCCGATCAGGGCGCATTTGATTTTACGGGACATGAGAAAGGTCTCCTCAAAAAAAACACAATCAAACCAAACGCACGTTCACAGAACCGAGGTCTTGGAACCGCGCGGTCACATGGTCGCCAGCGCGCACCTCGGTCGCTTCGGTGACGCCGCCAGTCATGACGAAGCTGCCGGCCGCAAGCTCCTGGCCGCGCGCGCCCAGGTGGTTGGCCAGCATCGCCACGGCAATGGCCGGATGGCCCAACACTGCTGCGCCGGCGGCCAGCGCAGCGATCTTGCCGTTCTTTTCCATCACCACACCCAGCGTGCGCAAATCCAGCTCGTCCGCGTTGCGCGGCCGGCCGCCGATGACGAAGCGCGCCGCCGAAATGTTGTCGGCGATCAGGCCCTGAAAATCGCACCGGGAGTCGCAGTAACGGCTATCAATGATTTCGACGCCAGGAATCACCAAGTCGATAGCGGCCATCACCGCGCCGACATGGCAGCCCGGGCCGCGCAGCGGCGCCTTGGTAACAATACAGATTTGGGCCTGCGCCTTCGGCTGGATCAGCCTGGAGCAATCTATGTCGCTGCCCTCGGCGCAGTTCATGTAGTCACTGAGAAAACCGAAGCAAGGACCAGTCACACCCATCTTCTTCATCTCGACGGGCGAGATCAGGCCGCATTTGAAGCCTACGGTCTTGTGGCTTCGCGCCTCCTTGCGGGCGCGGAGGGCATCCTGGATCGCGTAAGCATCGTCCCAGCTCATATCGGAATGGCCATCGGTGATCTGGGTGATCCGGCGTGCGTGCAATTCAGCCGATTCGAGACGCTCGGCGATGGTGGCGGTGGTCTGTGCATCCAGCGGCATGGTTTTTCTCGCTTTCAGATGAATCGCACCAGAGTGCTGCCCAGACCGCCAACATGGCAGTACAGGCTGTCGCCCGGAACCACCGGCACCAGCGGCGACTGCGAACCCGAGAGGATCACCTCGCCGGCTTTCAGCGCGATGCCCAGCCGCCCCAGGGTATTGGCCAGCCAGGCCACGGCGTTTACCGGCGAGCCTTGCACCGAGGCGCCGCAGGAGGTACTGATGACCTCGCCATTCTTTTCCAGTACCATGCCGGCCAGCGCCAAATCCAGCTCGCGCGGACTGCGCTGGGTGCAACCCAAGGTCAGCACGCCGCAGCTGGCGTTGTCGGCAACGGTGTCCTGAATCTTGATTTTCCAGTCCTTGATGCGTGAATCAACAATTTCGAAGCAGGGCATGACGCAGTCGGTAGCGCGCAGAACGTCGGCCGCGGTAATGCCCGGGCCGCACAGATCGCGCGCCAGAACGAAGGCCACCTCGGCCTCGGCGCGCGGCGCGATCAGTTTGGCGGTGTCCACCGGCTCGCCCTCGTTGAACACCATGCCTGAGAGCAGATGACCGAAATCGGGCTGATCCACACCCAGCATATCCATCACGGCCTGACTGGTAATGCCGATCTTCTTGCCGATCACGGTTTCGCCGGCGTCCAGGCGGCGCCGGATCATGCGTAGTTGGATCTGGTAGGCATCGTCCAGCGTGATGCCGGGTTCGCGACGGGTCAGCGGCTCGACAGGCTGGCGATTCAACAGGGCGGCGTAGAGCTCGTCGCCATAATGTTCAATCATGGATGTGTTCATAGGCTTGTGTTGAAGGGTAGAGTGTTTGGATTTAGAGCGAGTTCGCCAGCCTGCTGAGCGAATCGATTCGTCGGTTGGGCGCTGCGGTGCCTGCGCACGTACGAAGAGTACGCTTGCGCGGGCTCCTCGCGCTCCGCCCTAGCCCGGATCATTCACGACGACTCCACTCAGACGTGCCGATCCCTTTGCTGCGAAGGTCGTACGGCGCTTCTCGGACCTGCGGCGTACATACAGTACGCCTCGGTCCTGCGATGCGGCGTGCGCCCTTCGCAGCAAAGGGATCGGCCGTCTGCAGAAATCGCGTCATGAATTCTCCGGGCTAGCCTCGATTCGCTCGCGACGGCTGCCCTACACGATCTTAGTGATTGAGCACGAAGTCGGTCACCAATCGATTGAATTCTTCGGCATGTTCGAGCTGGGCCCAGTGTCCGCAGCGGTTAATCAGTACCGCACGGGCGTTGGGGATATTGGCAGCCAGAAAAAGTGTGGATTCGAAGGAAACCACGCGGTCATCGCGCCCATGGATCAGCAGCGCCGGCGCGGTGATCTTACGAACTTCGCGCGTGTCGATCCAGATCGGAATAGGCGCCTTGATTCCCGCCGCCACCACATTGCGCAGGTGTTCAGGCCGGCGCAAGGCGCCTTCCGAACGTTGCCGGATCAGCTCCGGCGACGCGAAACGCGCCTTGTCGTAGACCATGATCTCGACCAGCCGTTTCATGCCCTCGGGACTGGCATCCTGGTATGCCTGGTACATGATCTTCAGGCCTTCGCTGGGGCCGCCTCCGGCTCCGAACAGAAACGGACCCATCTGGATCGGGGGGCCCATGGTGATCAGGTGCGAAACCCGGTTGGGTCGCTCGACAGCCATGCGGATGGAGTTGTGCCCACCCATCGAATTTCCGACGAACGCGGCTTTGTCGATGCCGAGGGCGTCCAATAGCTCCGTGGCAACCTCGACGTGGTCAAGGGTCGCGTAGTCCACCGCGTCGGAGTCGCCCCAGCCGGGCATATCGGGGGCAATCACCCTGAAGTGCCTGGAGAGCGCCTCGATATTCGGCGCGTAGTTGCTCCACCCGGTGGCGCCAGGCCCTCCGCCGTGCAAGAGCACGATGGGATGTCCGGTGCCAACCTCGTTGCAATGAATCGTCCAGTTTTTCGTGCGGACGGTGCGGGAGATATTTTGGGGATCGAGTGTCATGGTATTACCCGTTCATGCGGCATTGGTTTTGGCCAGTCCCTGTTGCAACCAGGCGAGTTCCCGTGCAGGATTGAAGTGCCCCCAGTCGTCGAGGACGTCGTAAGTTTTGACCTGCCAGGTGCTGTCGTCCTCAATTTGCCGTCCGCCCCAGCCGTACTCGACGGCAAAGCCGGACGGTGTTTTTACGTAGAAACTGAGCATCTGGTCGTTCGGGTGTGAACCCAGCGTCATCTCCAACGGTTGACCCGCCTTCAAACACCGATCCCAAGCGTAGCCGACATCCAGCCGTTCGGTGACCTGGAGCATGAAATGGTGGGTTTTCTTTGGATGCGGCATCTCACCGAGCGCAACGGTATGATGCCGCGGGTTACAGTGCAGGAACATCGCGTCCGCCACCAAACCCGGGGCAAGCTCCGCGACGATCCGGTCGCTGATGCGAAACCCGAGCAGGTCGTGATAGAAATTCATCGCATCTGCTTGCGACACGTGCTTGGTCAGGAGGAACTGGTGGCCCGCTCCGCATACCCCCGTCAGGAACTTACCGGTCAGGACCTTGGAATGGAAAGGGGTCGGGGCGTTGGCAAAATTGGTGACCAACTCGACCCGGTTACCCATGGGGTCCGCGGTGACGACGATACGGCCGACCTTGCGCTCTGCGGCCAGACTGGCGTCTCCTTCCGTGGTTTTGAATCCGGCCGCTCGTAGTTTCGCGACAATGTTATCCAACGCTGCGTCGGAATCGACCTCGTAACCACTGACAGCCAGATCATCCGCGGGGCCCTTGGTGAGGATCCAGCGATGGGCTTTCTCGTCATTGCGCAGCGTCAGGCTGCTATGGGAGCGTTCACCAGCCTGCATTCCCAGCAGTTTCACGCTGAAGTGCTCCCAGGCATCCGGATCACTGACTTCATAAACAACGTAGGCAAGTTCTTTGAGTCCAGGCATGAGATGTCCCCTTTCTTAGGATAATTTGACCTGCAAGGATGGCATCGCAGTGGGGAAATCCGGCACCGCAAGACCGCTGACGTCGGCTGCCGCGACGAATTTGTCGGGGCGCACGGCGATGACCTTGGCGCCGTAGCGCCGCATCCAGGGCTGGATGACGCCGTCGAGATCGACGATTTCATCCGCGCCGGTGACCGTATAGGAATCCCTGGTGCGAATCGCGATGTAGCGTGCACCGAGAGCATCCCAGCCCTTCTTCTCCTCGGGGGTCAGTACACTGGCCGGATTGACGCCGTCACCCAGCAGAACGAATCCGTTGCCGATCCGGTCATCCAGTTTGCCCATCGCCTCGGTGTCGCACACCATGGGTTGGGGAACCATGCGCCCGATGATGGATGCGTCTTCGAAGGGGCCGCGAAACCACCCTGCCCACAGTTGGGCCGGCGCGTTGAGCGGAGGCTCCCACGGCGTAATCAGTCCGGTCTTGGGTTGGCTCATCTCGGCGATTTCTTCGGGCGTGGCGACCTGCTTGATGACATGCCCCAAGGTGACTGCCAAATTGGTGTAATGCACCGCGACGGGGCGGCGTTCCATTTCGTAGGTGTTCAGCCATGCCTCGCTCAACGTTCCAGCCAGGACACGCCCCAGTTTCCACCCGAGGTCGTATCCGTCGCGCATCCCATTCTGCATGCCGGACCCGGCCCATGGATGGGTGTTGTGGCAGGCGTCACCGGCGAGGAATATCCGGCCTTGCCGCCAGCGTTCGGCGTAGCGCACCGGGTGTTGGTAGAAGGCGTATTGGTGGATTTCGATGTCATCCTCGTCGTGGCCCAGCGCTTTCAGCAGGGGCCAGACCTGCTCGTTGGTCGCGTAGTCGGCTTCGGTCTCGCCCGGTTCCAATGGAATTTCCCAGCGATGCGCGCGCGCGGACAGCATGATATCGACGACGGGATGCTTCTTGTCGGTCCAGAAAGTGAGATAGTCCCGATCAGGCCACCACCGCTTGACGTAGCAGTCGATGACGATCCACCGCGTGGGGATGATCTCGCCCGGCATGTCGATGCGGAGACATTGACGCACGGTGCTGTTGGCGCCATCCGCCGCGACAACATAACGCACCCTGGTAGTCGATCGCTTTCCAGTCTTGACATCCTGCGCAATGACGACTATTCCATCCCCATCCTGCTCGACGTTCTCGACGAGAGTGTTGTAGTGAACCTGAAGATTCTCATAGCCATCCCCGCATTCACGCAGAGCGGTCTCCATGGCCGGCTGGTACATGTTGTAGAACCGGGCGCTGGCCCCCAGCGTGGACGGAGGATGCTCCACCCGCATGACTTCCTGGCGGTCATAGGTAAGCCACCGCAACGCACGCTGCGGCTCAAGCGCCCTCATGGCCGCGCCGTCCACTCCGAGAGCCTGGAAAATCCGCATCGTCCAATCATTGACCGTCACTGCGCGCGCGCGGGGATAGATGGCCTCATAATGCTCGAAAGCGATGACGGACGCGCCCTCCTTTGCGAGGGTGAGTGCCGTGATAAGGCCCGTGGGGCCATAACCGACGATTGCAACGTCGGCATCGAAATGCTTGGACATTTGGTGTCTCCTTTTTTGGGCAGATTGGGGCTGATATCAGGGCGTGTTCGATACGCCGTGAAGTGGAGTGCAGGCTTTGAGGTCCCGCCGCAGGCGGGCCGTCAGCGCCGAAGGCGCAGCAGGCTGTCGAACACGCCCTCAGGAACTACGCATTCCCTTGAGGCAGTCCTCGGCGCGCCAGCCGTAGAGCCATGATATCGAGTCGTAGAGTTGCTCTTGCGTGCGGCCTACCCACAACGAATTGCGAATCAGGCGGTCCACACCCTTGGCGTGATAGAGTCGCCCTATCTCGCGCGCCGAATACACCATGCGCATGGCGCGCGGAATGCGCATCTGCTCGTAAATTTTGAACGCCTCGACGAAATCGCCGTCGGTTTCCCCTACCGCCATTCCCAACGTCACGGCATCTTCCAGTGCCTGGCAAGCGCCTTGGGCCAGGTATTGAGTGGTCGGGTGCGCGGCGTCGCCCAGCAGCGTGACGCGGTCGAAGCTCCAGTGCGGCACCGCATCGCGATCGGCCGTGGCCCAGCGCCGCCACGAGGTGGGGCGGTGCAGCATTGAGAACGGCAGCGGGTGGATGCCGCGGAAGTATGATACCACTTCTTCTTTGCTGCCGTCGGTCACGCCCCAAGATTCCTGCTGACGGCTGTGGAAGGTGACGACCAGGTTGTACTGCCTCCCGCCGCGCAACGGATAATGCACCAGGTGGCAATGCGGCCCGGCCCATAGCACGGGAGCATTGATTTGCAGTTCCTTGGGCATGTTCTCCACATCCACCACCGCGCGATAGACCACGTGGCCGGTGATGCGCGGCGGATCGTCGATCAGCAGGGCGCGCACCAGCGATTTGCCACCGTCGGCGCCGATGGCCGCGTCGGCGGTGTAGCGGTTGCCGTCCTGGTCGAGCACCGTGACGCGCTTGCCCTCGGGCTCCAGCCGCACGATCTGTGTATCGGTCTTGAACTTGATGAGTGGATTGCCCTGCACCGCCTCCAGAATCGACTGGTGGATGTCCACCCGGTGGATCACGGCATAGGGGTTGCGGAAGCGCTTGCGAAACGCTTCGCCGGTTTCCAGCCGCACGATCTGCTTGCCATCGACGGCATCCATCATCGTCAGCGAGTCGGTATAGACCGCGCGGTTGCGCGCGGCTTCGCCCGCGCCGAGCGCGTCAAGCGCTGTGAAGGCGTTGGGGCCGAGCTGGATACCGGCGCCGATTTCGCCGATTTCCTTGGCCTGCTCGAGCAGCAGCACCTCGATGTTCTGCTGGGCCAGCGCCTGTGCCGCGGCCAGGCCGCCGATACCGCCGCCTACCACGATGGCGCTTTGGCGGGCTTTATTGTTTTGAGTCATATCGAATCTCCTCTGGTTGCAATTCAACCGATGTAATCCGGCTGGCGTTGCGGCTCAGCCCGCACGAATGCGGGGTGCGCGCTGGCGTGCTCGTAAGCGGCACGCGCACGCGGATACGGCGTAAGGTCACACTTCATGCGCAGTGCGTTGGCCACTTGTGGAACCAGGCAGCAGTCGGCCACGGTGGGCGCATCGCCCATGCACCACGGGCCGCCGAACTCATGGCCGGCGCGCGCGAGCAACCGCTCGACGGCGGTTAGTCCTACGGCGACCCAGTGCCGGTACCAGTCGTCCTTCTGCTCTGGAGTGACTTTGAGCACGTCTTGCAGATATTTCAGGACGCGCAGGTTGTTGATCGGGTGGATGTCGCAGCCGATCTGGTAGCTGATTTCCAGCGCGCGCGCGCGGCGTCTGGGCTCAAGTGGGATCAGACGCGGCTCAGGATGCATCGTATCGAGCCAGTCGATGATCGCCAGCGACTGACCCAGGCTGAAGCCTCCCTCGACCACCGCCGGCACGCCGGCCTGGGGGTTGATGTCGTTCACATAGTGTGCTTCGTACTGCGCGCCCGCGCGGATGTTCACGCCGTGATACGTCGCGTCCAGCCCTTTGAGCGCCAACGCGATGCGCACGCGGTAGGAAGTCGAGCTGTTGCAGAAGCTGTAGAGGTCCATCACTTGGCACCGACAACCTTGACGGTCAGCTCGCCCAGCTGCTCCACCCCCGCCCGCATGGTATCGCCCGGCTTGACGGCGCCCACGCCCTCGGGCGTGCCGGTGTAGATCAGGTCGCCCGGCTCGAGCCGGAAGAATTGCGACAGGTACGCCACCATTTCGGGCACCGACCAGATCAATTTGGATATGTCGGTTTTCTGTCTGGGCTGGTCATTGACCGTCAGCCAGAGCGCACCCTTGTCGAAGTGCCCCACCTGCGCTGCCGGATGGATCGGCCCCATCGGCGCGGAGCGGTCGAAGGCCTTGCCGATTTCCCACGGGCGGCCTTGTTCGCGCATCTTGATTTGCAGATCGCGCCGCGTCATGTCCAGGCCCACGGCGTAGCCCCACACGTGCTCGAGCGCGCGCTCCAACGGTATGTCCGAACCGCTCTTGCCGATGGCGGCGACCAGTTCGGCTTCATGGTGGAAGTTGCTGGTCTGGGGTGGATACGCCAGTTCCAGCGTCTGGCCGTAGGCCACTGGCACGACCGCGTCGGCCGGTTTGCAGAAGAAAAACGGCGCTTCGCGGTCGGGATCGAACCCCATCTCGCGCGCGTGGGCTGCATAATTGCGCCCCACGCAATAAACGCGGCGCACCGCGAACTGATTGCTTGAACCGGCGACCGGGACGGCTACGGGCGGCTCCGGCGGAAAAGCGAATGCCATGTTGTTGAGCGCTCCTTGAAAAAATAACAAATCACACTTGCCCGCTACGCGCGGGGCAATGCCATTCACTCAAAAAGAAGGTCCGATGCGGCGATTTTTCGGGTTATTTTCGCTCTTCGCACCACAGCTCTGTTGCGTCCAGCACCGGGCGGTTGGAGAAGCTGAAAAGCACCGAATCCTCGTTGGGCGATTCAAATGAAATCGACTGCCATGACGGCGCTGCGAAAACATCATGCGGATTGAAGGCAAACGACTCCTTTCCGATATGGACCTTGCCGCGCCCTTCGGCCACGCAGAACACGGTCGATTCGGTGGTGCGGTAAGTCTTGCCCTTGAAGCCCTTGGGCAGCAGTTGCAGGAAGGGGGCAATGGTGCCCATCGGGTAGCCGCCAGTGGCCGGGTTGACATAGCGGAGCTTCACGCCGTCCCAGGCGTCGATATCGTTCATGCGATACAGCCTATCCAGCGCCTCGCGGCTGCGATCATAGGGGTATTTGAGGAGAGGAGAAGTGACGCCCTTGGGCACGTCCCGCACGGGCACCATGTTATAGCCGTAGCGTGCAAAGCTATAACCTTGGGCATACCGGATAGGCTGCTCCATCTCGGGGTAGTCTTCCAGGAAGCCCGCGTCCAAGTGCAGCATCAGCGGTGCGTCCAGGCCGTCGAGCCACACAACGGGTTCGCCGTCCTGCGGATTGCCGTGGTCGTGCCAGGTCCAGGAAGGCGTGAGGATGTAGTCGCCGGGCGACATCGGCAGGCGCTCGCCGTCAACCGCTGTGTATGCGGACTTGCCTTCGAGGATGAAGCGCAGCGCCAACTGCTTGTGGCGGTGGCTCGGCGCGATTTCGCCGGGCAGGATCAGTTGCAGGCCGGCATACAGGCTGGACGTCACGGTGGCCTGGCCAGGCATGCCGGGGTTCTCCAGTACCAGTACGCGGCGCACCGCTTCGACGGCGCCGACGATGTTGCCCGATTTCATGATCAGGTCGCGCAACTGGGCGTAACGCCAGATGGCGGGCACTACTTTCGGCTCGGGCGTGCGCGGTATCAGACGGCTGAGCGACTCCCACAACGGGGACAAGTTGTGCTGGGCGATCTGGCCGTAGTAGGCCTGGCGCGCAGCAGGGGATTGAGAAGCTGTGGACATCGCATGTCTCCTGGGTGGACGTTTGACCGAGAACCGTGGGCCGCGACGGACACCATGAAAAGCAGCCGGCGGCTCGCCAGTACGACTTATAGGGTAGTAAGATATGCTTTATCCAATAAAAAATTCTGATTATCCATATCAAAAGAGGTATAGATGGACTGGACCTACCGCCTGCGGCTGCGCCACCTGCAATTTCTGCTGTCGATCGCGCAGACCGGCAACCTGAGTCAATCGGCTCAGGCACTGCACACCACGCAACCGGCGCTGTCGAAGTGGCTCAAGGACCTGGAAGCGGACATCGGGCTGCCGCTGTTCGAGCGCCACGCGCGCGGATTGCGGCTTACGCCCTATGGCCAGGCACTGCTCGGGCACACCCAGCGCATCGCCGGGCATCTGGACAGCGTGCGCGAGGACATGCGTGCGCTGCGCGACGGCGGCAGCGGGCGGGTCGTCGTAGGCACCTCCGGCGTAACGGCCACCGGCATCGTGCCGCTGGCCATCACGCGCCTGATCGAGCAATTGCCGCGCGTGCAGGTGCGCCTGGCGGAAAGCGCCATGAACCAACTCATCCCGCAACTGCTGCAAGGCGAGTTGGACATCGTCGTGGGCCGCGCGATGCCTGCCGGTACGCTGCTGGCCGGTCACGGCTTGCACGCCGAAATGCTCTACCGCGACTCGGTCAATTTCATCGCGAGCTTGCGGCACCCGCTTGCCCGGCGCAAAACCGTCGACTGGGACAGCCTGTTCGCCTACCCCTGGATCGTCTGGCCTGAAGGCACGCCCATTCGCCAGGCCCTCGAAGCAGCACTCGTTTCGGCAGGGCACAGCCTGCCGCGGTACTGCGTCGAATCAAACTCGGCGCTGTTGAACCTCGCGCTGCTGGCCCACTCGGAACTGATCGGCATCGCCTCGCATCGCGCTGCCCGGCATTTCGCCAGCCTCAAACTGGCGCGCATCCTGCCAGTGGCGCTCAACGGTTTCGGCGAAGTCTCGATGTACTGGCGCACCGACGAAAACCGCCGCGCCGTCACCCTGGCGCTGGACTGCCTGCGCGCGGCAAGTCGGGAACAAGATGACGCGCAGCCCGGCGCCCCGCAACACTCGCCGCCCGCTCCGACCTCGGAATTTTAGGGGTCTTGGCCAACTGTTCCGACGTCGGAACAGTGGTGTCCCGACTGCCATGTTCCGCACTCTGTTACGTGACCGCGCAAGCCGCTGCATCACGCGGAGAGGCTTCACTTCGTTTTGCTTACCTCACTCTGGCTGATCGTCTGTGCCAGAGCCGCTCGATCCCAGCGGATCGAGAAGGCTCCTCGAAGCTGGCCCGCCGAAAAACCCGTGGCCTGATCTTGCGGATAGCGCGCTCGGATCGCTGCCGACACATCCGGCGCAACCGACTCGCCATGGCAGGCAAGGCACATGGGCATGGTGGGAATGGCACGCATAAATCGATATTCGCCATTTTGCTCGTACGACGACCAATGCTTTGGACGGCCATCCTCGAGCGGCGCAGCTACCCAGCTTTCCATGATGCGCGACTCCGTTGCGTCGGCTTGGGCAGCGGGATTGCGGGTGCGCAACGCAGTACGCCTGATCAATGCACCGCTTTCTTTTGATAGCTGCTGCGCGAGAGCTGGCGCGGCAGTCGCACAGACATTGACCGCTCCCGCAGTGCCCTCCGACTCCATGGTCTTCGTCAGCGTGCCCAACAACTGCTTTTGAAAACGATCAACCAGCGCCTCGGATTGTGCCTGCGCCTTCTCGATCGGTACTGCTTGATCCGATTTACAAGCTGCCAGCGAGAAAACAGAGACCAGCGAGATGACGATGTAGCGCATGCCGTTTCCTCACAAACTTTCCGTAGCCTGGCCAGAAGTGAGCGACTGCCCAAGCTGAATGTCACGCACTTTGGCGCGTTTCCGCATGAATAATCGCGTTCGTAAGTCTCGGCAACGCGCACGCCGTCCCGGAGAACGTGGTGCGCCTCGGCACTTCTTGTCGCGCCCACTTCCAAATCGCGTCATCTGCCAGTTATAAGGACCAACCGACGGCCTGATGAAAAGCAATCTCCAGACGCGACGGCTCCGAGGTTCGCCGTACCCACACCTCGTCGGCAAGGGACTCTTGCTTGGGGCCCGGCTCGGCGTCGCCCGGTGGGACCGCGCGCTCGAGCACGTCGAGGCGGAGCAGGAGCGAGCGCTCGCGGACATCGTTCGGCACGCTGCCAGAACCGAGTTCGGACGCGCGCACGGCTTTGCGTCGGTTCGGCGTTACGAGGACTTCGTCCGGCGTGTCCCCATCGGGGATTACGACGCATTTTCTCCGTACATCGAACGAATGCGGCGCGGCGAGCGTGATCTCCTCGTGCCGGAGGCGGTGCGGTACTTCGGCAACTCCTCCGGGAGCTCGACGGCCGGTCGACCGAAGTTCCTGCCGATCACCGAACGCCAGATCGCACATCAACGTCGTGCCGGCGCCGATACGCTGATGCGCTGGGTCGCGTGGTCGAAGGACGACTCGCTGATCGGCGGCTTCACCGTCGGCCTCTTCCCTCCGACGACGATGCGCGTCGAGGGACCCACGCTCGTGACGTCGAATCCGGCCTTGATGGTGACGCGGATGCCGGCGCTGACGCGGCCCATCTACCTGCCTCACGACGACATCAAGCGGATGTCGAACTACGACGACAAGCTCGCCGCGATCGCGGAGCGCTACCTCGACTGGGACGTCCGCGCGGTGGCGGGCACGACCTGTTGGTTCTCGCTCCTCTTCCAGAAGGTCCTCGACGTCGCGCGCAAACGAGGCCTTCGCGCCGACTCGGTGTCCGCGGTCTGGCCAAACCTCCGCGTCCTCCTTGGGGGCGGCGTCTCGGCCGAGCCGTACATCCCGATCCTGCATCGCCTCCTCGGACGCGATGACGTCGCGCTCGTCGACACGTACAACGCGACCGAAGGCGGAATCTACGCCGCGACGGACTTCTCCGGCGCACGCGGCATGCTCATGCTGCCCCATCGAGGCACCTTCTTCGAGTTCGTGCCGATGGACGAGCGCGAACGGGCGATGCCGACGCGTGTTCCCCTCTGGGCCGTCGAGCGCGATCGGCTCTACTCGATCGTCGTGACGACGGCGTCCGGCCTCTACGGCTACGAAATCGGCGACATCGTCCGTTTCCCGTCGCCTCTGCGCATCGAGTTCGCCGGCCGTCTGAGCGGGTGCCTCTCGCTCACCCAGGAGCTCACCACGCACGTCGACATCGAGCGAGCCGTCGCGCACGCGTCCGCGAAAGTGCCGTGCCGCACGATCGATTTCGGCGCCGCGGCAGACTTCGTCGACGCGAACGGTGCCAGCAGCGACGTGAAGGGGCGCTACACCCTCTACGTCGAGTTCGACGAGGGCGCCGAGCCCGCATCGCTCGATGCGTTCGCGAAAGCATTTGACGAGGGCCTGGCCATCCAGAACCGCGTCTACCGCGAGCATCGCGCCGGAGACGTCGCGTTGCTCGCGCCTGCCGTCGAGCCGCTCGTTCGAGGTGGCGCGAAGGACTTCCTCGACGCGGCGACAGGCGGTAATGTCCAAGGAAAATTCCCGCGTATTTTGGACGAGGCGCGGAAAACCAAGCTCGTTCGCTACACGCGCCGCGGGCGCGAAGAGAGAGTCGAAGTGCCATGAGCAGAGTCGGAATCCTTATCGTCGGCATCAACGGCGCCGTGGCCACCACGGTGGTCGCGGGGGTCGAGCTTATGAAGCGCGGGCTCGTCCCGCGCGTCGGTATGATCACCGAAAAGACCGACGCCCGAATCGACGAGGCGATCCACGGGCTGATGGCCTTTGCGCCGCTCGAGGATCTCGTCTTCGGAGGGTGGGACGTCCGCTTTCCGAACACCTACGAGGGCGCGCTTCACCACAACGTGCTGCCCCGCGCGGCCCTGGACGCGGTAGCTGACGCGCTGCAAGCCGTGACCCCGTGGCCTGGCGCGTTCGCCCGCGAGTACGCGGAGAACGTCGTCGGCGATCACGTCATCCGCGCGCCGAGCCACCGCGAGGTGATCGCGGTGCTCACGCGCGATATCGAGCTCTTCAAACGGTCGCACCGCCTCGAGCGCCTCGTCATGGTGAACCTCGCGTCGACGGAGGCGTATCGCGCCCCGTCTGCTGTCCACGCGACGCTCGACGCATTCGAGGCTGGCCTCGACGCGAGCTCACACGAGATCACGCCTGCGATGTGTTATTTCTACACGGCGCTCCGCCTCGGCATTCCGTATTGCAACTTCACCCCGAGCCTCACGAACGTGCCGGCGCTCGCCGAGCTCGCAGATCGTACGCAGGCACCCTACGCGGGCATGGACGGTAAGACGGGCCAGACGATGATGAAAACCGCGCTCGCCGCGGCTCTCCGCGTGCGACGGCTTCACATCGACGGATGGTTCTCTACGAACTTCCTCGGCAACAACGATGGCCTCGTGCTGGACGCCCCCGGCTCGAACAAAACGAAGGTCATGTCGAAGACGTCCGTGCTCGATTCGGTCGTCGGCTATGGCGTCGAGAACCATCAGGTCCACATCCACTACTACAAGCCGCGCGGCGACTCGAAGGAGGCCTGGGACAACATCGACATCACGGGCTTTGCCGGCATCCCGATGCAGATCAAGGTGAACTTCCTCTGCCAGGATTCAGCGCTCGCC
>Ga0123357_10004775_pt1 | contig 16030 bp, 10 predicted proteins | sample TergutEmb28metaG_FD_89873 | JGI IMG/M metagenome (GOLD analysis project Ga0123357, IMG submission 89873) | Embiratermes neotenicus P4 segment gut microbial communities from Petit-Saut dam, French Guiana - Emb289 P4 | ecosystem: Host-associated > Arthropoda: Insects > Digestive system > Gut ... | reverse complement strand
GTGTCACGTGGTTAGCGCAACGGGTCCCCACGGCCGTTAATCTCTGTTTTCTGAACCTGGAGCCGCTACTTTTTTTATTCAAGTAGCTCCTCATTTTGACCTCACGAGGCTGAGTGGACCCCGCTCCAGACCCACTACTACTCAGAAAATCTGGTAGCGCCGGGGATCGAACCCGGGACCTCTGTATCTGTAGCCAGAAACTCTGACCACTAGGCCACAGATTCAACTAGTGCTATTAATATAGCAGGCTGGCATTTTGCTTATTCTCAAGAAGATGCAAAATGATTCCATATTTAGGTTGTACAAATGTGCAAAGCCATCTTGCTGTCCTGTTACTTCCAACAAATGATAAGCTGTGACACAAAACATGTTTATTTATAAAGTAAACTGTCCACAAATTAACTTTCGAAACCTTAACGCAGAACAAGGTTCCACATTCCTCAAAAATTAAAAAAAAAAGTATATTTAAAAAATTAGTAATTTAATTCAGTTATGATACAGGACAACTTGCTTCACCAGATTTGATAATTTTACAAATCATCCTGTAAAGTCAGGCAACAGTTTCAGAAACCTTCCAGTCAGCAGTGACAATTTAACAGTGAGAACAAACTGGACTGAAAATGATGTCTTTTGCTGTATGCAACTCTTTCAGAAGGAAAAACAAAAACTTATAGTGCAATCCCTCTTCAAAGTCTATTTTGTGGAAGGTGTGTCACACATACAGGATCATTATGCCACTCAGTTAAGTTTCTGACCATATGGACATCACCCCATACTGCACTGCAACCATATCATATTTAAAAACTTGGCGGGTTTTCACTGGGTTTAATGCGGAAGATAAAGTCATACATCTGCACTGATACTACAGTACCAACTAGTGGCTTATGGTACATCTGCTTCAAGTCAAAACCCTTCTTCAGGTAAAGCTCACGAGCTGCATCATGGCATTCTGATGTAACAAGCTCTACAGCAGAGTACCCTTTATCCTTGCAGAATCTCAGTGCCTCGTCCACAAGAACAGATGCGATACCTTTCCGCTGGTACTTCGTAGTCACAGCCATTCTCCTCAACCAAGCGGTGTCAGTGCAGAACTTGCTTCTCGTGATGGCCACTGTCCCCACAATTTTTTTTACGTGATGCTCGGCTATCTCAATATTGTTGTCTTTGAGTTCTCGTTCAGTAATTATTGTGTACTTGACTTGATTTGGTTCTCTAGTCATGAAATACGGCTCATGGACTTCAGCAACCCAAAAACCTGTATACTCCGAAGACATGTACACACGTGGAATGTTCGAAACGTCGTTTGTCATTTCTAGTGCTTTAAACGTATGTCCAAGCCATATAAATACGTACATCAGTATTATGACCACCGGTACGGACCAAAAACAGACACTAAATGGTACACCCAAAAAAATGAACATCATTGCTGATGTCAGAACCATAGTCTGGAAAGTAATTTCCCGCGTTAACCCCGACACAAACGCTGCATTAACAGTTGACATTGTTCCTTCTTTAACAATTTCACGACAGAATAATTCATCTCCAGGTTTGTAATATCGTATAACCACCAAATGGTTCATTGAACCGATCACAAAACCTAACGTTAACTTAATGTGACAAACTCTCACAAACCAAACCCTCAACCACCAACGAGTGTGTACAACTGGCGTCGACAGATGACAGAAGCTGCGAAGGCTGCAAACGACGGTGCCACTAATCCATGGACAAGTCTGCACGAACGTACCATCGATTATAGTACGTACGTAATTTGTGAGTGGTCCGTGTCATGTATTAATCCGTGCGATACACTGAAATTTATTCCTTGGCTTCGTCACACCACTGACAACCGTTGGAAACGAACGCATTTTGAATCTAATAATAAAACAAACGAAACGCAGTAACGTGATAGGGAAGGTTGTACGAATTTTAAACGGCTGCGGTGTCTACATTATATATATATTCACTGACCTTGGGATATGAATGTGAATATACGTAGTGCAAATTTCATTAAGAGAAATTAAGAGATTAATATTATCACATTCATTTTATATAGCTGGATTGCTAATTTTGCACTCTGTGATTTATTAAAAAAAATGCTTCGTTTAGAACACTTAGTGGCAAACTGGAGTTCCAAGACATGGGTGCTTTATTTGCTTATGTTATTAATAAGGACTGGTGATTCCTCAGTCCTCGACTGGTTTTGGAGTGGGTCTCAAGATAATGCCAATACTAGACCGAAAATTGGCAATGTCCCCGTTGTGACGGTTCCCTTTGAAGTAGCAACTGAAGATGAAAAGTTCCTCCAAGAAGCAAAGAAATATACAAGTTTGAAGTTGTCAGACCTCGACACATGCCAGCATCGTGTTAGTATATTTTTATGGATGCGCTAAATAGTATGGTGAAGATTCTTATTTGGTTAAAGTAATGTATTGATTGTTTGCAGGTTGTAATGCAAATCCACAATTCATGTTCAGATATGACAGAGGAGGAGCTGGCGAAAATGAGCGTGAATCTACTGAATTGTCAGTCTGCAGCAGAGGGGAGACAGCAGTTTCCCTGTACCAGCAAAATGGTAAGTTGTGTAAAGTTTCAGTTTCAGTTGCCAGTGTGAAAATGCTAGGGATTAATGGGTGTCGATCTGAATAGCAGCGGACGGAATGAGATGTGATGTCCAGGGAACAGACTGTTCTCAGTTGTCTTTGAGAGAAGGACTGAGGCTCAATTTATTGAAATGATTCTGCCTTAAATATTTTAGATTTTGGTACGCATTTTAAGATGTATTTTGGCATGGTGTACAGATCATGATATAAAATTTTTTTTCTAAAGAATATCAGATTGAGTTCTTTGTTCAGTACGCTTAAAAATGGCATTGTCCTGAAGATAATGTCATTGTTTTGTCATAAACTTGTGGGGCACAAAATCCTGCCTTGTAAATGTTTTCCATTTCTATCTGTCATAAAGGACTGGGGTCTAACAGAGATGGCATGGACATCAGTCATATGCATAGGTAAAGGTAATGTGATGTATTTCAAGAGCTATTAGTTGATTCATAATGAAAACATGTAGTGCAATAATTAATCAGATAGGAAGAGTTGGTTAACCCACTGAAGGCTGAAATGCATTTAAAAATTCACTTTCTACCTAAATTAAATTTCATCCTCATTACATATGACAAGTGGTTAATACTGTTTTGGGAGACGGTGACTGTCTATTTTGACAGTAATACAGGACACATGAATACACTGTGCTTTAAAGGATTAAGTAAAATTCCCTGAAGAATGGAATTTGGGAGGGAGGAAAGTTCTAGGATGGAATAATCACTGTTGAAGGCATTAAATGTTGTGTACTCAGCTTGTATTATTGTAAATACAATGTATTTTTATGAACATATGGTATTAGGTATTTATTAAAGTATTTACACTCATTTATGCAAGACACTTCTTTCTTAGTATTATTTTTGTACTTATTTGTTTGTGGTTTGTGTAATAACAATGTCAGAAACTGAAACTGTATAATGTCAAGTAGTAGATTCATTAGTGAAGAATGAGGAATGCATCAATCATGGCTTGATTTTACATCCTCTCTTGGCATAAGACACCTGGAGGGATGCAGGAAAGCCACAAAGGAACATGCCAGGATAATTAGTGACCTGGCTAGAACCTGATCAGGCAGTTCCAGAATACAAGCGACAAGCATTGCCACTTGAGCCAGCATGTTTTGCATGCTGTAGCAAGTTTTTAACTGGTATATTTATTTAACCACAGCCATTAGCAAGGTATGTAACAGTTGATATGGCATTGCACATTAGCTCCTTGATAACAGAATTTGAAGTTACAATACCAATAATATGAAAGTCCACCTGTGGACATGGGTCTGAGCTAGTTCCATCTGCATTCTAGTCTCACACAACCAATATCCCACAGATCCATTATAATGTTAACAGTTCCTCATCGTATATTTCCAAGTTATCAATGTAAAGGATTTTTAAGCCAAAATTTTTTCATTTGTATCTGATTGCTTTGTATGGATGTCTATTAATTTGGAGAAAGAATGCATAATGAAGGTGTTTGAGAACAGAGTACTGAGGAGAGGAAGGAAGTAACAGGAGAATGAAGAAAACTGCTTGACAATCTTCATAGTTTGTACTTCTCACCAAATATAACTAGAGTAGTCCAATCAGGGAAGGTGAAGTGGGCAGGATATGCAGCTTCAAGGGAAGAGATGAGAAATGCATTCAGATTTTTTTCAGAAATTCCGCAGTGAAGGGAGCATTTGGCATGTGTACATGTACATATATATTTATTTATTGGTGGTTTATTTAATGATGCCATCAAAGATTGTATAATAAATTGGTGGCCTAATTTGAGAGTCTGTCTTAATATTTGCATGGAAGGGCTGTAAGAACGATGAAAAACTTCAGTCAGGATATCCAGTTTTCTGAGCAGGTTCAAACCAGACAAGTATTACCACTTGATTCATCATGCTTTATGTCGTGTGGATGGGAGGATGTGTCCTAGACTTGTGACACTGGTAGTATCCAGTGAACGACACTTTTGAACACGCCTGTAAGTCTTTAACCAGCTCCATGGTACAGATTTCTTAAGCATTTAATGGGTCCTAACCCAGTGTAGGAATACCTTGTGTTTTATGGAACCCAGAAGATAGATTACCACGTTTACAAAAGCCTCTCACTTGTCCCCATTCTGAGTCACATGAATCCATTCCATGCTGAACCATGTTTTGTGAAGATCCATCTTAATGCATGTCAATCACAGTGACTGAATGTCACCTAGCATTTGTCTCTTTGGCCACAATAAGCAGTGATAGTATAGAGCACAGTAGTGGAACAACAGATTCTAAAATAATACATTAAGGAATGAAAGTTTCACCTACAGTTATGATTTCAGAGTCTTCGAGAGTGCACAAGTCCAATGGATGCAGACATGTGGAATGCATACCTCCTTATGAACAACCGTGCCAGAGCTGTTTGTTATGCTGCCAGGCAGCAGCAGTTTCGAGCACTGTCAGAGATGACAGTCAACAAACTGATGGATGCTGCTCACAGTCAGCTTAACACCATGAATTCACTGAAGGTTGTAAACAGCTGAATTAAATTTTGATGCTACTTTTATTAGATCCAAGCCATGGAAGTCAGAACACATGTTCCCCATAAAATCTGAAGTTTGCGATTCTTGGCATAACTCAGCGTGATTGTTGAACTGGTAGATTAATCATTATCACCACAAAGGCCTATACTTGTCAACTTCTTATAACATGTTCCTTCTTAGATTGAATCTGGACAAAGAGGCTACTGTTGCTTTGTGCAGACTACTGTTTTTGACCAAGGTAGAATAATGACATTCTATGACAACACTAAATACATAAACAACTGGTTTGATTGGTACTAGATTTTCTAGAAAGCTTTATTAACCAGAAACAAACAGAGGCCGGATGGCATTTCAATAATCCATTTACTGGCAGTACTCAGCTCCAATTCCAGGACTTCAAACATGCCCATGTCTTTCTCCAATTGGCTGTCAGATGGTGTGAGGCTACCCACTACTGCTTGCATTTTCCTACCAAACTGTAAAGGTCACATGTACTGTATTTTCCTCTACACCTGTGTGTCATGTTTCTGATTGTGGTAGAGCAGATGAAGGTTGTATTGTTTACAGCCCAACAACATGCTACTTATCCCAGGAAGCAAAGTAGTTCTAAATCTTGCATTCCAGTTTTCTGCAGAAGTGAAAATAATGTACCAAGCATATAAGTTTCATGCAGATTATGCATTCATATCCAAAGGAAAGGAAGCGCAAAAGCTTGGGGAGGAGGGAGGGGTGCAAAAATTGGAGACATGGTGGCATCTGGGGTGGAATTAGCAGTATTGGATGGTGACACATGAACTGTAGAATAGAAGCTAAGATCTAAGGTTTATTTTTTTCTGATCACCAGTAAAATGTAAGTTTGTTTATATTATTGAAGTTACAAAGTATCTTATGTTAGTAAACAGTTAAAAGAATAACAGAAAAATGTGTATGTAATCAAATGTTGTGAGTATGATGATTACAAGAGCAAAATAGTGGTATCTTGGTGGTTTTTGGAATGTATGTACACCATGTTACAAATGTGGTGGTGGAAAGGGAATGGAATTTGCTGCAAACAGGTCAGGATATAAAGTGATAAATTACCCCTTTAAGGACCTGCTTTCTTGGATGCAATCACACATAGGAAAACACCACTAGAAATTAATTTTATGTATTTAAGCGACCAGAAATTTCACTACATTTTTAAGACATGCTGCATAGTCTCTGTCATATTTTCCACAAAGTGACATATATTTCATAATTTAATTTTTTTCTGTTCAAATAATACTCATGTTCATGAACCATGTGCAAAAATTTAAATGCCAACCAGCTAGGGTGATGGTTAAATGGTTAGATCTGTCCATGAGATTGCTAGGTGCACTAAGGTACACATTTGCTATAACATTCTAATATCTGAAAAACTGTAATATTTGGCAAACCATTGGTCCCAGAGCTGTTGGATATACCAGCTTTTACTTTATTTATCTCTCAGCATGCACTTTGAGCTTACACTTCTTTCATTTGGCACTACATGGTGCATGTGATTTGTGGTTGTTTGGGCATATGTAGATAGTTTGCTATGGGTCTCTGTGCCATGAAATACCGAACCTGCTAGTGTACCGTGAAAAATGATTTGCTTGGGATTTAAGCTGGGAGTGAAAATGTCATGTTTTGTAATTGTGTTAACAAGGTATTAGTGTTTGGAACATGTTCAGTAGTTGAGCGGTTACCGCATGTCGTATTGCAGGAGGGTCAGCAGAAGTTGGAGTTGCTGACAGCCAACACAATGGAGTCTGTGTCTCTTGGTCATCAGTCCCTCATGGACCAACAGGAGAAGTTGAGAACTGCACAACACAACATTCAGGATTTTGTAGCACTGAATTTGCGACAGCTGACACGAGAGAAAGCACTGATAGCGGCAGGTCACCATGAACTTGCTAAGATGACAGAGGATATCAAGAAGAAATTGGGTTAGTGTGCTTTGGCAGTTTTGTTTCATTGTATGTAGCAAATGCTGTACTGAATATTGTTGTGCAGTGATTATATACTAGCTTCATATGGGATGTCCTGGGATTTGCTTTCAGTAATTGGTGGATAAATTTTCAGACATTCCTCATGTGGGCCAGATGTGTTGTCTTTTTCCACTGCCTGTGTGCCTTACTGTACATGGTTGCTGTGTTCCCAAGAATGGTCATATAACTTGAAATCACTCCTGCAAGTTTTTTTACTCCTTCGGATTAACTGCCTGTAACATTTATTGGAAAATGACATGCCGTGTTTACCTGAGTGTAAGATGACCGTCCTTCATAATCTTCAGTTTTCAGGAAGATTCCTGTACAGAATGTGTTAAACTCTGTGCATAATTTTGAGGTCACCCCTCATTTTACAGACAATGAACTTGAGAAAAACTTTCATCTTGTATTGGGGTAAATACAGTAAGTCAGCTAACCATTTATGATGCATAATTTTGTTGCATTAAATAAATAATTACATTATGTGTCTTGAAAATTTCATGTGACAGAATTCAATAAAATCTTTGGGGGCTGACGGCTGTATCGGATGGTTCGAGTCAGCTGACATTTCAGACAAACTATATCTCCATCATCAGGGTTCTTGACACCCAGCCTATCCAAATGACATATCACTACCTATCCTGGGTCCATATCCTAATATGTGCTCAGCCAGCTGGAACATACATGTGTGCCATCATAATGATATGTGCTCAGTGAGTTGGACTGTATGCTTGTACCATTATAATGCCGTGTATGGACAGTAATGGTTAACTGCTTGTGAATGGAAATTTTATCAAGTTGTGATACGTAAGAATGTGACAGCTGGTGATGTGTTACTCTGTATTACTGAGGTCTATTTTTGTGATGTGACAGATGAGGCAAGTGAAGACCTCAAAAGGCAGACCAATGAGCGTCGTGAGAATCACAAGCAACTTCTGGAAGACCTAAACACCATTCTAGAACAGGTGTCTCTCATCTGGCAGAGAATTGGTAAGGCGTATGCTCACAGTTCTAAGAACTTGTAGATACCTACAACAGACTACCACTCATCTCTATCCTTGAGGCAAATGATTAGTTATCAACCTCCCACCCTCTTACCTTAAACTCATATTAATATTATCCTTCCAGCTATTCTTCCAAGTACTCTTTCTGTTTGCATTATTTGACCAAAATTTAGTACGAATTGGCCATGAATGCTACATGACTATCCAATCTTGTCCTTGATTTCACCATCCCAGTACAGTCAAAACTTCTTAATTTGAAATGCTGTACCATGTATTCTGAAGCATATTATATTCCCTGCTTTTAAACATTGAATTTAATGCTATTAATATGAATACGGTTAATTTTTAATTCATAGCTGTATTACAGTCCTTTCAATACTGAAACTTAAGTAATTCAAAGTACAGTATTATTGTATTTATTTTGCTGTGAGACAACACTGAATGTAAGCTAACCCATGATTTTTACATGAACTGAAAAAAAAATAAAATAAAATTTTTGTCTCATAAAACATGAAAACTTCTACCATAAATCTAACACTGGATAAGCAGGATTTCCAGCTTCAAGACTATCAGTCTTGCTGCATGTGTTCCAAAATCTAGTTCAGTTAAAAATTGAGCTACACCTCAGGCTTAGCATAAAGATGTGTATTGTGTTTTTAATTATCAATCTGCTATGTTTATTTTGCGACCAGCTATGTGGCTTAAACTTCAGCTGCATGTATCTGCATTTGACTCTGGTTGGCAGCATTGAGGAGTGCAGAAACTCAACTAATTAGATTCATAGGAAGTATAGAATGTACACATACTGCTGTCTTGCAGCAAAATATGCTGCAAATTCTCCATCGGTAAGCAGTGTTATCTGCCCTGTTGAACCCTAGGAATGACAATGCTCTTAATACAGTTGGTATTTTTTGACAATAAAAAACTGTAAACAAGACAAGCAGTTTACGTATAATGTAACAGTGGGGCACATATGCAAAACCATTTACTGTGGAAAAGCAATAAGTATTGTATATTCTAAGTGTATGTCTGTAGCTGTAGTTATCCAGCATACAAAGCACATGTGTCTTATTACATTGTCATCTTTGGCTTGTCTGGCTCTGCAGTATTTTTCCACATTATCTCATAAATGGCAGATTTTTGGAAAAAGGTTATTGCATATAAAATGTGAGTTTTGATGCTGTCTACAACTTCTGTCTAAAACAGCTCTCATTCTACAAAGAATTGAGTGAGATGCTATTATAAATATACATTGATCTTCAGTAAAGTACCTGCTGTTCTTATCAGATTTAAATGAAACTTGAATGTTTTCGACACAATTTTGAGAACTGCTCAAATATCAAATTCCATGCAAGTCCATCCAGGGGGAGACATGTTGTTCCATATGGACAGACGGATGGACAGGCAGGCATGGCGAAGCTGTAGTTGCTTTTTGCAGTTTTGCTAATATGTGTGTAAGGTTGGCTTACATCGAAGTATATACAGTTTATTATTTCCTGGAAGATTTGTGTAAACATTCTTCTTTTTTTAAAAATGGACACCCATGGAACAAAGGTCAGGTGAGTGTTTTTTTGAGAACCAGTGAACCAAGAGTAGCATTTGAAAAATGTAAATTATCGATACCTGTCTAATTTTGCTAAATGTGGGCTTTTAAAAATAATTACAAGGCAACCTTCTAATTGCTCATTTAAGTACAAAAAAATCAGTATTTCTTTCAACCACATAACAGGAAATTTTGCATTGACAAAAATTAGTTAATCTAAAGCCTGATGTTTCAGTCTCAAGCAGTTTTGTAATATCTGATGCAGAGTAAAAGTTATGAGAATGTCACTATGCAGCATTCTGTATCTTTCCTTATAAGTCCAAATATTTTCCTCAGTACAGACATGTACGAGTATCAAGTCATAAATTTTACATTAATTTAATCTGTGGTTTGGAACATTTTGTACAGTGACATTACATGTAAAAACTATGGGGTATGTATGGACACATAACAGAATGGCTTGTTTGGAAGTTTTTTTGCTTTAGTATGCTGATGTTGATTTAATGAGCACTGTTAACCTTTTGGCACCAGAATTATTTTTTTTAAATTTTAGCACACACTGTATATAAACTGTGAATAAAACAGGAACCAAATACATTAGAATTATGAAACAAACTGCATTTTGAAGGGGGGGGAAAAAAAACAGAGAGTATATACCATGTTTAAAATATTCAAGATCTATATTTGTTGAATAAATATATAAAATGCAATGTTTAGAGGTTAGCGGTGCGGTACGACCACTATAGTGGTCGTTAGGCGTCAAAGGGTTAAACTTAGCCTTCTAGCTGTTGTTGTTTCAAGATATGAGACAAGCTGTCTCACCAAGTCACATCCTGAATTGACACTGTTTTCTTTTATCATGTTCATTTCTGTTTTTCTGTTTGTGGTATATTTTGGTTATTGTGCTTTAAATTGCACTGTGTTGTTTCTGTATTTGTCCTAGTGGTTGGTTAGTTAGCACATTGATAATGATTGAATTGTTGTTGCTCCTGGTGCCAGTGTTGCTGCTGCTGTTACCACTGGTATTAATCTGTACTGCAATTTATGGGAGGGTAGTTGTTTATTGTGATTAGTCCTGTCACTCACTTTTTGACCTTAGTCTCACTATATCATATTATTACCCCATAGTCCATAGGCCAAAATCGAGAAATAAATTAAGTCGTGAGAACCTTATACATAAGTGAGTGGTATTTTGGCTGTTCTGCACAACCACAGTTACACTGTGATTTGTTGTTGGTTTTTTATTTCTCTCCCCCCCTTCAAGATCGCGCTTCAGCTAATGTCTTCATAAATATATATATATATTTTTTTTTTGCTAGATCGCAGTACACAAGATATCCTTGCACAGCACGCATCTGCAGCAGCGCAATACAATTCAACGCTACACAAACTGACACAAATCAACACTACTGTCAACTTCCTGCTAGATGTGTTGGAAAAGACGAGACATGTAGGTATATGTGGACATATTCATTTTGTCTTTGTTATCAGTTTTTGATTGAAGCTAGCAACTTTAAATTGTATACATATTCTTGAAGTGTTGGACTGTATTTCTTTCTTTATTTTTTTATCCCAAGCTGTCCTTTTCCCCTTTCCTTATATCCTCCACTATTTTTTTCTTGCAAAACTTACTGTTTCTCCTTGAAGAAGGAGGCAGCATTTCTTCCTAAATATTCATCATTTTCTACCAGAGTGTGTACCATCACATTCCAGAAGACAGTATTCTGCAGATTGTGTGCTTGAAGCTTCAGCATCTGCACATGGCTGTAGTATCTTAATGTGTGAAAATTAAGGTTCCATCAGTAGTGATGATTCATATTGTAGTCTTTCCCTTTGGATGGCCCTGTTGTGATTACCTGTTTCAAGGCTCTCTGGTCTTTTTAAGTTACCCTGTAAAGGCCTCTTGTTCTGGAGCTGTTTCTGGGCCACTGGACTGCCTAGCCCAGTGGTTCTAAAACATCCGGTGCTTACAGCACACTTGGGATATTCATGTTTTTATTGGCATGCTGGAATTAGAATAGAAAACTAAAATTTATAATAAGACTACAGTTGTTTTTAAATAAATTTATTTTTAGGCATTTGTTACGAAGTAAAGAATACATCTGTCTATCTATCTATCTGTGACATAGTTCTAATGACTAAACCATTTGTCAGTTTTTGGTGAAATTTGTTGTATGTGTTCTTTACTGAATGTTTTAGAGCAAACATGAAGTTCATGACATTTAGATTAGTGACATACTTTCCTTACAGGCATAAATAAATTGCTATTTGTTTTGTCTGTATTCCTTGACAGATATGGTTGAGATTCAGTGTAGATCACTCTATGCCACTGAGCATAAAGTGGTTGAGAGTCTCATGAAAGTCATCACACTGAATGCCTTATTTTACTTAAGGGTGTAATTGAAATTTTGCCAGTATGTTTTGAATTTTTCTTCCAAATTGGGAGGAAAAAATCAGTCCTAGATATGTCCACAAAAATTTGAGTGATTGTACGTATCGTGAAAATCAGTGCAATAAGCCATACGTAGGGCATAACTGATTTTCTGTATTACTTTCCCTCTTTATTGTTTAATTTATGTGAAATTTTAATACAGTTTTAATAAGAGGTCTGCACATAATGCTATTGAGTGTTTCTGGGTTTCATTAAAATTAGCACAGGGGTAGCCATACTTTTCTCTTGGGTGCAAATTAAATTACATTTACATTTGTACCATATAACTGTGTAACTGTATAACATTTTGAAAGTAAAGCACCTGAAGTCTGTATGCTATGTCATGGAATATACCATTTGCAATTTGGTTTTATAGAAACTTTAAATTATTATATGGCACATGAAGGGAAAGTTGTCCCTGGTTGTCTGGAAATTTTGGAGAAGAGGGAACAGTCTTGCCCCTTCTAGGATTTGAACCTTGGATTGTCTAGTTTGTAACATAGCCACTGTACTGACTACACTATTGTGGCTTCTTGGAAAACAGAAAGGTAATGCAGTTCATTCCAAATATCATTGTAAACAACTTAAGTAAATGAAATGGTGTCCAGACTTTCTACATTGGTTCCCACAGTTTAGCCAGGGCTCTTTCATCAAACCCTTAGCCCCTCAGTTAACTGTGTGTGTGTGTGTGTGTGTGTGTGTGCTTGCCCATGTGCACATATATAAGCAACACATTTATCAGTTATTAATTTTTAAAATCAATATACTTAGGTTTTTATCAAATAGTAACATTTTCCATTATTGTATAAATGTTATTGAGATACCTTTCCTTGTGTGATTAATTGGTCTCTTATTACTCTCAACACAACTTGAATAAGGACTAAGCACACAACATCTTGCATGCACATAGATATTTACTTTATGTGGCAGACTGTCAACAAAAGGAGTGGGGTGATGTACCTTCCTAGCCACTGTTGTAACAACACTACAACCACCACCACCAACAATACTTGCTACTTCTCTTGTAATTTTCCTTTCAAGTTTCACCTGTAAGTTTCTTATTACACTTTAACTGATCACTAATTTGCACTCAATTACAGATAACATACTACTGACAATTACTTGATTTTTTAAGTTTCATAATTAATTCTAAGTAATCATTCTTCTTTTCAAAACTTTGCAGCACACTTGACAAAAGCTGGCAGCACCATATAGCTGCCTCTGGCCTAGCTCCATGTCTCTTCTCTTTCTCTGGCTGATTGGCCAATGTCCCCTGACCCATTTTTCTTTATCTTTTCATATATAACACAATATTTTTCCCGAGTTCATTTCTGCCATGAAGACAGGGGCTGTGTATTTAAAATGTTGGTGACTGCTAACCAGACTAATGGTGTCATAATCCAGAAGACCACAAAGATCATGAAAAATTTGTCTTATTTGTTAATTGGCTGATTGACTTAACACCCTTACATTAAGCTGACAGCTCTTGGCTTGATCATAACGTGTTTGTGTGCAAGGTGATGTGATCAGTCACCATGATTCATAGTTGTTTTCATCTTTTGACACAGCTGCCATTAAATCATCTTCATTTTCTGCCTTTTATGTTTCAATATAGTAGTTCACTAGATCTGGTGGCTGTACTGCTATTTGTTTGGTCTGGATGATTTGTCAACTGCTGTATGTGGTTGTTGGTTGTTACTCATTTTTGGTTTGTTTTCATTCTGTAGGAACTTGATGAGCGCCTGGGTTGGCTCACTAACCTGATGGGGGGTACTGGCAACCAGTTGGATCACTTATACAGCTGTGTGCTCCATGTTCTGTACCTGATTGTAGGGATGATTACCACATCATTTATAGGGGCCCCAACTTCTACACGTGCATTGCTACTTATCCTCGTGCCTGGGAACCTGGCTGCCACATACCATCATGGAGACTCTGCTGCCCTCAACTTCCCATCCATGACTGCACTCATCTTTGTTTTGACTGCAGGTATTTGAATGCACCTGGCTGTTATGTTGGATCTTACTTACAGAACATGCAAGAGAAACAATCACTGCAGTGAGACTGGAGGGTTTTTCACAGTGGTGAATATTAAAGCTTCATACTTCTGTGATATGTTGCCATGCAGTCTGGTAGAAAGTTTACCCTCTTTTGAGGAACGTGAGACAGCATGTTACTCCAAAATATCAATACTTTTCTTCCCTACTACACAGTATCACATCTTAAGAATTGTAGTTCCCATTGCAGTGTTTTTATTCCAGGATCAAATTCTAGATTCAGTTATTAAAACAATGATTATCAAAATACAGCACTCGTAAATGACTATTCTATTCAAGCCTGACACATTTTTATGATAAAGACTGTTCACTGTACATATTAATGTGAGTGATTGCATGCTTACAGAATAAAGTGTAACAGTTAAGATACATTGTGCATACAGAGAAAGTACAGCAAATCCTCACCATTTATGTTTACATTCTTGAAAAATTCTGTGAATAATTAAACCATGATCAGTGGTTAAAAAGCATGAAAACATTTGTGTTGGTGTTTTTCACGTCCTGTGGCAGTCAACTGTTTCCTACGTGGCGTGTGGAGCCCTTAGTAACACTTAATGTTAATTAATTGAACATATTAGTATATGTTTTGGTAACCTATATGTGGCACTGTCAAATCATTCATGTCTGAGTGGCCCAAGAATAAAAATAGGTTGTGCACCACTGACTTAGATAGCGTCCATTTAAGTAGCTGAAAATATCAGCTAAGTTTGTCAGTTTAGTTAACCGTGAACAGTCAGCCAAGCAGTGTAAGAAATTACAATTGGACCGAAGCAGACAGCTCATTACTTAATCTTATAACTTGAATAGGTGAGTGAGAACTTGCCTACAAGAAAACCAATGGACTTTTTGTGTAGCGGTATTTTAGGATGCGTTCTGCCCATCACCACATATAAAGCTGCAAATATTCTTAAATTTAAAGGGTGGGACTTTATGAAATCTACCGTTTTCATGTATTCATTCAAAACAGTCCTGAGCATAGCAGGGAATTGCTTTGTTGGTAGTGCTTCCTTGTGCATGCAGCAGTGAATAAATTTTGCACCCGGTGATACTGCTTTCATCTGATCAACAACTCCATTGTATTGGCTTGTCATAATGTGAACGCCATGAATACTAATTCTGACATATTTGACCAATCATCATCTCTCTCCTTTATAATGTCCTCTAGGTTTTAAAAAGTGGCATGTGAAGTTGCTCATGTATGCAGTGATATTAAAAAGAGATCTGCCTTCATACTGCATTACAGTCATATCTAACAGACACAAGAATAATGGACATGTTCACAGTGCCCTTGGATTCATCAAGCTGCAGATCTTAGAAGCAACTATAATGTACTCTTGTTGTCAGCTGTTCCATTACATTCTGATTCATCTCCAGCTTGATGTTGAAGCTCATTATTTGCCAGTGCAGGAGCATTAAGTTCCTTGCAGTCTTTCTGTCCCAGCATTGTTCTCATTATTTTGTTCACTGCTTTTAATATGTACTCTTCTGTGCTCATGTGTGGCATTTCTGTCTTTTCTATCAGAAAAGGTATTCAGTAACAAGCTTCCATTGTGTTCCAGTTAATACTAGCTGTAGCTGTATATGGCAGAAATTTGTTGCTTTTTGCTTTCCTTTAATTCTTTTAGTTTATTTCAAAAAATGCATGGGCTTGATACATGCACTGTCCTTGTGTTTGGTTTCCAAATGTCAAAGATGTTTGCTGGTTGTAAGCCTTAATTACGGAGCACATCATATGAAATCATCTGCAGTGGTAACTGGATACATAAAGTTCATCTTTAGAAGGTTGTTGTATTTCCACCGTTTGTTTATTCTGTTTCCCCCCCCCCCCCCCCTTTTTTTTTTTTTTTTTTTTTTTTTTTTCTTTCTCCTTTTTTTTTTTTTTTCTTTTTTTTTTTTTTT
>Ga0123357_10004772_pt1 | contig 16033 bp, 20 predicted proteins | sample TergutEmb28metaG_FD_89873 | JGI IMG/M metagenome (GOLD analysis project Ga0123357, IMG submission 89873) | Embiratermes neotenicus P4 segment gut microbial communities from Petit-Saut dam, French Guiana - Emb289 P4 | ecosystem: Host-associated > Arthropoda: Insects > Digestive system > Gut ... | reverse complement strand
CCCCTCGTTATTCCCCACAAATGCTACGACAATCGCTTTTGATACCGGTTCGACAAACCGCTGCTGATTTTCGTTTGGAGTTAATTTAAGCACATCATAAACATTGTCAAACATTATATCTCTCAGTTCAACCATATGTTTTTATATTCGCTTTCTGGTTTGATTAATTTTTATTCGTTACTTTCTCAATTTTTATGGGGTGAAAGTATATACAATACTACAATCGTCGTCATCTTTAAAATCGACATTATATATGCCGCCTGCTTTTTTGTACAACCCGTTAGCCGCGATATTAGATTTTTCGGTAAATAAAAAGATTTTATATATACCGAGCAGTTTGCACGTTTCTTTTAATTTAGTAAGCATACTTGTGGCAAATCCTTGCCGACGGTATTGTGGACCAACACTTACTGCATGAATATATAGCATATTACCGCTGTTATGAATGTTATTTAACTCATATCCCCGTATTTGACAGATAATTTTATTATCTCGTATGCACGCGAAAATCCAATTCATTGGATTATTTAGAAATTGTCTTGCGTTTTCCTCACAAATTTGAAATTCTGGATTTTCATTTTTTATTTGCATTAATAATGGTAAATCTGAAATCGAAAGTTTTCTATATATCCTATCTTCCATAAATAATACCCTTCCAAAAATATTCATTTCCTATGTCAATCTCTATCTATTTCCCAATAACCTCATTTATCGCGTCTCTCATGCGTATGACTTCTTCTCTCGCCCGCTCGCCGAAATCCCGCCCGTCACCATACCTCATGTACGCGCACATAATCGCGCGCGACGAGTTTACAACCGCTCCCTCACCGTTCTCGTCAAACGCTGGTTTTACGTCGTCCGCCGCGCCGCCCTGCGCTCCGAATCCCGGCACCAAGAAAAACGTGCTCGGCATAGTTTTGCGCAGACTTGCAAGTTGTTCCGGGTAAGTCGCGCCGACTACCGCGCCGACTGGATTATATTTATACTCTGATTTACATTCGTTTCCCCAATCCACAATAGATTGTGCAACTCTTTCATACAGAGTTTTGCCGCTTTTAACTATTATATCCTGAAAATCGCCCGAAGATTTATTCGATGTTTTGACAAGAACAAATATAGATTTATCATATTTTTTGCAGTCGTCGATAAACGGTTGAATTCCGTCTATACCGAGATACGGGTTTACTGTGAGGCAATCACAGTCTAAACTTTTTCTCTTTATGCCAAATATATCAGTCTCGCCTAAATACGCCGCCGAATACGCCTCGGCAGTCGAGCCTATATCGCCGCGTTTGCCGTCCAGAATCACATATAAATCTTTTGATTTTGCGTATTCTACCGTTTTGTATAACGCTTCAAGTCCGTCTAATCCGTACATTTCATAATACGCCGACTGCGGTTTGACTGCGGGGACTAAATCACAACAGGCGTCGATTAAGCCTTTGTTAAATCTGAATAATGCTTCGCCGACAGCTTTTTTTGTTTTGCCGAACTCTTTTGTGACTTCATCAAGTATATGCTTTGGTATATACTCAAGTTTTGGGTCAAGTCCCATAACTGTGGGATTTTTCTTTGCGTTTATTTTTTCTTGAAGAACTGCGAAAGACATAATTTCATCTCCCCATTTTATATTATTTGTTTATATAAACTACTTTACCGCCGACGATAGTGTAAAGGATTTTCCCATACAATTCAAATCCGTGAAAAGGCGTGTTGCGCGACTTGGAATAAGATTGATTTTTGTCGTACACAAATTTTTCATCTACGTTGAATATCGTTAAATCTGCGGATTTTCCGGCTTCTATTGTCCCGTACGTTTTGTCGATACCGATTATTTTCGCGGGATTTATAGTCATAAGTTCTATCAATTTTTTAAGTGTAATGTAAGGTTGCTTTACAAGATGGGTCACGCCCAATGCAAACGACGTTTCAAGACCGATTATGCCGTTTGAGGCTTTTTGCAGATTTGCAAGATTAATATTTCCGTCGTCGCACTTATCTTCTAAAGAGTGCGGGGCGTGGTCTGTGGAAATGCAGTCAATAATTCCTGACTGTATGCCGTATATGATTTGCTCTCTATCCTCATCAGAACGCAGAGGCGGATTCATTTTCGCGTTTACGCCGTATTTTAACAAGTCTTCGTCGGTCAGAACAAAATAATGCGGGCATGTTTCCGCCGTTATATTAAATCCCCGAATTTTTGCGCCGGCTATATAATCGACGCTGTTTTTTGAACTCACGTGGGCGATGTGCAGTTTCGCTCCGGTTTCGCACGTCAAGTCTATATCGCGTTTTGTGATTTTATCTTCGGCTTCGTTCGGTATGCCTTTTAAACTGAGATTATATTCCCGATTTATCTTTTTTAACGTTTCGCCGTCGTTTATAATCCCGCCGTGCGCAAGCGTTAAATCCTCGCAATGCGACATTATGAGCATATCGTTTGCTTTTGCTTTAATCAGAGCCTCGCGCATTATATTATCATTTTCGACCGGTCTGCCGTCGTCTGACAATGCGATTGCTCCTGCTTTTTTCAATTCTGCAAACTCTGTGAGTTCTTCGCCTTTCTGCGATTTTGTTATCGCGCCGACAGGCAAAACATTGCAGTATGCGTTGTGGTCAAGCACATATTTTATTTCATGCGAGGTGTCAAGGCACGGTTTTGTATTCGGCATACAGCAAACTGTTGTAATTCCACCTTTTACCGCAGATTTTGTGCCGGATTCTATGTCCTCTTTATATGTCAGCCCCGGGTCGCGCAAATGGACGTGCAAATCTATAAACCCTGCGGAAATATAATTCCCGCAGGCGTCTATTATATCGCAATCCTGAGCGGGTAAATTCCCGCCCGTACAGATTTGTGCGATAATCCCGTCTGAAATTATTATGTCCGCAGTTTCGCCGGTTTCGACGATACGCGCGTTTTTTATTATAAGATTATTTTTGTTATTATTCATAAATTCAATATCCCGTCCTGTCGATTATAAAACTTTTTACAAATGCGAAAAATTCGCGCATCATACCGGAAGTGAAAAAAGCGAACGGCGAATTTGCCTTAACCGCGTATATATTTGCGTCGGGATATACCCTGTGCGCAATCATCATAGCGCGGAAAATATGATATTCGCTTGTGACTACAATAATATTCTGATATTTTAAATTATTTTCTATGGCAATTTTTTCGGCAAAACTCAAGTTTTCAAAACTTGTCGAAGATCTATCGTCTTCATAAATCCTGTTCGCGCCGATTCCGTTATCAGATAAATATTTTTTCATAGTCCGTGCTTCGGGAGCGGTTTCGCTCGGACCTTGTCCGCCTGTTGTTATGCAGACTGCGCCGGGATATTTATTTAAAGTATCGAGCGCGGCAGAAAGTCTCGTTTCAAGAAGTTTACCGGGCTTATCCCCGTAGACGTGACACCCCAGAACTATAACTAAATCCGGATTTTCAGGTATATCGTCTGCAGTATAGCTGAGCGTTACAAAACAGTATACCGCAAAAGCGGTCACAAACAAAATCATGCCTATATAAAAAAGATATATTAGCGGTTTGTATGCTTTGCGAAGTATTGTTTTGAATCTGTTGAGGTTATATGTAACAATGAACAATGCGAAAAAATAAACCGGCGGGAACCACATGCCGATTCCGAAACCCGTTTCGCCGTTTAAATCTATGAATATAAAGACAACCGTCAAAATAAACATTGCCAGAAAAAATCCGGCGACAATTTTTCTCTGCATAGAAAAATCATAGAAAACCAGTTTTCTATGCGGTTTATGTAATTCAGCCATGAAAATCACCTAAAAAACAATTATATTTTTTTTATTATAATACAATAGAAAATAAAAATAAACAGTTTTTCACGTAATTTTACAGTAAGTTAATCAAATATTTTTTATTAGACAAAATAAAAAAAATTCCTTGACAAGTCAAAGAATTTATAGTAGAATATATAATAAGTGTGTTTAAAAGTATATTTTTATATATCTATATTTCTATTATAGCACGTTTTTAATTTTTTGTCAAGAGGTTTTATAAAAATTTTTAAATTTTTTTTGGAGGCGGTTTATTTTGGATAAAGATGCAAAAAATAGCGACGACAATACCAGTATAATAAAATCAGAATTTACTTTTTCTTCTCTCATAAAACTAAATGAAGATAAAAAGTTTATAGACAACCTGAAAGATTTAAACGCCAAAGCAAACAATTACGGATTAGTTGTAACCGAAAAGGCGGCGCGGGAAATATCGGCTTACCGCAGAAACTCTCTGACGGAAAACGAGCGGGTTGAAATAAAATCCGATGCGGTCACAAGATTAACAAGCGCGTTTTTAGAATCCCGCTACATAAATCAGGAAGATTTTGCTGAAACAATAGGGGAATTGATAGATATGTTTTATTATATCCAGGGTGAAATTCCTCATGTACTGTCAGACGACGATTTAATTGCGGAAATGTTTGAAGTATTCATTGAAACATGCAACGGAGTAATTGAGGTCATGCAAAGCAAGGGACTTGAAAAGATACTGCGAAAATATAAAATGAACGATACTCGTATTTGGGATGATTATGAAAACGAAGAATGGGGGAGCGGCGAATATAATGAATACGACGAATCATGGAGAGAATAAAAATATAGAGAATATAAGTAAAATTGACACAAAAAATATTGACATAAGCATGTACTTTTTAAGCCTGACAGACAACGCGCTCAACGCCGGTTTATTGACTGGACGTGACATGGAAACTATGCAGTCTCAGATATACGATATACTTTCGGACAGCATATGGATGTATACAAACGGATCAAGCACGTCTGTTACTTCTTTGGAAGCAAACGAATTGCTTCTGGCTGTTTTAGCTGTTCTGGACTGTTTCTGCATATCGTATATATCTGAAACATCGGAAACGGAATTAGACGCAAAATTAATTGAATTGACGGGGCTGTTAAAAGAAAGGGGCGGAGTCAGAAATTGTTATAACAAAGGACTTAAACTTATTGATAAAATGCTTGCCGAAGCAAAAATTTTGGCAAACAAAACCTTTTTAAGTAAAATATCAATAAATTTTGAACTGTATATCGAAACAATACATATAGAAAAATTTAAAAGCGTTCTGTATGTGAAAAGATATTTAGAATTTATAAATTCGGAAAATAAATTCTGCGCCAAGTGTATTGACTACTTCGGAAAAACTGAAATAAATACGCTTATTCAAATATACTCGCATAATAATCTGACGAACGACAGAGAGTTGATGGACAATATATTCGCGGTAATATTCGCGAATGTTTTTTTCTCATTTATGACTGATTTACATAAAGAGAGAAAACTGGTATTAAATCATGCGGAATTTGAAAAAATTGCAAAAAATATTTATATTGCAGACGACGCAGATTTGTACAAATCAATCAATAAAACTAAATTAAATTTATTTCTGACGCTGAAAATAAACGGCGAAGATTTAGAATTAAAAAAATATGTTTCGGATTATACGAATATATTTGTCAAAAATCTACTGAAAGCAGTGAAATCTCGCCAATTTGATAAATTTATCACAATAAATTAACATTGTATTAATAATCAGATAATTATCTCTTTGGTAAAATATAAGTTATATTATATTATCGGAGGATTATTTTATGGCGTTTTTAAACGTAAACTTCAAATCGCACGTTTTGGGTATGGATTACAGCGCAAATGTTATTCTGCCGCAGTCTTCGCCTGAAAAAATAAGGAAAAAGCCGTATAAGACTTTATATCTTCTTCACGGTCTGAGCGACGACCATACCGCATGGAGCAGATGGACTTCCATTGAAAGATATGTCGCCGATTACGCAGAAACCAACGACCTCAGCCTTGCCGTGGTGATGCCAAACGCACACAAAAGTTTTTACGCCGATTTAAAAAACGGCGACAACTATTTCACTTTTATTTCCGACGAGCTTGTTTCAATTATGGAAGACATGTTTCCGCTTTCAAATAAAAGAGAAGACCGCTATGCGGCGGGGCTTTCAATGGGAGGATACGGGGCGATGAAACTCGGTCTGTCATGTCCTGAAAAGTTTTCGGTTGCAGCTTCGCTCTCCGGTGCGCTTGACGCCGAAAGACTGCGGAACAGTTTCTCGCAAATTTTTGAAGATACCGACGAGAGCCGTCAAAAAAACGATTTGTTTCTTTTAGCCGAGAAGCTAAACAAATCCAATCAGCCCAAACCGCGTCTATACGTATGGTGCGGCACGGAAGATTTTTTATATCAGGACAATATAAACTTTAAGAATTTTATGGACGGGAAGAATTTTGAATTTAAATATGAAGAATCTCCGGGAGACCATCAGTGGTTTTACTGGGATATGAAGATAAAGACAGCGCTGGAATTTATTTTTAATCAGAATAAAAACTAATCACAGAAAACTTATTTTACCCGGCGCCAGCAGACATACCGCGTGAGCGGCGATACCCTCTTTACTGCCGGTAAAACCGAGACCTTCTTCGGTTTTTGCCTTGACGTTTATATCCGCCGCGGACATATTTAAAATCAGACTCAAATTTATTCTGATTTTCTCTTTGTAATCAGCAAGTTTAGGTTCCTGTAAAATAACTGTGCAGTCGATATTTGAGATTATATAATCTTTTTTTATAAGTTTCGCGACTTCATCAAGAAGTGTTACGGAACTTATATCCTTATATTTTGCGTCGTTGTCGGGGAAATACTCCCCGATGTCGCCAATCCCCGCCGCGCCGAGGAGAGCGTCGATTATCGCGTGGATTAAAACATCCGCGTCGGAATGTCCGGTTAAACCTATATTATTATTCGGGATTTCAATCCCGCCCAAAATTAATTTGCGGTTTTCTCCAAAACGGTGAACGTCATAGCCGTGACCTATTCTGTATTTCGCCATACTATTCAACTCCTGTTAAATTCTTTAAAAATATTAAATCCTGCATATCCGTAATTTTTATATTATATTTTGAACATTCGACGATACTGACCGGATGTCCCGTAATTTCGATTATTGCGCAGTCGTCCGTCACACTGTTTTTGCAGGCATTTAAAGCCGATATATATAAATCTTTTGCAAATACCTGCGGGGTTTGCACAGCCCATAAAAAATCTCTGTCAACTGTGCGTATTATATTATTTTCGCTGTCCGCGAGTTTTATGGTGTCTGTGACTTTTGTTCCCGCCGCCGCCGCGCTAGTCTCGAACGCTTTCAGTATAACTTTTTCTATATCTTCATGCGATGTAAAACATCTCGCGCCGTCGTGAATCGCGATAAAACCGATATAATCACTGACTGTGCGGACTGCGTTAAACACAGATTCCTGACGTGTTCCGCCGCCGGATATTATATTTTTCACTTTATATAAACCGCAGTTTTTGACGATTGTCCATATATTTTCTATATCTTCTTGTCTTGCGGCAATAATTATTTCGTCGATGTAATCGCATGAATTAAAAACCTTTACTGTTTTTTCAATAACGGTTTTTCCGCTTATTTCTATAAATTGTTTCGACATTCCGTCCGCGAGTTTCATTCGCGAACTTCTGCCTGCCGCCGCGATTATTGCGCAGACTTTAGGTCTTGTATAACTTACGCCATCAGATTTATTAGGCATAGATAATTTTTTATCCCTTTAATTTCTATATTTTCATAAATTTAAAGTCGGTGAGGACGCGGCGCGCCGCGTTCTCACCAAATATTATTCATTTTTCTGTATTTTTCTATTGCGGTCGTATTGGCAGATTCAAACCGGCTTGAAGAATAGTCTGTTCAAGCGCGAAAATATATCGTTCTAAATTTTTTATCTCATTATTGCAACTGTCAACGTTCTGCTCTAAAATTTCAATTCTATTTTCATTTTTACTCGATATTTGCTGCCATGCGGTAATTCTGTCGTCCACTTCTTTCTCGTGAGCGGTATGCCGCTGTTTCGTATAGTCAAGTAACACTTTGATTAATGCGGTCAGACCCCCGCCTGAGACTATAGCAATCAAAGCCGTGATTATTTCCGGACTCATTTTGCCTCCCCCATTTGAATAATGTGAGACAATTATAATATCATCAAACAATTATCGATTGTTCTTTTCAGAATTTGCAGTATTCCGCCGGGGGATTGCCGTTGCCGATAAATTTTAATTTACGCCGAATTATTAATCGGCGTATTATATTTTATTCGTTATTATTAAGCGCTGTTACACCGTAAACTTATTCGGCATAGCTAAACCCAATACCCAACGCTTTTATATTCTTGTCAAGCAAATCTTTTTTCGACTGCGGAATGCTCTTTTTCATTGACAATTATTCTATAGCCATTCGTCTTAAATCAACCTCTATGCCATTTTTTGTATGCAGTATATTTGACAGAGATTGTTTCGGCAAGGTTTTTTTACCGAAAAAACAATTAACTTCGTTTGAATCTTGTTCTATATACCAATGCTCTGTTTTATCCGAAGTCGAATTTAAGAACTTTTTAAATGTCTTTTCATCTTCTGAATTGCCGTCTGACCAAATTTCTATTATCAGATCGGGACAACCCGCCGTTCTTGTACGTTTTTTGTTTTCAATATATTTATTATGTTGAAATAACATGAAGTCCGGTTGAACGCAATATAGCTCATTTATCACATTATCTCTGAAAGATTCTATATCTGCTATCCGTTCTATGTCCACCAGACTCAAACTGCACAATTCTGTTTTTTTGCCCCAAAACACTAACGAACTTTCTTCGTGCCATACATGAATTTTTCGCTGCTCAATTAAACTTGCTAGTTTTATTATCAAAGACGTTATTATTTCATTATGCCTTTTCGACGTTGACATTGGCATATATGCGTCCATAAAATCACTCCTCATTTGCTTCTTTTCTAATAAATCCATAACACCTATTGTGAAATTGTTTGGCATATGATTTAGCAACTGTAGAAAATATTTATACTTATGAAGCTATTTTATTTTTACCATACTGAAGAAAATGCTTATACTCTTTATATACGCCAATTCAAACCTACAGTCAGTCAAACGGGCGCATATCCTGCATATCAATCTATACGACTTTCGTCAAAATAAATTCTCTCAACAACTTCATTGACAAATGCAAATTCGCTTATATCATTAAAATCTATTTTCGGATAATCGTCAGGCGAAGATTCATTAGTCATCGGATATGAATAGTCGGCAAGAAAAATCACCGAGTTATCCGAGCAATACGCGTAAAGATTATTATTCGCTATTACAAAAACAAAATCTTTTTCCGTCAATGAATTTGTGTTAATATAGACGGATAACCCTGTATCATATCCAAGAAGATAATCTTCATCTCCATTAGAAACAGTCGTAATCGTGATTATCCCCCTGATTTCGCCGTTGCAATATATCGGATAGCACAGCGCCCCCTGCGCTGAAATATTGTTATCAGTAATCTTTAATATTTGATAAGGTTTGCCGAGTTCTAAATTTTTTGCCTCTTCTTTTGTATATCCGAATTCCGGTGAATTATAAAAACTGATTGCTATGTCTTCGGCAAACGACATGACCTGACTGTAATAATCTTTTGAAAAATCAAATTCATTTGTTATTTCAGAAATTTTCATAATATCATCGTTATTATTGTTATCATCAACAGTTTCCCCGTAAACAGGGGTTTCATATGTCGCTTCATTAATCGAGCCCTGTTCATTTAATACTGCACAGGAGGATAAACAATAAACAAGTACTGCCATTATAACTGCGGTTGATATAATTTTTTTGAATTTAATCATACTTATACTTTTTACCCACTAATATAAATTATATTCGTTATGTCTATGCACTGTTTCCGCGTAGATAATATCTTTACCTATATATTGTTTTCCCTATACTCAAACCCAATACCCAACGCTTTTATATTCTTGTCGAGCAAATCTTTTTTCGACATTCCGTCCGCGAGGTTCATTCGCGGACTCCTGTTTGCCGCCGCGATTACCGCGCAGACTTTGGGGCGAGTGATAGTTTTCAAAATGTAATCTATCCTTTTTGTTCTCTCCGTATATCGGATATAAATTGACTAAGCGGACGTACATAATCACACATACCTATATGTTGAGAAGCAGATTTATATCGGTCTGTTGTTTCGGATAAATAAAAGATCTGTCTTTGCTGACCGAGCATGGTTAATTTGTCGTCGCTTAAATCTTTATCATAGGTTATTAAATGCCATATTTCTCTGATTTTATAACGTGAAAGCGCATTACTGTCTGCGCTTGAAACTTGTTTCCAACGCTCGCGGAGAGTGCGTTTACAGCTAATACCAATAGTCCAACCGTCTTTGCACTTGAACCATTTATCAACCTCAATATCTGTCTGAAAATGGTCGGGCTTAGGGTGAGATTTAAAACCATAATAATCAAATAAAAATGTTGATACGTCCTCTAAACTATTTCCTGCGCGATTCTTTCGTTTTTGCCCCAAACGCCTCTCAAACTCTTGCACAAATGCGGTTAAAATCATATTATCTTCAATTTCAGTTCTTTGAGTTGTAAGCGTGGATAAATTTGTACGAAGCTTTGTGAATTCTGATACAACTAAGTTGCGTTCTACATCAAGGCAGCCCTTAACTCCTAAATCGTCCCAAGTGCTTACAACTTTTCCTACACTTAATTCTCCAAGTGAATCAAGAATATTTTTTGCCGTAGTACGGCAGAATTCAGCATCGCTTGACGGTACAAGAGCCATAGCCGCATTCATAGGAGCAACCATATATTTTACGGCGACAATAAAAACGACAACATCATCAACTGAAATTATTTCGTCGTTAATATCTGTTGCAAGTAAATCAGATAACACATAACCTTTGGCGTTTGGTGTAAATAAACTTGTAAGAGTTTTTGAAATCATATCTTTGCAAATGGTTATCTTTTCGCTCTCCGTCAGTATATCACGGCTTAAAACAATTTCTATCTGCGAGGATAGCCCAAGTAACTGTTTTTCTTTTGATTTTCCTACACCGCCGTATTTATCGCCATTTAAAAGCATACGCGCAAACCAATATGAATTACGCCAACAACTGTTCGTGATTATTTTTGTAAGGTTATCTGTGTCATGGCTCATATAATAATCCTCCCTTAAAATCTTCAATACGATTTTCAGCCATTTTACAATATTCTTGAGACAATTCAATTCCGACATAATCGCGTCTGTTTTGTAAAGCCGCAATTGCAGTTGTCCCAGAACCCATAAATGGGTCAAGTATTGTTTTAGCGTATGTTGACGAAATAATACGATCGATCAAACCTACTGGAAAAGGCGCGGGGTGCTCGTTCTTCATTTCCTGCGCAAACTCCCAAACATCACCGTAAGCGTTAGCTTTTGGTGATAATTTAAATTTTGGTTTAGCAATTAAATATATTACCTCGTATGTTGGCAGAAAATATCCTGCATTAAAATTAATACCGCCTTTTCGATGCCAAATAATAATCTGACGAACAGGAAAACCGTTTACAATATCCTGTCGGTCTTGAAGAAGTCCATTCTGTACCCTCCATTTATGATTATAAAATATCGCACCATTATCCGGTATAACACGCATCATTTCCATTAAACACTTACGTTGCCACTCTACATATTGCTCGTGCGGCATATTGTCGTTATAATCAGAGTAACCATTGACAAGTTCCGCATTCTTCCATTTGCCTCCGCGTCCGTCTTTCATGCCGTTTCCGGTGGAATTTTTTAGGTTATACGGCGGAGAAGTAATCACAAGGTCAATCGAATGTTCGGGAATGCTTTTCATGACTTCCAATACATCCCCGCAGATTATCCGATTACGAAATTTTATAAGAGGTTTATTCGTTTCATTCATTAATACATATTCACTCTGCATAATCAAATCCTATATTAAGTGCTTTTATATTCATGTCGAGCAAATCTTTTTTCGACTGCGGTATGCTCTTCTGCATTGACATAACAAGTTCGTCCATTGTGAATATATTCGTCGCGGATAATAACTTTCCGAGCATTATCACGTTCGCAAGTATCGGCATATCGTTATCATACGCGATAGTAGTCGCGGGGATATAATATTTATTTATATCCTCTCTGTCACTTTTTTCGTTTATAAGAGAACTGTCGCAGATTAAATTCCCGCCTTTGGCTATGGATTTTTGAAACTTTGTATACATTGGCAGATTCATAACTATAAGAGTGTCGGGATGAGGAGTTATCGGCGAGCCGATTTCCTCGTCAGATATTATAACTGTGCAGTTTGACGAGCCCCCGCGCGTTTCGGGACCGTACGAAGGCAGCCATGTAACTTTTTTATTCAGATACATGCCAGCTAACGCAAGCTGCTTGCCTGCGAATAAAATCCCCTGTCCGCCGAATCCCGCGATAAAAACACTGTGCGTGCTCATATACTATTTATCCCCCTCTTTATTATTTTGTTTTGCCGCAGCGTCTTTGTAAACTCCGAGAGGATAATACGGAATCATATCTGATCTTATCCATTCGAGGGAATCGACGGGCGACATTCCCCATCTTGTGGGACAGTTCGACAAAACTTCTATTATTGAAAAACCTTTTTTATTTATCTGATATTCAAACGCTTTTTTTATCGCTTTTTTTGCGCCGCGTATATTTCTTACGCAGTCGGTAGAAACCCTTTCAGCGTAGGCAACGCCGTCGAGAGTGGAGAGCATTTCGCAGACCCTCACGGGGAGTCCCTGGATTTCAGGTTTTCTGCCGTACGGCGACGTAGTAGTGACTTGCCCCGGCATTGTTGTGGGAGCCATTTGACCGCCGGTCATGCCGTAGACCGCGTTGTTTATAAATATAATCGTGATGTTTTCGCCTCTTGCGGCGGCGTGGACTGTTTCGGCTGTGCCGATAGCGGCGAGATCTCCGTCGCCCTGATATGTGAATACTACGTTATCCGGCAAAACCCTTTTAACCCCGGTAGCCACTGCGGGAGCGCGTCCGTGCGGAGCCTGTATCATATCGACGTTAAAATAATTATACGCGAAAACCGAACAGCCTACGGGAGCGATTCCGACTGTTCTGCCCCCTACGTCAAGTTCGTCCAAGGCTTCGGCGATTATTCTGTGAACAACTCCGTGCGTACAGCCGGGACAGTAGCTGAACTCTTTGTCTGTCAATGATTTTGGTTTTTCAAATACAACCATGTTTTATATATCTCCTATCTTCTGTAAATAACATTATTTTAAAACTTTTACAATCGCGTCGTATATCTCTTCGGGGGTAGAGACTACGCCCCCTGTGCGACCGAAAAAATCGACGGGCTTTTTACACTCTGTCGCAAGCTTCACGTCGCTGACCATTTGACCCATATTTAATTCCGTTACCAAAAATCTTTTTGTCTTTTCCGCAATTTCCCGAAGCCTTTGAGACGGGAACGGATTTAAAGTTATAGGTCTGAAATAGCCTGCGTTTATACCGTTCTTTCTGCACTTGCTGACAGCAGATTTTGCGATTCTCGACGATATGCCGTATGCTACTACCACTATATCCGAATCTTCAACGCCGTCTTCTTCATATCTTACTTCTTTTTCGTCTATTACGGCGTATCTTTTATAACGTTCCAATACCATATTTTCTAAGTCCTGAGGTTCTATATAAAGCGAATTTATAATATTAGGCTGGCGTTTATCCTGATGTCCCACAGTCGCCCACGGCTTTTCCGGGATCTCGCCTGTTTTTAATTTGCCGAAATCCACAGGCTCCATCATTTGCCCTAACGCTCCGTCCGCGAGAATCATAACCGGTGTTCTGTATAAATCTGCCAAATCAAAAGCAAGGCTTATAAGTTCTATTATTTCCTGAACGGAATTCGGCGCGAGCACAATCAGACGCATATCGCCGTGACCGAGTGCTTTTGTCGCCTGATAATAATCCGACTGGGCAGGCTGTATTCCTCCAAGTCCCGGACCGCCCCTCTGCATGTTTATTATAACGCAAGGCAAATCCGACCCGACTATATAAGATATACCCTCGCCTTTTAAACTTATTCCCGGGCTTGACGACGAAGTCAAAACTCTCGCACCCGCGGAAGACGCGCCGAGAACCATATTTATCGCCGCAATCTCGCTTTCAGCCTGTATGCACAGACCGTTTACCTGAGGCATTCTCTTTGCCATATATTCGGCAATTTCATTCTGCGGAGTTATGGGATAGCCGAAATAATAACGGCATCCGCTTCTTATCGCCGCCTCGGCAATCGCTTCATTTCCTTTCATTAAAACCATTTCTGACATCTTATATTTATCCTCCAAAATTATATTTATTTATCGTTTTCTATTTTTATAACCACATCGGGGCAGATTATCGCACACTGCCCGCACGATGTGCATAAATCTTTATTTTTTACTCCTGCGGGATAATAACCTTTTTGATTTATTTTTTCCTTATTATTGGCTATAATTTTTTGGGGGCATACTGCTGCGCAAAGTCCGCAGCCTTTACATCTCTCTTCGTTGAACGTTATGTTTTTCATAAACTCATGTAAGTTCCTTTCGTTTTTTATTTTTATTTTATATATCGTTTCTTGGTGTAAGTTTTAAAATGTTTTGGGAAAAAAGAAAATTAATGTCAAATTTTGTAAGGACGTTTAAACCGAGAACGCCGGCGGCGTGGAAACTATCTTCAGGGAATTCATGGGAATATACTTCTATATTAGTCAGTTCAAAGTTTTCTATTTTAAATTTTTCAATATTTACAGATTTAACTTGCTCTTTTTTTGAGGCTGTCAAAATGGTTTTTTCATTGCACTCTTTTAAATTATAACCTAATTTGTATAATACTTCAGCTGAAATTGTAGTTACACTTGCTCCGGTATCAATTATAATAAGCATTGTATTATATTTTTTCAAATACTTATTCCAAATATATACGTTTATTTTTATTGAACTTGAATATCCGTTGATAGGCAATGAAATTTTCACAGCAATATTCCGCCTATTCCCGCAGGCATTTCTCCCGCGTACAATATATAAATACTATCATTGTCCGAATGAAGCATTTCCTGTAAAATTTTCTTACGGCTATCGCTGGCTGCGGCAACTTCGCCGCCAATAACCTGTCCGCGTTCATCTTCTATTAAATTTATCATATAAATCCACTGACCATTATATTTTTTTTGGATTTCATCCATGCTCATATACACTTTATATCATCTCCTCACATTTTTATGCTTTCCCTAAATATTATGATAATATAAAAATATTAAATTTTCAAGCGTTAAATTTTGCTTATGTGATTATTAAATTATAAAATAATCTCGTAAATATTTACGTATCTCTGTCCCTCGTTGTATAAATCGTGCCACTTCGGGAGTTTTGCCGCGCGTATAATTTTTGCGCCGTTCTTTTCGCAGACGCGCTGAGACGCTTTGTTCGTGTATTCGTTTGTGATTATTAACTTCTTGAAATTATGCGCCCTCGCCAAATCAAGAATGATTCCGCACGCAATAGTCGCTATGCCCATATTCCTGAATTCGACGTTCACGCTGTAGCCGACCTGCCCCCCGAAATAAAAATTTTCGCCGAATCCTAATCTGAGGGAAATCTCCCCCAGAATTGTTCCGGAATTTTTTTCGACTATATTAAATTCATAAGCCGGCACATGGTTTTTAAATTTGCTTCCGTCATAATATCCTGTGCAGTCGAGGCGGACATTGTATTTTGTTAGATTTATCTGCGATTTTGGCAAGTCAAAGAAGTCAAATTTTTCGGGCTTATACGGATGTTCAAAGTCGTCTTTTACAAGTCCGTATAAATCCACGTCCTGATATTCTCCCTCTCCTGTCATATAATTCTGCCGCAGCCGACCTTCAGGAAACAGTCCGGCTTTTTGCATAACCCTGCCGGACGCCGGATTGTTTATGGAATGGGTGGATTCTATTCTGTTTATATTTACGTCATAAAACATATAATCCATCGACGCCCGCAAAGCTTCCGTCGCATATCCTTTGTTCCAGAAGCGGGGACCAAAACAGTAGCCGAAATGCGCGATTCTGCAGCGTTCGTCTTGGATTCTGAAATCT
>Ga0123357_10004771_pt1 | contig 16034 bp, 16 predicted proteins | sample TergutEmb28metaG_FD_89873 | JGI IMG/M metagenome (GOLD analysis project Ga0123357, IMG submission 89873) | Embiratermes neotenicus P4 segment gut microbial communities from Petit-Saut dam, French Guiana - Emb289 P4 | ecosystem: Host-associated > Arthropoda: Insects > Digestive system > Gut ... | reverse complement strand
CTTTGCAAGTGTGAAAGCCAGTTCCGTCTGTATTCATCTATGTTGTCTAGTATGCCTGTAATCCGTAGTTCGCGGCGTATGTAGTCATTTGTTTTGTGGTCATAAAGGGTGTAGCCTGCCAGAAGTTATTGGTATAGAAAGAATCGTTTGCAGATGAACTTTTAACAGGTGTAGTGTCATAACGCAGTTTGCAAAACTCGACGCTGGAGAGCAGTTGTGTCGTCGTTGCACTCATAGAAAATTATAGCACTTCAAAACCTTTAAACGTTTCTCCTGAAAAATCACAAATTTTGAGTTGTGACACTGTTGTCGCAAATGAGCGATATCTTTTGCTTGGCGGGAGACAGTGCAGGTTTTGCACTATTTCACATTTCTTTGAGTCAGGTTTCAGGCGTTAGAGTCCAGCGTATTTAAGTTACATCACTTGTCAGATTTGAAGAATACGCTGAAGTACTGCAGTTAATAACAGGTTTGTACAAGACTCATGAAAATAAGTTTGCTGAAAATGTTCTTTTACCGGCCAGTACATATTCATTACCTCAAAGCACAAAACTTTTGCAGTGCATGCCCATGTCCTGCTGAAGAAATTGAAAACACTACTTTGTGTGTGTCCGTGGTAGCACAGTGCTGTGCTACAAATCGGAAGGTCGCTTGTTCGATTCCAGCTGGTGTCAATGGATTTTTCATTGATATAAAATCCTTCCGATCGCACTATGGCCCTGGAGTCGACTCAGCCTCTAACAGAAGTGAGTACCAGGTGTATTTCCTGGGGTAAAGGCGGCCGGTGCTAAGACTGACCAGCTACCACCATCCTGTGCTGTTGTCACGAAATCTAAGAGCCTTAAATTCCTAGAACCCTCTGGGCCTGTCGAGGCCTGTAATCGGACTGATTTACCTTTTACTTTCTGCGTGTCTTCTTTGAGATCGTCTTAAAGTAAGATGATTGTCAGTGTTAAGTGTGAGGAAAGAGAATACGTATTTTATCCTTTAAGACGTCCCAGAAGTAAAAAATTTCAGTTCTTTATATCTGGCAAAGAAGGAGGCCACAAGTTCGAGCTTGTTAATTGTCTCCAGAAACATCCTGTGAAGAACACGTTGAATGTGTGTAGCATGGCAGTGTGAGTTATTGGTCAGACGAAAAAATAGGGTTCAGCAAAATGAGAAAATTATTTCATGATTTAAGACAAAAGGAAGCGATAAAGATCTAACAAGGAAAATATGCACACATTAACATGACCCTCGTAATTTTCAGTCACACGCACACAGAAATTAAGCGAGTCAGTAATAACGTTCAGTAATTCAAAACATAAATACGTTACTTTTCATACAAAAAAGATTGTAAATTCTTGGTTCACACTACAAGAGTTTCCAATAAAATATAAGGAGATATCAAAAACCAACATAAATAATAAAAGAGTAAATCAACTCGACTTCCCAAGTAAGAAAATTTACTGATTAAAGAACGGATAAAATCAAAATGACAAAGACACCCGAAAGAAACGAAAATTTGAAACATTTTGAAATCTTAATACAAAAAAATATACAATTTGAAACACTGTTTTTCGTTCTACATACATTTCGATAGGAATGGAATTCATTGCTCTAAACACTTCAGGTAGGCTTATTTGAATATTGTTTGTTTCGCACATGCGCGTCAGGAAACTTATGTCCGAATCTACGACAATACTTCGCGTAGTATCGGTATTTGTCTTACCCGCCGTTGCTGTGCAATTCAACAGACTGATCTAAGAACCACGGAAGTTAACTGTTCGTGTAACAGATCGGGTATGGGCTGCTCGCTGGATCGGCTAAGTCCCATGCTAATTAAGTTAGCCGAAACTGAAGTGACCAAGGATATGGGCCACATTAACTGAGGGTCTTGTCGTGTGTGACTGTGCGTTAAGTTAGCCTGTATTGAGACTTCGTTTGTTCACCTAGGACCACAGACCTCCGGACCTTTATTCTCCGCCCACGAGATAACCAAAATAGCGAATAAGTAGGTCTAGTTGTCATTATTTCTCTGAATACGGTATTACATGCCAGTGCAACGGCGAGAATGAGTGTCAGTTGTTGTATACGTGGTGTCTCCACACCGGTCCTGATGAAGAAGCTACTTTTATGATCTAGGACGCCGTATAGATTGATAAATAGGCACCAGCATTTGAAATGGTCTTGCTACCAACGTCTTCCAGGTAACCCATGAAACATCTGTTGGCATTAGTATACAGCCGAAGCCGGTTATAACGACTTCGCTTTAAGCGATACCTCACCTATATCGTAACATATTCTACAGTACAAATTAATTCCTCGCTATTAACCGTAACATTATAACTTGTACATAACAACATTCTTTTATAGGGGCACAAAATATTCAGTCGATTTTATGAGGTTATAACAGAGTTCGACTTACTTGTAAAATAAGTCAAAGTACTGGATTCCTGGGAGTAGTTCTTGTTATGATGATACAAATTCACAAGTTGCCATTTCTCATCCATGTGACACTTCTCCCCTCCATTTGTGAGGACGGCGTTAAAGTTAAATGTTAGGTGATCTTCACACTGACAACACCCCGGAGAGAAATTTGACCTCAGTATTCCTTAACATGAACTATAAAGCTTGTTAAGAGACCAGCCAGGAACGTGACACTGTGTGACCTGGAAACTCTTCGGAAGATGGCGATTTCAGTGTTGGCAGCGATTCCAAAGTTGGTGCTTTGCTTCGGAATTAGAAGTCCTACGCGACTACAGTAGGCTTTCTTTTTAATTTTGCAAGAAGATACCTCATTGGATATTCAGAACTCTCTTCTCCCCGTTTATCTTACATATTTATATTTATTTAAATTCTATTTTATATTTATTTTTCCTTTTCTCTATTTTTTGTTGATAAATGCATTTCTGTCCTCAATCACGCTTTCGTAGTGCCCGATTCATTTTTTATAAATACAAAGCGTCAGCCAATAACACAACACTGTATTTTATATACAATAAAAATAGTATATTGTCAGGGCGACATGTTTCGACCTTTATTAGATCATCTTCAGGCCCTCTGAAAAAACACATCCAAGAGCTATCTATATTTCAATGCATTGTGGGATCCCAAATGCATTTATTACGTCATCTTTAGGCCCTCTGAGAAAACACATCCAAGAGCTATCTATATTTCTATGCATTGTGGGATCTCAAATGCATTTAATATAGATAGATCTTGGACGTGTTTTCTCAGAGGGCCTGAAGATGAATTAATAAAGGTCGAAACAAGTCGCCCTGACAATATACTATTTTTATTGTCTATAAAATAAAGTGTTGTATTATTGGCTGACGCATTTGTATTTATAACACTTCGGGATGAAAAACATTAAAAAAATGATTTACTTGTTAGCCAGTACAGTGACAGCAAGTTACATAAAAATAAAATTCATGTTTCTTTACTATGCGTCTATCAACTATGGTGACGTGTTGTTAGAATACAATTTAGAATGACATAAATAACACCTGTGTTACAGCTTTATGTAACAGATGTGATTTAATAATTCAAATAAAGTTATGGCATAGCCAACACAAATTACGTGACACGCTTGTATTTGGACTACAGAAATTTTACACAATGTCATCACCAAGAAAAAGAGCAATAATTTATTTATTTTCCTACAGCAGGAATAGCTTTTTTTTCTCTCAAACCTGTTTGTTGCTTATCTGTTTTTTATTTACAACGAGTTCGGAGAATTATTTTTTCTCCTACGTTATTACTAAGCACACTTTTATTTTGTCTGTATGTTGACTTTCCCATGATTTTAGTGACGCATTGAAGTATTTTTGTATATAACTTTTCAGTATAATTCCATATTTTACTTAAATCATGTAACAGAAGTCCCTAAACAAACAACTTGCTTCGCGTTTATTTTCTCATGTTAGATTCCATGAGCAGTTCTGTTGAACTTTTGGTAAAGCAAATGCTGATTATGTTGGTGGGCGTGTATTATTATGAAAGTTGCATTATAGTCTGTGCTGTACTTTTATTTCTTTTGTGCTATTATTCTCAACGCACTGCACAAAACCTCGTGGAAGATGACAAAAAATTAATGCTACGAGAAACAGTTTGCTCTGGGAGCTTTTGCAATGAATCCAGTCACAAAACACATAGAGAAATAGTGTTAATGCGGAGAGAGTACGGGAGAATGCTAATGTAATTACAGGTGCCAGGACGGGGGCGTAATTGTTCTAAGATTAGAGAGCAAGTGTACCAAAATTTCACTTACTCCTATATTCCTTCTGACGTGTCGTAAGTCAGGCTGAAACGTGGAGCTGGAATACAATTTATCCCTTAGCAAATCATTAGAATCTTATTTGTTCTCTAGGGATAATTCATAATAATATAGCTACACGCACCAGTTTGTCATTGTGTGTATATAAATAAGTTTTTATTTTCATGAATTAAATGCCTCATATAACTCTATTGTAACTTTTATGTAATATTGTCTATTATTTAATTATTGCAATATTTAAATTTTTATAGTTTATTTTTCAATAAAATATAATCAATTATCGTGACAAAATAAAAACCAAATTCTTTTGTAATATTACTTTCATAATTTTTATTAATCATCTCGTGAAAGTTTGGAAACGTTAGTTGATCATTGATTGTTACTTACTAGACTGGTTATTTTGCACATTACGTTTTTCTTTACAGAGCTATTTATTTTGCGTACATATAGGGGGTTTACTTCAATAAAGGACCTGTTATTTTGCGTGACAAACTTCATCCTGGGTTTTTCCTGGTTTTACTGTCCCGCTACTTCTAACGAGATTACAGCCGCTACATAAATGATAGCGGCACACTATGAGAGCACTCCTTCCTTTCTGACTGCAGAGTTGTAATCAATTACGTACGTACGACTTGCGACTGTCATGACATCGGACTGCGCTCGCTGACGAAACGTCAGGGACTTTATGGAAACAATGGTGTTTTAACGACTCAGATCATACGGCGCCGAATAGTAACATTGCTGCGAGATTTGAGGTTACCGCGGCTGTGAGTATGTGTTCCAACAGGCGTGCTGTTTCTACGTGGATAATTTTCATCGCTCCTCTGTTTCCTGGTAACAAATCCTCTTGCCTTCTATTCTGCCTTCGGTATTGCTGCCCTTTCTCTGCCCTCAGGACATTCAGTCTATGCCCTTCCTTCATTCCATGTCCCATTTCTTTCTCTTCCTTAACCCAGTTTTCATTGTTTTGAACATTTGTCCCTTCCTCGTCTATGTACAGATGGCAACACTGGATGAGGTGCGTACTGAGCATGATTCAGCAGTATAAATGCCACATACCTTTGGCGTATGAGAGTTCACCGACTTTCTGTGGACTTGCTTTTTCCAAACCGTCAGTGGAACATTTCCCTTTGTTCCTTCAGTTTCCCGCCTGCCGCTGCCAGGGTGTTCTTGTCTTCAGCCCTTTCGCAGGATCCTGTGAATCGACCTACTGGGCACTGTACTTGCGGCGCTGATCTTTCGCTGAAACCACCCAACATTTTACCTCCCCCCACCACCTACATTTCACGAACATACCTTTTCTCACCTCTTTTTCTCTCCGGTCTCTCCCTTTATAGTCGTCGACTATTCACCATCAAATGCCCCCTTTTCATTCCAGAAATATTTCCTTACCTCCTTTCCTTCCCAACACATTCCTTTTTCCAACAATTCCCCCGGTAATCCCGGTCAAGTCCTTTCCTGGCATAATCGTCTAGCTCGCTATTTACTGTTCGATCTTACAGATGGCGGTATCAGTTCCCTTTCCGATGTCGATAAATTTTTACCCGAATGCACGGCGTCACAAATCATAAGTTAAATTTTAATACATTGGTTAATGAATGACTGATATGAAAGTATGCGTAAGCAAGTGGTCTGGTTTATGACATACTGTAGCGACCGCGGGCCATTTGATGTGTATATTTCATTTAGTGTGTATTATTTAATTTGGTGTGTATCTTGTACTGTGGTTGTTTTAACTTGTTTTGTAATGTGAAGTGTGTATATGTGGGTTTTGTAATGTGTGGTTGTTTCGACAAGAGTGTGGATGTTTTAGTGCTCACAATATGTGTACTTGTATTTACTCCGTTTTGTATTGTTTGTATTGTGTTTTTGTGTTATTTCTTTTACTATATTTATTTCCATTTGTTTTGTCTGTACTAGTGTAAGGACTACTGTCACCGAGAGAAACTCAATTGCCGTAAATAATAATAATAATAATAATAATACATTATTCTTAGCTTTAGGAATGCATTCCAAGCGGAAAGCATTGTAGAGAACGTCCCCCAGAGCACTTCATACACAAAGTTGCTTGTCGTTTATTGTAGTTGACGTGAAACAAGTTGAACATTTGTCACTGAGAGCTCAGTCACGATGCAAGTGCGTGTTTATTTTTATCATTCTGTGGTGTTAATTAGCAACAAAGAAGTATTTAATTACCTTCAGCACAACTACTGTATATTCATTGTGGAGTTTTGTAAAGTATAAAAAGCGGATTAGTTTCTTTGACGGTATTTAAATCCTTTGTAACTATGCGCACTGGAAAATATGGTACAGAACAAGCGGCATTTTAGACCTGAGGAATGCTGTGAACTTAATGACATTCAAATCCATGTGCTTGCTGCATCACCCACTGTTACACTTCATGGCGCAATTGTTATGACTTGTTCTCTTTCTTTCTGTTTCTTAGTCCGATCTCTGCTGCCTACTCATTGCAGGTGTAGAGAGTTATTGTATCTGAGCACACTCATTGACACAAACACATTCAGTAGGACGCCTCTGCAGGGGAGATCGGCCAGTAGCAGGGACCACTACCCGACAGAACACATCATTCAAGAAAAAACAGACGTCTGTACCGCCGGCTGGATTTTTTTCACCAACATATTTTTTTTTCAGGTACATTGCGTACATTCCAGCATACACGTAACAGATACTGTCAGCATCGTCCTGAAGTCAGTGTTCATAGGACGAGGGACATACGTAGTATCACTCCCCCACACTACCGTGCCTTTCGATCCACCTCTCTCTCCTACACTCTAGTCTTACACCTCGCATACATTTCCCTGCCCCCTCACTTCACACTGCACAAGAATTCAAGGTTGGCACACTTTGCGGCCTGCGTACAACACTGAGCCACATCCAGTCCTCCACCTAATGGGCCAGGGACCGCTTATGCTCGTATGTCTTCATGCTACTGCGGTCCACGCAGCAAACTCGCATGGGTCGATTTCCGTTCTACTGCTACCGTTTCCTAAGCACTTTAACAAGAGTCACCCCGACGCTGCCGCTCCACGGTGTGTCCCTCTTGTGGGATCATGGTCATAGGATCTCAAGATAGTTCCCAACGTTGGTATGGTGTTGTTTGGCCTGATACGCATTCCAGCGGGTCCTTCGCAGAAAGTCGCTGTAATCTTGCTCAGTGCATGCTCGACTTTCTTTAATTCTGCACCACATCATTTGGGCCAGTATCCATAACACCGTCCGGTGTCGCTGAGGTGGCCATAGCCGGAACTGGGGCCTCGTCCAGTCTGGTGATATATGGGTCGGGTCAATGCGCAGAATCCGTACTATACGTCGTTTGGTCCAGAGCCAGATCCTCGCCCCCTCGCCGCATGCGGTTACTCTATGTTGGACCGTGTCTGGTTCTCCGTAATGTCCGCAAAGTGGTGAGTCGACTAGTCGAATCTTATGTAGACGTTCATTAGTGAGCAGTGTGTTCTGTATCGCCACATACCAGTTTATCGTTACTGCCTCCGTCGTTCAACACTCGTGCTAGTTGGTCCATATTCTTTCCCAATCTGCGGACGGATAAAGTTGCATGATGCGCATCACGCGCGGTTTATTGCCCGCCACTGCCATCCCTCGTAGCCTCCAGTACACTATCCTACGCAATGTCCGAGGGTGTTCACCCAGCTTGTAGGGGTCTATGTACGCAATTTCCTAGACGTAGGTACGCAGGTATTCGAGGGTGGGGAAATCTGCCTTATGTGGGGGATTGTCTCGCATCCCCTGCAGTCCCCAGTACCTCTGCCATCCCTCCACCATGGTCCACTCTCGTTGCCCCTGAAGCCAGTTCCTCGTTATCAGGAGTGCGCGACATTTGATATTCACCTCAATAAGACCCCAACCACCGTCTTCTTTTCGTCTATGCAGTGTTGATAGTGGCAATCGAAAAATGAAGCCCTGCCATATATACCACGCAATGGCCGATATAGCTGTAGCACTTGCGCAGTTTACTATAATTTAAAATATAAACATATATAAACCTGTACATATGTAATGCGTTGTGGTATGTTGAGGGCTCTACCGTATTTCCTCGGACCTGCGTGCGTACCAAGGACGCCAATCTCGTCCAACGTGCCAGCGCCGACTGCTTCACGGTGTTCCTCATTTTGACGCCAAGAATCTTTATTTCCTAACTATAGGGTATGCCCATAATATCGCACGCAGTGTCCCACGTGTCCACCGCCAAAGCACTAGTATTCACAACATTCAGTGTTCCGCCAGTTGCCTTCTCGTAACAGGCTATGGCGTCTCGGACTGTTCTCAGGTCCTTTTGCGAAGTTACCAAGTAGGAGATATCATCAGCGTACGCGATCACCGTGGTCTTTCCTGGGGTCCCATGTGTGCGAAGTCCCTGTAGGCGTTCATCCAGATAGTATAACAAAGATTTGAGACATAAGACGAAGAGTATCATGCTAAGGGGGCATCCATGTCGCACTCCACATTGCATGGGGATGGGAGTAGATATATGTCCATTGACTTGTATGACCGATGTGGCGTTTCCGTACATCATTCGAACACATTCTATGAATCCCGCATCAAAACCGTAGCTACGCAAGACGGTCAGGAGGTAAGTGTGCGAGAACCGATCAAAGGCTTGTTTGAAGTCCATAGATACTACACATAATGGACGCCGATTCGTCTCCGCGTAGGCAATGGCGTCCCATACTTTGACCACCGCGTCGAAAATCGTGTTTCCGGGCACGCCGCAGTACTGGTTAGGGTGGAGCAGTTCTGCGAGAATGGAACGCACGGGGCGGCTATCAGTCTCGTTAATATTTTATAATCCTTATTGAGCAGTTATCGGCCTATAATCCTCTGGTGTATGAGGCCTCATATTCTTCGGGATGCAGACCATGTTTCCTTGTTTCTGACGCTCTGATAGTTACCGATCCTGGAACATCTGAGTAAACAGTGTTTTCATACCACCTGCTATGTCTTCCCAAAGAACTTTAAAGATCTCCAGTCCTATACCGTCTCTGCCGGGAGATTTTTTGCTTTCTCTTTGAACACCGCTGCTTTCAGCTCTTCGGCCGTAATTCGCATCTCGATTGTCTCCCTCCAAGCATCAGGCACAAAACAGTATCCCGTCTCTAACACTGTCCTGATACTGTCCTCATGAGCCTGTATGGGGCGATATTTACTTCGCATGTGCTCACTGAACGCATGCACTATATCCCTCGCAGACGTCTGTCATCCGTAATCCCGATCCTGCACTTCCTAGATCTCTCGCTGCCCCTCCGTTGTCTCCGTTTAATCAATTGGAATAGGGACATGCGTTCCTCCTGGAAGAAGTCTTGTGTTCGTAGCTCAATCTGTCCTCATGCTAGTCTAGCATTGTGGAGTTTCACAATTTTGTCTTTAAGATGATTAAGCGCTGCTCTCCTTTCCGCGTGTTGGATAGATCTCAGCAGTTTTAAAGACGGCGTAATAGAAGTTTTCCATCTGTGTTTCCTCTCGTCGCTTCACAGTCTCTTCAAGGAGGAAGAATTTCTTGATGTGCACTTATTCCACTCGTTCGCACCACATCACCATGGTAGGTTAGTTTTTGGTCCGTTTCGACCATTCTGCTCAACGCTGCCGCAATTGTTCCTATAAACGTTCCTCACGCGGTAAAGCCGTATTTATCTTCTATTAACTGCGTCCGCGCCGCATGGTAGTGGCTCAAGGGCTATTCATATCACCACTTACAGGCGGTCAGTAAACGCAGAGACTCTCGTTTACGCACCACGTTTTTATGTGCTCAGGTTGCGCGAGGCAATAATGCTATCAATCCTCGAAGCGCCCCGACTGGTGTAGTGCGTATAGATCGCGCGGTCCTGGGACGTCTCCCATATATCTACCAGGTCAAATCCTCTAATGAACTCTTGCAGGGCCCGACTGTATTTTGGGTGTCCTGTGGCGTCCAGGTTTGTAAGGACGCTATTGAAGTCGCCTTCAACTAGGAGCGATGGTAGGATGCCCCGCAGTAGGTATGGGAGTTCGTTCGAAAAGATATTCTCTCTGCCCCTCCACTCGGCTCACGACGGTAGGTAGATGTTCACTATGGTTACATTTTGGAAATCTGCGGTCATTCCCCTGCCAGTAGGGAGACATACTATATTCGTAAGCTGAATATGGTCTCGTGTCAGGATCGCCGTCCCCCGCCCCGTAGTGCCTATATTTGTGTAAGCTGCAAAGCATCGTATGTCATCGAAGACAGGCCGCGTGACTTCCTATAGGAGAATGATATCTATTTCTTGTTTTTATAAGAAGTCTTCCAGCATCGCTATCCTGTGTGACGTAGCCATGACGTTAATGTTGAGGGCCGCGATTTTATAAATCTCAGGCATCGCGAGTCTTACTAAGGCGTGGGGGGGGCCTCGTTCTAAAAGGGAAGTGAATCCTATAGTCCTTTATCTACTCCGCTGTCGCACCGGAGGAGGCCGTGTCTGTCGATCTTCAATTTTTGGGTCTTTTGGGACCGGTCACCGTAACTGTCTTTTGCGTCCCGTTCCATCCCGGGGGGCTAGACGACCTTCTTTCCCGCCCGTACTCCACTCCAAAGTGCCCCTTCCAGTCCGTGTTGTCTCTGATTGGCCGTCCACTCTCTTCGCTGCCGGGCTGCCGCTTCACTGATTGCTGCTGTTGAGGTATCTCCATCCTGTCCTCCAGTCCCTCCCAGGACGGTAGGGCATGGTCCTTACTGAGCGTCTGTCGCCTCCCCTCCACATGTGGTCGTTCGCCCGCTGTGTCCGTTGTAGACTCCAGTACCCGCTCCATTGCGGGGGCGACCTCCACTCCCCTTGGCCTATCTCGTCCTCCTGGGGCGTGGGGGCGTTACCAGGTGCCTGCTGTGTCTCTGCCTCCATATTTTGGGGTGCAGCCATTTCTGTGGCCCTATCAACTATTGTCATGGTGTTTGAAATGGGCCCCCTCGCAGCCACTTCCACCCGTGATGCCGTGGTTGCCGGTCTGCTTTCCGCCCACTCCCGTCGTCTGTGCGGGCACGCAGTATGCAGATGACCCGGTTCGTTGCAGCTGTAACAAGTTGTCGACTGCCCCTCTTATGATATTAGCGCTCTGAACCCTGCCGCCACCACATGCGAAAGGATATGTTTGACCAGTGACATGTTTACCACACGTACTCCATTTGAAACCCGATAACGAAAGGCATTTGGCCATATTTCCGGTTGAATGTCAAGTATTTCACCAAATGCACCCGGCGCCATTTTCAAGGTCTTCTCTTCCACTTCGGGGGGTATGTTGGCCACCCTCACTCGTCGCATTCCTAATCCGACTGCCTCGATTCGAATTTTGGAGATTTCACCGTTTTCGTGCCGAAAATCCTCTTGCTCCTGGGTCGCTATCAATATTGTCTGTATCATCTATGAATCCCTGAATTTTATGTAAACGTGTCTCCGAGGTCCATCAGTTTGTATCATCACTACTTCATGTTCTTGTAAATGCAGTGTTTATAGACCCATTCGTGTACGTCGAAGGCCGACACACGTGTGCTACGTTGATCGAAAGCACAGACGATCGTCTGTTGCCGTATCAGTCATGTTGACTGTCTCCCGCTGATAGCTTGTTGGTGCAGTATCAGGGAACAAACACGCTGACTGCTTCAAGGGTAGCTTCTCGGCCGGCTCACTCCTTGCGTAAACACAACCGCACTCCACCACGTCTCGAAGTAAACAGGATTCGAAACCGCAATCCCAGCAAGCGAGCGGTTGTAGGTCTACGCCTTAGACCGCACAGCCACCGCGGTCGGCTCAGTAATTCTCGACAAATACGATCTTCTGTCAGTCGCGCCACTAATAGTCTACAAATGTGGTTTGCCGCATGGGTTTGTGAGACATATTCTAAGCTTCTGCTAAAAAAATATAGGAAATAATTTTACGGATAAACTGAAGTGAATTCGCGAATTTATCGGATTAGGAACTTGAAGTGTCTGTGATTCACCACTAAGCGAAATTATGCCACATCCGTCAGTACCACACAGTTCTTCCAGACTCTTCTTGTTACTCCGAAGCGCTCCAGCTGAACACAGAAAACTGATGGAAGCTTTTATCTCAATTTTGTCAGTCAGCTTGGCATCACTTTTACTGCTAAGTTTAGGTTTTATATTAAGCATATAATGGTATCTAAAATTTAATCTGTAATGAGACAGTACCACGCTTCGAAGGGCGTATTTGCGTTCATTCCTTGGCCAGTAACCCAAGTCAATTTTTTCATAATATTTTGCCTGCGTCGCTTGGAGTACATTCCAAAGCTAAGGATAATGTATTATTATTATTTACTGCAATTGAGTTTCTTTCGGTGGCAATAGTCCTTACACTAATACAGACAAAACAAAACAAGAATGAATATACATAAAGAAACAATACAAAAAGAGTAAATACGTGTACGAGTACACATATTACGCGTGATAAAACACCCACACAATTGTCAAAACACCCACACAATTGTCAAAACACCCACACAATTGTCAAAACACCCACACATTACAAAACCCAGACATACACACATCCACACATTACTAAACAAGTTAAAACAACCACAGTTCAAATTACGCACCAAATGACCCACGGTCGCTTCAGTACCCTCAGTACCACACAGTTCTTCCAGACTCTTCATGTTACTCCGTAGCGCTCCAGCTAAGCACAGAAAAACGATGAAAGCTTTCATCTCAATTTTGTCTGTCAGCTTGGCATCACTTTCGCTGCTAAGTTTAGGTTTTTATATTAAGTATATACTGGTTTGTGTGCTGAAAAAATGTTACCTAAAATTTCACCTGTACTGAGACAGTTCCACGCTTCGAAGTGCATATTGGCCTTCCTTCCTTGGCCAGTAATCCGAGTCAAATTTTTCATAATATTTTTCCATCTGCACCGAATGTGCGTAGAACGTTTTACCTTACCCCAAATCGTCTTGTCCTTTCCACTGACAACTGTCAGTAACGTCCATTTCATTGCAACAATAATCATCCGACGTAGCTCCTTCTGTACTCTCCAAGTCACTGCTCTCGGTTGAACATAACATCCATTGCATTCCGTCCCGTCATCAGTCCTGTTATAATCACTAACACGGTCAAAAAGTATAGTTGCACGAATACGTTCGGCACCCTCTGCCTTGCTTCTGTACAGGCGATCGGTAACGGCTGCCAGAAAGTAACACTAGCACGGTGGCGCTGTATCTCCCGAATACAAATCGCCAAATGCACCCAAACGAATGCGATTAGGCACACGAAACCAACTCCAAAGGTTTCTAAGGAACAACTTGGGCAGCTACTCGGAAGCACATCAGCGTACTTTTCTCAGTTCAAAAAAACGAACAGCAAATTCGCATGCGTCTAAGCGACGAAAGGAGGAATAATTTAGCGACTGGCGAGGATGTAACAAGTAAAATCTTAGCTTTTCTTAGAGGAACTGCAGAAGACCTCGGCAAATCTCGATCAGGTAGCCGGGCTCCGACATGGAAACTGAACACAGAACTCCCGGAGGTGAAGAAGGAATTTTAAGGGCCTGAGAGCGAAGACGATCGCCCCTGTTTATGGACACGGTAGAACGTAATATCTTCCAGCCAGTGTTCCAATGTAGTGAACAAGCAGTACCTGACAGTGGTAAAATCTGTCTTTACTGTAGTGTATACACCGTTGAGAGTTTTATGGAATACACATGAGCATCGAACACAATCGCCATAAAAGTCAATGCGTTTAAAAGTTCAACCACGGACTGATTGGTGGGTTATTTATCAAGAACCAAACTATAATGGTCCCTTGTTGACAGAAACATAATGGGTAAATTTTCATCCGCTATCTTATTTACAATTGTAGTAAATAATGTTGAAGTGTATGTTCCAATTTACAGTTACAATTACAATGTTTGATGCTGTTGTGTATTTTCTAATTAGTCGTAAAATCTGCCTATATGGGCAAACATATACCGCATTACGTTGCGTCGCCAACCCTGGTGGCCGCGCCATCTGAGTCTGAGTGTGCTTCTGCGCCCGCACGCTTGATACGACTGCGAGTTCGAGTCTCGCTGGGGGCATTGATATTTGTGTATTGCGGGTGTTGTGTGTTGTCAGGTAGAAGTCCCTGCGACCGGCCAATCTATCATGCAAAGGAGACCTACCGAGTTTAATGTGCCTGAGTATGACCTCAAAACCTCGACAAGAAGGAGGCTCTGGCCCACTAGAGCTGTCCAGTCATTAAAAAAATCTGTGTTGTCATCTGTTTGCGTACGCAATTACCGATAGATAGTTATGTTTGTCTAATGTGTACTGGCTATTCAAGGTCTTTTCTGAAGGAGATCCTTCTCCCGACATTACGTGAATGGTCGTGACTGTACTCAGTTTTAAATTGATATATATATATATATATATATATAAATATAAAAGTGTCTTGAAATTCTTTTGTCCTCTGATTCGGAACTTAGCTACACATTGCACTGAGTATCTACAATTTACTATTGAAAAGTACTATATTTATTGCTGGAATTCCGTAAGTAACTGGTCAACTTAATGTATTGTGATTTACTTACATAACAAAAATGTAAAGTGTGTCTGTGTCTAACACAACAGCTTTAGGCTGATGGCACTAGCAACATAGTGCCGAAATGCGATTTACGAATCCTGGCAAGTGCGGGAGAATATTCTCTTGTCCGAAACGTCCAGACCGTCTGAGGCCCATCAATATGTAGTGGAATAAGTCGCCGGAGCTTTAATGTGACCACTGATTCCATCTAGTGGCTACGTTGAGAATGAGTTTATCTACACAGTCACTCTTCCTATACGACTTCAAAGAGCGTCCCCTTTATAGGCTAAATATGTATTGCATGATTAAGTATTCATCGACGCAGCTGTAGGCGCCTCCAGTCCTACACCGCACGTGTGTGTATCAGGAATGCAATTCCGTTCTCGTGGTTCATGCGCGATTTCAGGCTGCCGCAGCGGTGTAAATGAGATCTTCGCTTTTCTGTGATGTTACGCAGCTTATGTTGATTTGTAGTTACCGACGTTTCGAGAAAACCTCTCGGTCCAGTTTTCAAGGGTCAAGCAATTCAAGACCGTTTGACCCTTGAAGGTAGGACCGATAAGTTGTCCCTAAACGTCGGTAAAAAACTACCAGTCTAGGCTGCATAACACCGCAGAAGAGAGAAGAACAAGCGTTATTTGCAGTGTAATCAACACCGCTGTGAGTAATTGAATTTGCAGCGTCGAAATCCGAATGATGAATGGGAAAGGATGTGGAAGGACTCTCGCCTTGGTCTAAATTGAGGTACTCTCTCGGTGTTGTGGGCGGATTGACTGGGGAAAAATGCGAGAAACCTCATTGACGATACTTGGTGACACTGTCGACATTCTAACCTTCGAACTACTGACTTCGACTAGCTAATTTTAGAGCTTGAACCATCTGTCAGTGAGTGCAGGTTGGAATCCCGCTACGGGCCTTTCACTGTTGTATTGTAGGGATATAAGCCTCCTAACTGCCGATTTTCCGTCCAAGGATTGTCATGCGCTGTCTAAAATATAATCCTAGAACTAGTTCTATGTCGAAGCATACGAAAGTATCTAATCGTGTTAAGTGTAAGAGGAAGGTTGAAGAATAAAAGATCAACTTAATGTCACTTGCTATTTTATTTAACTTCTTATGTGCTCAACATGTTTCGGACATTAATGTATCTATCATCAGGAGCTTGCGACTATTCTGTTGAATTACCACATTGGTCGTATTGTTCTTGGTTCGATG
>Ga0123357_10004770_pt1 | contig 16034 bp, 15 predicted proteins | sample TergutEmb28metaG_FD_89873 | JGI IMG/M metagenome (GOLD analysis project Ga0123357, IMG submission 89873) | Embiratermes neotenicus P4 segment gut microbial communities from Petit-Saut dam, French Guiana - Emb289 P4 | ecosystem: Host-associated > Arthropoda: Insects > Digestive system > Gut ... | reverse complement strand
GGCGGTGTTGATGTGACAATTGACAGCGACAATCCATCTGGCATTTGCGACAGTGCTACCGGTGTAAAATATCCGAATGGTTCGGTCCATCTGGATGGCGAAGCGGCGCTAGCATTGGCGCGGGCCCGCGGTGATGATGTCGGATTATACAAATGCGGCGGCACGGCCAGCTACGGCTTGGCCGGCGGTAATTTCGCCCGAGAAATCTATCAGCAAAAGATTTTAGCGGCTTTACAAGCTAAGGCTTTGAGCGCTGGCACATTGGCTAACCCAGCGACAGTCAACTCACTACTTGATGCGATAGGCGACAATTTGCGCACCAATTTCAAAACTTCTGAAATTCAGACGTTGATTGATCTGGCAAAGAACATCAAGTCCGATGACATTGTTTCGTTGCCCTTGGTCAGTCGGCCTAACAATGCGCCGGATCTGGTTACTACTGGTATGGTTGGTAACGCCAGCGTAGTTTTGCCGGTGGCCGGTCAGTTCGATTATTCTGATATTCAGGCGTATATTGCGCAGAACCTGTCGAGTGATCCTTTGGTTAAGGAAAATGCGCTGATAGATGTTTTGAACGGTTCTGGCGAGGTCGGTCTGGCACAGCGCAAAGCGACTGATGTGAAATCAGACGGTTTTCGCGTTGGACAAATCACCAACGCACCGGCAAATATTACTGACGCCGTGCAGATCTACCAAATCAACTCTGCAAAAACTGCTACCGCTAAAGCTTTGCAAGACAAATTCGGTGTCCAACCAGTTGCCGGGCCGTTGGCCGGGTATACGACGAGTGCGGACTTCGTGATTATCTTTGGTCCAGGAAATTAACTCCTTCAAAAAAAGCACTTGCATTATTGCTTTTAATGGTGTATAATTACAAGCAGATTCAAACAAAAGAAAGGGTAACAGGGAAAAGCCAATGGCCATCAAAACGCAAATCGCAAAAATCGCCAGCAAAGAAATGGACCGGCGCGACTTTTTGAAATATAGCGGCGTGGTTTTGTTGTCGGCTTTTGGCATCACCAGTTTGCTGCGTGTTATGACTATGGTTGGTGGCGAACAGAGACCTGGCCATCGCGCCAATACTTATGGCACGGCGAAATTTGGTCGATAACTTTCCCTTCTAGCGGGCGCTGCTCTGACCGCTTCTTTGTAAGATTTTATAAAATTATGATGGCATGATACAATTTACTAAGTGATGCGGGCTTAGCTCAGTGGTCAGAGCAGTTGGCTCATAACCAATTGGTCGCTGGTTCAAACCCAGCAGCCCGCACCAGATATTTTTGAAACAGCTCTTCCCACAACCAAAATCATAGTGTATAATGATAATGTTTAAATAACGTATCAGATTATGCACAGGTGGATTCGCAAAAACTCGGGAAATTCCCACATCGACAGGGCCTCAGTAGCTACTGAGGGGTTCGATTTGGGTGACAATCGAACCCCTCAGTAGCTACTGAGGGGTTCGATTTGGGTGACAATCGAACCCCGTTAGGATTTAAAAAGAAAAAAGGCCGTCGCAAATTTTTGCGAAAAGCTCTTATTATCCCGGCGATATTTGGTCTTGTCGTTTCGATGTTCCTGCCGCTGATACAGAATAGTGATGTCTTTGCCGCGCTACCCGATGAATTCAATTTAAACCGAGTAGACATAGTGAAGCGCACCGCTGCAATAAAATATCTAAGAACATGTTACGAACAATTCAGTTCGAATACCGATTGGAATTCGAAACCCATTCAAACTGTTAGTGGATCTGATATACAAGACTTTAATTGGAGCGTATTTCAGAGGAATACAGCCGGTAATAGTACATTATTAAATACTGGTGAAGAAGCAGCGTTTATGCTCACATCAAAGTCAGACGGAAAAAGATATTCCTACAGCATAGATGGATCCGGCAATATTGATATAAAAGATGGTTCTACTCCATTTAGGTGTAATCAAGGTGATTACAGCGCCAGATTAAAAGCCGCCTTCACGACGCTCGGCGTTGCTAATATGCCGAAGCAAATACTATGTAATCTTGGATACACCCAATACCAATACACTTCGGGCAACAAGTTTGGCAACAAGAGTTTTACGGGAAGAACTTGTGTCCAAGAGCCGCCATCTTCCGATAGCCCGGAATCATGGAGGGGAACAGCGGCGCTGCTGACTGATACCAAGAAATATATCGACAAGTTAGAGAGTGACAGTGGTGGCATACTGAGCGACGATGCGTTCGAGTTTGCACTGCAACAAATTCTACTATTTCATCAAAATCCGTCCGTATTCGATAACAGCTCTACATTGACCTTAGACAACAGCAATTGTCCATCGGATCAGATATCTGACTGGGTTTTGTTGTATAGCCTGCAAAGTAACTCATTGGCGCGACACACCTTTTGTGTCAAGAAGGGCGGAATATCCATGACGGGTATATCCGAGATGCTCAATAAAATATGGATTGGCAGTACTAATTGTAGCGACAGCTCGTTTGATAGTAACCGTTGCGGGTTAGGCAGTGCCAAGGCATTTGAAAATGCTATGCAAGCAGAATTATTGAAACAACGTCAGGCTGCTTGCAAAGACTTAATCGCAGGCACCGCAGGTGCAGAACCTGCGCCGGACGGAATTTCTCAGGATATAAGTTCACTTGCTAATGATTCCGCCACAATCGCAGCATGCGTCGCTGGTATGACACATCCAAACCATATAGATTTCTGCGATACTGCCACTGATGATTACGGCACATTAGGCCAAGAAGGAGGGGGACAGCCTGGCAGTGGATATGTCAGAGATAAATATCCTAAGTATAATACGGCTTGTCATTTGGGCCAGGGAAGCCCCGTGGGCGAAGATAGCGTGCTAAATAATGGCGGCACCGAGAATCCTGACGGCTCTAATCAACCAACCTGCGAATCAACCTGGTCGAACCCCTTTTCATGGATTTTCTGTCCTATTATGGACATAACTTCAGGATTAGTTGATGGAATGAATCAATATATTATCGATAATATATTGAACTTTTCGCCAATGATTGGCAATAACGCCAGCGATTTGAAAAACGCTTGGCAAGCGTTCGTCAACCTGGCTAATATTGGCCTGGTTATAGTTTTCTTAATACTGATATATTCGACTGCTGTTGGTGGAGGTAGAAAATAATGTTTAGTAATTACCAAGTCAAAACAATCTTACCAAAACTAATTATTGCAGCAATCCTGATAAATATATCGTGGTATGTATGTGCAGCACTAATCGACTTGAGCAATATTGCCGGCCGAGGTGTGTTTGAATTAATTAAGAGCGTGACGCCACCAATGGATTTTCAAGGAGGACTTAGTGGTATTGTTAGCGGTACAGGAGAAATTTTGGCTGTCAATCTATTTGGTGCAATAGTTGCCGGTGGTGCAGTCCTAGCGGCATTTTTGGCAGGAACAGGCGGCATCATTATTGTCATCGCGGCGCTAGTGTCAGGCCTGGTCGGCATATTTGCGGCGTGGATAACCTTGCTTCTGCGCAACGTTGTGGTAGTGCTGTGCGTCATTCTTTCGCCTATTGCGATCGTGGCCTATATTTTACCGAATACCAAGAAACTGTTCGATTATTGGCGAAAGACATTCACAACTATGCTGGTGATGTTTCCGCTAATCTCGTTATTTATGGCGGGCTGTGGCTTTGCTGCTGCAATCATGGTGAATATGGACAAAACCAGCGCGATAATGGCAATTGGAGCATTTATTATACAATTTATTCCGCTGGTTGCGTTGCCGTTTATGATTCGCAAAACCAGCGGCGTTTTGAGCACGGTGCAGGGCAAAATCGGGCAGTATGGGCGCAAGATTACATCGGAGCCGTTGCGGAAAAACGCGGAAGATCTCGGCAAAAAGTTTGCGAACAGTAATAACGTTCTGACGCGCGGACGATTTAACCCAATTCGTGGATTGCAAAGTGTTTCAAAATGGCAAGATCGGGCCGCCAGAGGCCGAAAGATGGGCGCGGAGACGACAGAAGCTGGGTTGGCGGCTGAATATATGGAAAGACAGATTAGAGTTAGACGGGATCGGAACGGGAATATTATTAGGGACCAGCAAGGCAGATCTATACCCGCAACTGCACAAGGTAGAGCCTGGGGGCGTAGTCTTGCGTCTACAGCCCAAAAGGAAATAATAGAGCAAGGGGAAGAAGGGCTAAATTACCAACGAGCGGCAAGATTGGCTGAGGCGAATCCTGATAATCCATATTATTCGGCGCAGCTAGACAAAGCTCAGCAACAATTGGTTGAGGAACAAAAGTCAGTTATGGGCGGTTGGCAAATTAGGCGGGCAGACGGAACTTGGCAAAATGCCAATAGGGGTGACTGGAACAGAATCTTTAACGGAGGCGAAGGAGTAGATATGCGTCCTAATGGAGACGAAAATCCTGAGCATCAATTTGCCTTTAGTGCAGACATGGCTACTCGTTGGCAACGGCGTGCAATGGGAGAATTTCTGCTAGACGGATCTGCAGACGAAGTTGACTCAACGCTGGGCACAATATCAGATATGCAGAACAGGTTTCATAATGCCAATGGAAGTGGCGCCTTGGAAAATGATGCAAACGCTCTTTTGGAAAAAGCCATGCGATCGAGCAATGTGCCATTGTATGCTGATGGTGGCCGTGTGCCATCTTTAAGGCAGGGTGATGGTAGAACCGTGGTGGGCCAGCCGGAAAGCATTTACGACCAAGCCGGTCACGCAGCCGATATTGTATATGATGCAAGCAATGGAGGAATCGGAAGAGATGGGAATCATGGTCTTGGTCAGCGCAGCCAGAGAATAGAGAAGGGACTTATTAGGACGACGGCAGATAGTATGAGAGAGAACTTTAACATAGAGACAGTGATTTCACAGTCGGCCGGTAACCAAGCTTTACTAGCGCGGCGTCTTGGAGTTCTTATTGGCGCGCATAATAACGCAGATCAAACGAGCGCGAATGCATATGGGCTTGGTGCTCAGGTTGATGCTCAAGGAAATAATACTACCGGCTGGGATCAAATAGTGCAATCCACTAATAGGTTCGTGGATTCATTGGAGACAGATCGCGATTTATTGGCTAAAGTTAGAAAACTTGCTGGTGGAGAGGACATTCTAAGGAGGGCAACAGAAATAACGGGAAGGCCAATATTGCCCTAGTAGAATCAAGCCATATAATCTTCTGCTTCCAGCGGGGCGACCCACACCACTTTCGCAAAAAGTTCGGCCGTCCCGCTGGGGGCAGATTGTAAAGTAAGATTACTTTCCTAAGATTCTCTTTAACTCGATCATGCGTGCTGTTTCTTCAGGATACCGTGCAGTTGGCACACCGAGATCTATTTGACGATCTGCTTCTCTGTATTGCTCGTCATACTTAATCATTAATCTTGCGTATTCCGCCTCTAGTTCCGCTAGATTACCGTTTAGTGTCAAGTCAAAAAGTCTGTGTGCCGTTTTCTTGTCATCTTCATTTTGAATTGATTCGTCAATAAATTGACCGATTAAGATTTTATCACCGTTAGTTAACCTGTGACTATTTTCGTCATTTTGTAATTGAAATAGGGCGCGGGGTCTTGGTAGCACTCTAGTTATGTGAAAGTCAGTTAGATAATTAAACAGAAGTTGTTTGGATTTCTTATCTTTCCAATCCTGCCCATTTACTCTGCTGATTAACTCTGTGATGTCAAAGATATCTGTCGGAGAATTTTCGTCCGTGTTGTTTTCGGGCAAAGGTATATCAGTATGATGAACGGCGAAATGTCCAGCATTCGGGGCATGGGTTCGAAAAAGAGGCGGCGTTATATCGAACAAAGTTTCTTGCAAATAATCGTCGTGTTCTGATGAAAAGCTCATGGCTTATTTATACTATAGTCACAATAAAACTTCAACCAAAAAAGCACACTCGATATCGAGTGTGCCTAATATCACAAGTTAATAGACTAGCGATTTTTCTTGATGGTCAAAAATCCATTGCGCGGGTTTTCGACAACGCTGTAGCCTTCCGGTAGTTCGGTTGGTGTGCCCTTGCCGCCTTCGACCTTGGCAAAGAAGTAAATCCGCTGTTCACGGCCGCCACGTAGGATGACGTCTTTGTAGTGCAAAAAGTATTTGACCCCCTTAGAATTGGTGTGTGTGTAAGTTGCCATTTCTCTCCTCCTTATGATTACCTTACAGCTAACAGGTTATAGCATCTGTCATTTCCTGTCAAGCCTTGTTTATTCGTAATTAGGCGGCACGATACTTGAATCGCAAGATTATTCTCAGGATGATCATAATAATTGTCCTAATAATAACTGCAAAGGCCAGCAAGAAACTGATCAGCAGCGAAAATCCCGCCAGATCCGGGCTCCAACGCGCTGGTGCAAATTCGACGTAGAAAGCATCAGGGCTTGGCGCGGCCTGTTGGTTCTGGTCCAGGTCGTCCACGCCGCTGGTGCCGACTTTTTCGGCCACACAAGCTGCCCAGGCCCGATAACCGTAATTTTGTAACTGTGGCATGCATTCCTCGGTGGCACGCTGATAAGCGTCGGCATCGATTTCGGGCGGTCGGCTGGCGTCGATGGCTTTTTGTGCCGCTTGGTTGTAAAGCGTCTGCAGCGCCACACGACCAGTGTAAGTATTCATGTGATTGGCCACGAAATTTTGCAAATTCTTGGCGGCAGACTCGACTTTTGCAATGTCGCCGGTTTTGTCGGCGGCGACCAATTCATTACGCCGATCGACCATACCAAGGTTATTCAGCCGAAGGAAAATCGCACTTAACATTACGAAAATCAGCAGTATGATCAACAGCTGCCAGGTTTTGATGTAACCCAGCCGTTTCAGCCAGCGCCGATCGCGTAGCAGTTTGAACTTGTCGTGAAAGTGATTTTGCCACCCTTGCATTATGATATTATTCTACCATAAACGGCGCGAATTTTATTGCCCCGTGGTAAAATATCTCTATGCATGTATTTTTTTCAGGTATTGGCGGTGCCGGAATCGGTTCGCTGGCCGAAGTGGCACACGATGCTGGCTACGTAGTTTCAGGTTCAGATCTACACGAATCGTTGGTTTCATTGGAACTCGAACGTCGTGGCACTGACATAGTTTATGAGCAATCCACCGAATCGATTGCTGCCGAACAGGCCGCGAATCCGATTGATTGGCTGGTCTATTCTTCGGCGCTACCGAATAACGCACCGGAGTTGGTTTTTGCACGGGATAATCATATCCGCATCAGCAAACGCGACGAATTCCTGGCCGAATTTATTAAGGATCACAATTTGAAATTGATCGCTGTGGCTGGCACGCACGGCAAAACTACGACAACCGCAATGTTGGTTTGGTGTTTCAAACAACTTAATTTACCGATCAGCTATTCAATTGGCTCGACGATTTCTTTCGGCGCATCAGGCCAATTCGACGAAAAGTCCGAATATTTTATTTACGAAGCTGACGAATACGACCGGAACTTCTTGGCTTACAAACCAGAAGTTTCGCTGATCACGTCGCTCGATTACGATCACGCTGATATTTATCCGACGAAGGAAGATTACGACGATGCTTTTCGCGAATTTTTGGCTGGTTCAAAAAAATCTTGCATGTGGGAACAAACGGCGCGACAATTATTCGGCGATCCCAAGCAAACTCCAATTGGCGTGGAAGTTCTGTATCCGCCGTTGGTTGACGTATATAATTTCCAGCTAACAGGTCGAAAAATGCGCGAAGATGCAACGATTGCTTTGTCGGCTTTGATAACAATTCTTCACAATATCGATGTGGAAGAACTCTCGCCAAAATTAGTTAAGATTTTGAATTCTTTCCCCGGAACTGCGCGAAGGTTTGAGAAGGTTAGCGAAAATCTTTACAGTGATTACGCTCACGCGCCGGCCGAAATTGCGGCGACCATGGAGAAAGCCCGCGAAATCGCCAATAAATCCGGCCAGAAAGTCGTCGCAGTTTACCAACCGCACCAGAATCTGCGTCAGACGGAAATTGTTAAGGAAGGCGGCTACAGCGTTAGTTTTGACAACGCTGACAAAATTTACTGGGTGCCAACATATTTGGTGCGCGGGGATCTGGTTAAAGATGCGCTGGAAGTTTTAACGCCAGAAGATTTGATTAGGACTTTATCACAAGAAGCGCAAGAAAATGCAAAACCAAAGGAACTGAACGAAAATCTTTGGCTAGAAATTCAAAAACATCTAGCAGCAAATGATTTGGTGGTTGTTATGGGCGCCGGACCAATCGACGCATGGTTGCGCGAACAACTAACCAAATAGTCATTTTTCTGGAGAAAATGCGACATATTTGATGGTCAAATGTTCTTTGGCGAATCTCTGCTCGTAACTTGTCATAATTTTAGCTTCATCTGGCGCATCAGAATTGTGTAGATCACGGATTACAGATTCGCTTTTCCAACCATTTCTTGTAAATTGTTGTAATGACCAATCGAATAAAGGAGCATTATCGGTTTTAAAAAATAGTTTGCCATCTGGTTTCACAATTTCTTTATAAAGTTTCAAAAACCGCGGCGCAGTCAAACGCTTGCGACTGTCGCTGGACAAGTATCTTTCAAAGTTTCGTGAAGTTTCATGTTCAAATTCGCGCAAATTCTCCTTATAAATTTCTAAATTTTTATCGTAATTTTTGTCATCTGGAAAGCGTAAGGAATCATGATAGAATTTAGCAAGTCCCGCGCGTTTCTCCTGATAGATTTCCTTTGCAAATGGATCGGGGAAAGTCAGCCAAATTTCGCAAACAGAATGCGTTGGAACAATATTTTTTAATTTGTCGGCGCTGGCAAAAATAAAGAAAATGTTGTTAAGTTTTTCGTCCAACGCTTTGCGAGCACCGCGGTATAATCGGTCAGATTTCTTGTCAATTGCCAGGTAAGTTTTTCGCGGATTGTGTCGTGCCAGTTCAACCAAAAATTCGCCGCTGCCAGCACCGATTTCGAGAACAATTTCTTTTTCAGATGACAAAATTTCTTCGTGTTGCTCGATCCATTGGTTTAACCGAAAACAATTTTTGTACGCGTCAAATTTAGCAAAACGAAATTGTTTACGACGGCGCGTGATGATGAAATCTTCGGGATGTGACCGGTTGTCCGCGCGCACGGTTTCCACGCTTCCGTCAGACGCGAACTTGATAATCCGACTGGGCGAATTTTCGTTGCACTCGCCGCCGTCAACATATAACGTAACTTTGTCGGAGAAATACTTTTTGGCCTCGGCGATATTTTGTGCGGGCGGTTGTTCGGGCAAATTCGCGCTTGGTGCACAAAGCGGGCCGGTCTGGCGCAGAACTTCGCGCAGAGTTTCATCGTTTGGCACGCGAAAACAGATCTCTGGTGGGCTGTAACGCGTGTCGGTCAGCAAATTCTTGTTAGCGTTCGTAGCATTAAAAATAACGCTGGTAGCGCCCAAATTTGCGTCGGGACAAGTTGGCCAAATATTCTTTAAACGCGCCATAACTTCCGGCGGAATTTCGACCAGCTGTGCAACAGTTTCGACGCTGTCTGCTAGAACAAGGAAACCCTCTTTCTGATTGTTCCGACGCATCACGTGCAACTTTTTAACCGCCGCTTGGCTAAGGGCTGACACAAAAATACCGTAAATCGTGTCGCTTTTCATGACAACTAGTTTATCATCGGTCAAGGTCTCAACAATCTGCTTAAAATTCTTTTCAATATCTTGACGCATGACATATATTTTACCATAAAAATCCGTTTTTTCATCACCAAAATGTCACTAAGAATAGCTAGAAACATAAACGTTTTTCTGATAAAATAGCTACATGGAAAGATTCACTAATTGGCTTAACAGTCTGGACTGGCTGCATATTCTGATCGTCATCGTCATCGGTTGGGTAATTTATCAGATCATCGGATTCGTTGTTAGTTGGCTAGTGCACAATTTGGGCGGGGCGCGTCGCAAGGAAAATCGCAACGAACGGCGTAAGCGGCTAAAAACTTTGTCGGATTTGTTCACAACGGTTGCTAAGGTCATCATTGTTTTGACGGTGATATTTACGGTCCTAAGCGACTTGCAGGTCAATTTGGTGCCGCTGTTTGCTAGTGCTGGTATAGCTGGTGTGGCGTTAGGTTTCGGTGCGCAAAATATTATCAAGGACGCGCTGGCTGGCTTTTTCATTATCCTAGAGAATCAATATCGAGTCGGTGACTTCATTGAGGTCTCCGGGATCGGCATTCCAAATGATTCCAGCGACGGCACGGTTGAACGATTGTCGATTCGCTCGACCACGATGCGCGATCGCAACGGCAACGCGCACTTTATACCGAACGGTTCGATCGTTCAGGTCATCAACAAGACCATGGGTTACAGCAAGGTCCGATTTACTTTCGCAGTAGCGTCGGGCACCAACACGGAATCTCTGATCAAGGTGATCGACGATATTGGCCGCAAAATGGCCAAGGAAAAAGAGTGGAAAGATAAAATCGTTGGCCCGCCACATTTTTCCGAAATCGGCAAAATCGGCCACGGCGGTTTTAATGTGACGGTCAGCGGCATAACCGAGCCGTCTGCTCAATGGGACGTCAGCTCGGAATTCCGTCGACGTTTGGTCGCCAGCATGAAAGAAAACAACATCGAGACAATCGAAACGATCGACTGACAACCTTTACACGATTAAACTAATGCTTTATAATTAAGTCGCAAACATAGAGCTACTAAGGGGGTAAGAAACATGGCAGAGCGTCTACCAATAGTCGGCGGGGACCCAGATAACTGGGGCACAGTATTGAATGGTTTCTTGGGAGTGGCTCACAACGCTGATGGCAGTTTGATTCCGTCAGCCGTAGCTAGCGCTGCGCCTGTCACATCGGTGGCCGGGCGGACTGGTGCTGTGACTTTGACATCTAGCGATGTCGGTTTGGGCAACGTCAATAATACGGCCGACATAGATAAACCGATTTCGACCGCAATGCAAACTGCTTTAGGCGGCAAGCTGGATTTAGCTCATGCATTATTTATCATTTGGGCTGATAGCGCCACAACTTTCCCGGCGCGTGCAACTAGTATTCCGTCTGGTTACACCGGTCGCGTTGCCTTTGACGCGGGCGATTTTCCTGATCACCCTAGTCCGATCGATATGATCATTGGTGATCGCTGGCGAAGAAGGGTAGCAACTTAATGCCAGTCCGAGAATTTGTTTGGGACGGCAGTTCGTGGGGCGATGACAACAATGTCATCTCGCGCGACGATCTAGTGCCGGGCACCTACATTCCAGGTATGACGCCGAATACAGTCGGCGTGGTAGATTGGCCGGCTGTGACAAATGTTGAAGTGGGCACGGTTCAGCTGAGCATGGCCTTTCAATTATTTATTCCGACTAGCACTTATTACGAAAATACGCGGTTCGAATGTCCAGTTTTCACCGGGGTGGCTAGCCCTTCAACTATGACTTTCTACAATTGTCATTTTGTTGGACTGAATCCGCAGGTTGTGCAGGATCTATATGACACTCTTGGAGAAGTGACTTCTGTCGGTGACTCGTCAAGAGGATTTATCAATTATCGCAACAAACACGTAACTTTCATTGATTGTACCTTCGATAACGGCTGGTGGTTCGATCAAGGATTGTCAAATCGCATTTCGACGTTGTGGTCAGGCGGTTTAACTGGCGGCAATTTCACCTTGACACGTTGCGAAGTTACGCGTTTTGTTGATGGTGTTGGTTGGGCACAGGGACCCTGTGGCATCGATGCTTTCACATTGATTCAAGATTCATGGATCCACCGGGGTTTCTATGCCAACGGCATCGTGGGGATTCCGGGCAAATGGAATCCGCAGTCGGGCGGCTACACGCACTCGGATGCCTTCCAGGTTAACACCGGTCGCAATTGCGAAATCAAATTCTCGATGCTAGGCGGCGAACGACGCGACACTGCTGTTTCGGAAAGTATTCCGTATCTGCCGGGCGGCGACACGGGCGGCGATTTCGGCAACTCGATCTTTATGTGGCAGCAAGAGGTTAACAATTATACTACGGCTGGCGACGTCGCCTATATGAACGTTCACGACAATTGGATGGGCGGCGGTATGGGCACGATTCAGGCTGTTGTCAAGAACGGTAATGATCTGTCGAACAACTGCTTTGTCACTAATAACAAAGTTTGGATCCGTCGACCCGGTTGGGGCCAGGGCGGCAGCGCCGGTTACTGGTTTGTGCAGTCTGTTGGCGGCACGGGCATTGTTTACACTAATAACGTGCAGTGGGATGGCACAATAACGAATATGAATGGCAACGGCGTAGCGGTGCCGATCACGAATGCTTTATAAGGAGTAAGGAGGTAAAATGGCAGTATACTTGAACACATTCGAAGGCGGCACCGACGGCGCATCAATTACCTTATCCGGATCTGGTGGCGCCAGTGGCACGGCTTTTTCGGCCATTGTGGCCAATACCGTAGCTGTATCTTCTTCGCCCAACATCATCTATTCATCGGCTGCCGCTCTGTCTGGCAGTTTGGGTTGTCGTATGACTTTGGATGTGGGGCAATCGTATCTACTTTTAAATGCATCGGCGACAATGACCAGCCGAGTCTACGTTCGGCTAAAAGTCAGATACCCTGGTCCAGCTACTAGTTCTGTTAACCCGTTTACGACGCTGCTTGCTAATGCCACTGGCGCCGCCGGCCGACCGGCCGCGATCACGGTCGGGTCGGATGGCCGTCCCTTTTTGGCAGTTACAGATGTTTGGTATAACGGTGGTGCTAGCCAACCCGACAGCCGACCGTCAACAGCTCTAACTGCAGGTGCCGTTTATACATTCATATTAATTGTTGGCAAATCTAGCGCAGCCGGCAACACCGACGGTGAATTGGGCTTTCGCATTCTTGATAGCGGTGGTAATGTTGTGCATACCTGGACTGGAACGGCAAACACCGGTGTAAACGATTTTACCGGCGCGCGGTTCGGTGGTGCGACCAATGCTAATGGCTGGGCAACGGTCGATATGGATAATGTCGAACTGGGCGATGTTGCGTCGGGCTGGCCGCCTGGATCCGGTGGGACTAATGTAGTTGTGACATCAAATTCTTATCTAGTAGCTGACTTTACCGGCTCGACGTCGGGTGCTAGTAATGTTTTGTCGTTCTCGATTGTCTTTACCAGCGGGCAGAACAACAGCAGTGGCGTCAAACAACCCGTGAGCGGTCTGTTCTTAATCCCGCGCGGCACGGCTGACTCGGTCTATACTGTCACAATAAATGATGGCGGCACTTTGACAACACAAGCTGTCAGCGTGCCAGCCGAAGGCACAGGAACAGCAATTGATGGAATTGTCGAGTATACTTGGGACGGCTCGAGCTGGCTATAAGCTAAAAATAACCTCAAGAATCAAATTCACTTACGCGACCGAAATCGATACGCGTCATCGGAGCTTTGCGTTCTGGAATGGAAAGTTTTGGCGCCGATCTAATTTCGGTTCGAAAAATCGGATCCATATTTGATAAAATCGGTTTTTGGTCTATCGTTTGGTCCAGCTTGAATGATTGACTTGTTTTAGGAGTAGCCTTTGAATCAGCTATAACCGATGAATTATTTATGGGGTAAGATTGCACATCCATTAGGCGATGCGCTGGTTTTGCTTTGATAGTTGGCGTTTTGTTTGCAGAGATGATTGCTTGGCTCGGCCTCGTTTTAACGGCAGGAACTGCTGTCGCCTTGATTTGAGCGGGGTTTACTGTTACTAGTTGGCCGGCTGTTACCACGGGACTCTTAATATTAACTTCTTTCGATTGCTTGACAGGCTTAGATTTCTTCGTCAGAGAATGGCGCACGGCAACGATAGCGATTGACAGGTTGTATAGTAAAATGATCGGCAGAGAAATCAATAGGCTAACCGATAGATCCATGGCGAACGGCACCAACAGCGCCACAACCAAACTGCCCAAAATAACCCAACGTTCGGCCTTGAACAATTTCTTCATTTGCAGGGGTTTCATACGGTCGATAATGGTGATAACTAGTGGCAGTTGGAACATCAACATGAAAACGATCAAAGCGTTAATGACAAAATTCAGATAATTATCGGCCGAAATTAACGCGCTAAGGCCATCAACGCTAAAGCCGCCAAAGAAATGTAGCGCGCCTGGCAAGATCACCGAATAACTGAACAACGCGCCAAGAGCCGCCAATCCCAGTGAAGCCAACGTGACCAAAATGATCATGCCGCGCCGCATCGGTTTTGAAAAGGCCGGCCGCACAAACATCAACAGGTTGTAAATTATCGCCGGAATTGCCACCGCTATGCCGCCGATCATGCAGATTCGCATGATAAAGGCGAAACTGCCAACTGGCGTAGTGTAATAAAGTTCCTGATGCAGCGGCGCCCGCAAAATGTTCAAAATCTGATGATAATAAAAATAACTCGTCACACCGGCCGCTACCAGCAAAACAAAAACCACTAACAATCGCCGCTCCAACTCGCGGATATGATCACGCACTGCCATGCTTGTAGTTTCTGGCTTTTGCTTTTTCCTCACCCCTAAGGCTCCTTAAATTTTAGCCGGGCCGAATTATTTTTCAGTGGATTCGTCTTTTTCGGGTTTTTTATCTTCGCTAGCGCCTTCTTTAAACCCCTTCTTCAGTTCGCCAGCCGATTGACCGACACCGCGCGCCAGTTCCGGAATCTTCTTAGCGCCAAAGAATAGTACCAAAACCACCAGAACAATTATCAGCATCAATTCACCTTTTCCAAGTCCCACTTGCACTCCTCCCGTTTATGGTTTATAATCCTAGTATATATCTAAAAGTATGGAACTGCAAGTATGAAAAAAATATTTAGACCCAGCAAAACTAGCGCACTGATCGTCACAGCATTTGTTATGGTGGCTGGATTATTGATGGGATTTTCGCAATCTGTTTGGGCTGGAGTTTACGGTGCGGGGCCATATGGGGCTTGTAATTACAGCGGTCCCGGCACCTGCGACGTGCCTTCTGAACCACAAAATCTGACCTTGACACTGGGGACAAATCAGATCACGGCGACCTGGATGGCACCGGCCGACAATGGCGGTTCGGCAATCGTAAATTATGTGGTGGAAATCTCGGCTGATGGCGGCACAACCTGGTTGGTAACAGACATGACAACTAGCACGACCTATACTTTCACGGGACTAAATTCAAGCGTTACCTACACGATTCAAATCTACGCCGTCAACGCCGCGGGTAACGGAGTGGCTGCCTCAACCACCGGCCGACCGGCTTTTGTCACCTTGACCATGCCGAGCGTTGATCCCACAATTTCAGTCATGCCAAATTCGGCCGCTGCTTTTTCATCGGTTTCTTACGCGCCGTCGGTCGAAACTAACATCGGTTATCAAATGACGTTATCAACCAGTTCTGCCGCGACTGCTTTAACTAGTGGCGCCAACACGATTGCAGCGTCGACTGGCACGCTGGCTACACCTGCAACTTTAGCGGCGGACAGTTGGGGCTATCGGATTGACGGTTGGGATAATTTCGGTAATGGGCCGACAACTGGCTCTAGTAATGTTTCGACTTTGCCGAACACTTGGGCTGGCGTGCGGCCTTTGAATAATGCCGACACCATTGCCAGTGGCACAGCAACGACTGGCCAGGCTGTTACGATTTGGTTCGGTCTAGGTGCATCGACTACCAAGCCATCCGGAACTTATACACAAACGCTAGTGTTTACGTTGATTGGACAATGACATATGAAAGAACCAAAAGCAGAGCGGAAGGGCAATGAAAGTGGGTAAGAAATAGAAAACACTTGACAACGATAAACCATCTGTGATTAAATAAACAAAAGCATAAACGCGGAAAACCGCAAAAAGGAGAACGATCATGAAAAAAATAACTAAACTGCAGGCCTCAGCTGCAACGGTCGGCTTTGCTGCAATGGCCGCCTTCGCGGTCGTGCCGGGCGCTTTTGCTGATTCTGACACTTCTAGCACAGATATCAATGGTCTTCTTAATTCAACGATCAGTGTTACCAGTGGTTCATCCGTAGCATTGAATGTCTTGCCGACATCTACTGGTTCCATTACGACAAATTCTGACACTGTGTTGG
>Ga0123357_10004769_pt1 | contig 16038 bp, 14 predicted proteins | sample TergutEmb28metaG_FD_89873 | JGI IMG/M metagenome (GOLD analysis project Ga0123357, IMG submission 89873) | Embiratermes neotenicus P4 segment gut microbial communities from Petit-Saut dam, French Guiana - Emb289 P4 | ecosystem: Host-associated > Arthropoda: Insects > Digestive system > Gut ... | reverse complement strand
GCCCATAACTCTACAAAGTCATCAACAATGTCAGCAAAAATGCCGATCCGCCCATAGACAACTCAAAAAAGACCGGACCCCTTGTCCAGTCTTTTTGAAAATGCAATCTTGCAACCATCTACTCTTTGAGCCACGCATTGAGCCTAGCCATCAGTTCGGGCGTGGGCTCTTGCAAATAGTCTGGGTACGGTTTCCCAATTTTTTCATACTTGTTTTTGCCCAAAGCGTGATAGGGCAAAAGTTCAATTTTGAGGGCACATTTGCCCAATTTTTTGAGGGCTTGTATATTGGCTTGGTCATCATTATACTCTGGTACAATGACTTGGCGTACCCAAAATTTGATTCCCTTTTGTTCAAAATACTCAATGCACCGGTGCGTAGTATCCATAGAGATATCACAATCCACAATGGACTTGTATTTGTTTGGGTCAGTATGCTTGATATCTAGCATCACCAAATCCACATTGTCAAAAATCTCTGCATCAAACATTGTGCCTGATGTGTCCAATGTGGTGTGCACCTTTTGCTCACGCAATGCTTTGAGGCACGAGAGCAAAAAATCTCTTTGCACCAGTGGCTCTCCGCCGCTAAAAGTAACCCCACCGTTGGTGCCATAATACGCCCTGTACTTTTCTACAAGCAAAAGGACATCTTGCACCGTGTACAAATCTCCTCCTTGCAAACTTTGCGTTTCTGGGTTGTGGCAATACAAACACCTAGCCGGACAACCTTGCAAAAAAAACACAGTACGCAAACCCGGTCCATCCAATCCGCCCAAACTCTCTATAAAACTAATATAACCTTTGTCCATTTTTTTCTTCCTATTTTGTATTTTTGTAAAACTTGATACCCACAAAAAAATTTATCAATCACTAAAAAAGTCTTTGGTTTTTGAATTCTCCACTTTTTTCAAAGATGACCCATTGGGCAATATTCTCGGCGTGGTCACCAATTTTTTCAAAATACTTGCCAATCATCATAAAATAAATGCCTTGATTGGCATAGTCTTTTTTTGTTTTGATAAAATCAATGGATTCATCACGCAAAGCTGCAAAAAGTTTGTCCATCTCATCATCCGTTTGAATGACCTTTTGGGCTGTTTCTAGGTTGCCCTCTACAAAACTCTCCACGCACTCGTGCACCATCTGAATCGCAAGGTCACCCATCTTTGGCAAAATTTTGAGCGTCTCCTGGTACTCTTCCTCGCACAGATGAATCACAATACCGCTGATATCACTTGCTTGGTCGCCTATGCGTTCAAGGTCATTGACAATTTTCATAGCCGTAGATATGGTACGCAAATCACTTGCAACGGGCTGTTGTGTGAGCAATATCCTGTGAGCCTTGCTCTCTACCTTGGCTGTCAATCTATTGATTTGCTTGTCGGAGACAATGACCTCATTGCAAAGAGACTTGTCTTGTGTAATGAGTGCCTTGACGCTGTCATTGATGGCTTTTTCTACCACCGCACACATATCCACCAACTCTTTGTTGAGCGATTCCAATTCTTGTTGAAACTTACTTCTTAGCATAACTCACCTTTTTGATACTTTTGCTTGATAATTTTCTCTCAACCAAATTTGCCTGTAATATATCTTTCGCATTGTTCCGTTTGAGGTCTATTGAACAAATCTACCGTTTTGCTCTCCTCAATCATTTCTCCCAACAAAAAGAAAGCCGTCCTATCAGCAATACGCAAGGCTTGTTGCATATTGTGCGTGACTATCACAATACTATAATTCTTTTTCAACTGGTCGCACAAATCCTCAATGATGCCCGTAGAAATGGGGTCCAATGCACTCGTGGGCTCATCCATCAGCAAAATCTCTGGTTGCACCGCCAAGGCTCTTGCAATACAAATCCGTTGCTGCTGTCCACCCGACAAGGCAAGCGCTGATTTTTTGAGATTGTCTTTGACCTCATTCCATATACCGGCTTTGGTCAAACTGTCCTCCACAATGGCTTGCAACTCTGGCTTTTTTTTGATTCCGTGTGTGCGAGGTCCAAAAGCAATATTGTCAAAAATACTCATCGGGAAAACATTGGGTTTTTGAAACACCATCCCAACACTTTTTCGCAAAGCATTGACATCTATGGACTTGTCATAAATCTGGCTTGCAAAACCTTCTACTTCAATATTCCCCTCAATGCGACAAGTTTCAATCAAGTCGTTCATCCTATTGAGACAACGCAAAAGAGTGGACTTTCCGCAACCCGATGGTCCAATAAAAGCGGTAATCTTGTTTTTGAAAATGTCCATATTTATATTTTTGAGAGCGTGATTGTCCCCATAATACAAATTAAGATTTTTGATTGTGATACACTTGTTTTCTTCCATAAATTTTTCTATATAACCCCTTGTCCTCAAACCTTCCTACTTGGTTTTGCGTGACAACAATTTTGCAAGTTGTGTGGCACCAAGATTGATGACAACCACAAACAATATCAACACAGTGGCAGCCGCCGCTGCTTGCCCTTCTTTGTTTTGTGTAGCAAAATAAAAAATATCTAGTGCCATAGAAGTCCCAGGCCCCATTGTGTCTGGCAATGCACCAGGCACAAGCCCCAAGGTCAAAAGCAGCACCGCACTCTCCGATACCACACGACCAATCGCCAAAATGACCGAAGTCAAAATACCACTGGCCGCTTGCGGGACAACCACCCTAAAAGTGGTTCGTGCTTTGGATGCCCCCAAAGCAAAGGAACCTTCTCTATACATATTGTGTACAGATAAGAGCCCCTCCTCCGTGGTACGAATGATACCCGGCAATACCATAATCGCCAGCGTAATCCCTGCACCCAAAAATGAGTAACCCCATCCAAAAATGGACCCAAACAAGATGTATCCAAACAGTCCATATACAATACTAGGAATGGATGCCAATGTCTCCACGCTCATCCGCAAATATTTGATAAACTTGGAGCGTCTTGACATATACTCCGACATATAAACCGCAGCAGCAATGCCAATCGGCACAGCAATCAAGAGACTAATCAAAATCAAATAGGCAGACCCAAGCAACGCTGGCTTGATGGAGGGATTGTCTACACTGTACTCTCCAAACAAAAAGTGCCAACTGAGACTTGATACACCTTGTTTGGCAATAAACACCAAAATACTTGCCAAGAAAACAAGCGTAATCCCCGCACCCACGCAACTCAACACTTTGAGCACATCAAACTTTATTTTTTTTCTGTTGGATTTTTTGGTTTCGTGGTCCACAAAAAATAGTTTGGACAAATCTACGGAGGGCTTTGCGTGGTCACTGTCCATCGCTTTGCCAACGCCCAACACGGTCACACTGAGACTTTTGGCAAGGGTCTCCATAGGAGAGCGATTTTTCTTTTTGGAACGCATAGAAAAACGATAATCAACTTTTGCCCTAATCCGCATAAACACAAAATTGATGACCAAAGAAAAAACAAACAACAGGATACCTGTGGCAATCAACGCCTCCAACCACAATCCGCCCGCCTCTCTGGCCTCGCCCGCTATCAACGCAGTCATTGTATTGATACTTTGCATGAGCCCCTTGGGAATTTCGTGGTCTCCACCAATGACCATCATCACCGCCATTGTCTCACCAATGGCACGACCAATAGACAAGACACTGGCCGCCAAAATCCCACCTTTGGCGGCAGGAACAACGACACAAAACTCGGCTTGCGGGATACTAGCACCCAAGGCAAGAGCCCCCTCAAACAATTCTTTGGGGATGGATTTGAGGGCATTGAGACTGATACTAATAACCGTAGGGGCAATCATAATGGATAAAATGATGCTTGCGGCAAGAATACCGTGTCCCTCCACATCGGGTGACAAATTGTTTTGTATAAACGGCACCACAACCAGCAAACCAAAAATACCAAAGACAACCGATGGTATGCCCGCCAAAATGTTGATGGCTTGCACAATGGGACCTACGAATCTCTTTTTGCAAAATCTGTGCAAAAAAATGGCACTAAACACACCAATCGCCACGCCCATGACTGTTGCCAATGCCGTGACATACAAAGAGCCTAGCAAGGCGGGCAAAATGCCGTATTGACTGCTCGGACTGTCCCAAGTCGTGCCAAACAAAAATTTGAAAAAACCAATATCTGCCATCGCAGGGATACCACGATACAACAAGAACAAAACAATCATCAACAAGGCAAACAAAGAAAAAATGGTTGCCACAAAAAGCGTCCACTTGATGGTAGCACCCGTCATTTTTTGCATATTTTGTCTTTTGGTATCACGCAAGGCAAGTCCGGTCTCGCCCACTCTCATCGTACTCATACAACCCTTTTGCAAACCAAGCCTGGCTTGTTTGCATTTGTGTCAACCACCGGTCCATCAAGCGTACATTTCCGCCCAATTTTTGTATCCAGTCTCATTGCTATTGTATATTTTGTTGAGTTGAAGTTGTGTAATATTATCGTGCGTATTGAGTTTATTGACTATCACCGCAATCTTGTCATAGGCAATGTGTGCCGATACCACCACGGATGGGTCATCCCCTTTGGCAATATCATCAATTTGACTTTGACTAAGTTCCGCACTCACCATTCCCAAATCCGCTTTCCCGTCTCGGATGGCATCTCTACCAGGACCGGAACCGCTAGATATCACGGTGACCTCTACGCCTTTTTGGACCGACTTGTACATCTCAGCCAAGGACTCCATCAACGGGCTCAACGAGGTAGAACCCTCCACGACCACTTTGCCACCCAAGCCGTCCTCTTTTTGATAGGGTATGTCGTGTTGCAAATCTCCGTGATTTGCTTGATACCCCTCATTGATTTTGTCCGTGACATCACTAGACCCAATATACTCCAAAAACTTTTCGGCAGCGTGATTGCCAACAATTTTGTTGCTTTTGTAAATAACCGTCAAAAATCTTGCCAAGGGATAGGCATCATCTTGCACGGATACACCTTCCAAAGTGAGCATCTTGACATCCTTGGTAATATATCCAAACGAATCATATCCTATGGCTTGTGGATTGGTCTTGACATTGCTCAGCACCTCAGCCGTACTGCGTGCGGTAATCGCACCTTTTGGCAAGATGGTTGCCTTGTCACCCGTCGCATACTCCATAAAACCATCTTTTGTACCGCTACCTTGCTCTCTGGTCACAATTTTGATGGGCTTGTCATCTCCATACTTTGCTCCACAGCCAACCAAGGCGACCGTACCCAATGCCATTGCCAAGGCTATCACGATGACTTTTGTCATTTTCTTCATTTTGAAATCCTCTTTTTTTTTGTAGATACCCACTTGTGGATACCCAATTTTCAAAAAAACCAATCTCTTTTATTTTGTGTGTTTTGCTGTGCAATATTACAAGTGCTTGACAAAGCCAAAAAAAAACCAATCAAACAATTGTGCACCCCCATAGTGTAGCAAACTTTACAAATTTTGTCAACCAATTTGTGTGTTTTGATTGTTTGTCAAAATTCAAAATTGGTCACATTTTGGTAGCAAGTTGTTCACATTTTGACACACCTTACTTGGCTTCTCTCTGACTGTCCTTGGTCATATGTGCGTGCGTGATAGCAACCGCCAACGCATCTGCGGCGTCGTCAGGCTTGGGCACTTGGTCAAGCCCCAACAATGCACGCACCATAAACTGCATTTGTTGTTTGTCTGCCCTGCCGTTGCCCGTGAGTGCCATCTTGACTTGCAAGGGAGTGTACTCAAACAACCTGCCACACTCTTTGATGGCTGCCAACAACAATACGCCTCGTGCCTCCGCCACTCTGATACCTGTCGTAATATTGGTGTTGAAAAAAAGTTCCTCTATCGCCACTTCCTTGGGCTTGTGCTTGTCAATGAGTGCCACCATTTGTTCTTCTATCATAGCCAACCGTACAGGTGTGCTTTCGTCCTTGGGTGTCAAAATGACTCCATACTCTACGCAAACAAGTTTGTGTGGAGTTTTTTCTATGACACCGTACCCAACGGTTGCAAGACCTGGGTCAATACCCAAAATTTTCATATCCTCATCCTGCTCAATATTTTTCATTTTTGCTTTGCAGCATAGACTGTTTGAGGTCATAGAGTTGGTCACTCAAATTGACTTTATAAATATGGGGTGCCACCACTCTTTTGTATTCATCCCAAAATTTGGACAATTCCCCTTGGGCATATGCCGCAATATCTTTCAAAACAGGCTCCTTGTACACAAGCGTGCCCTTCACAAAAATATCGTGCAAAAGTTCTCTTGTGCTATACTCACAAAGCGTTGTGTGCTTCCATCTATCCACAGGGTGCGTCAAAGTGATTTTTTCACCCTCACCAACAGACTCACCACTGAGTGCAACCAAATCTGCAACCGCCATCCCATCTTTGTCATAGATACGGTGCACCGTTTTTTGACCTGGATTGGTTGTTTTGGCATCGTTGTCACTATACTTCATTTTGGGGATCTGTCTTGCACCCAGTGTGTCCTCTATGGACACCAATTTGTACACACAACCTAGAAGCGGATTTTGTCCACCGGTAATAAGTTTCCCACCCACACCCCAACTGTCAATCTTGGAATTTTGTGCTCGGAGCGTTTCTATGACATATTCATCTACATCTCCACTGACAAATATTTTGACATCTTGGTGTCCGGCATTATCCAACATTTTTCTGGCTTGTTTGGAGAGATACGCCAAATCCCCACTATCAAGCCGTATGCCCAAGGGCGTTTTTTTCTTTTTTTTGAGTTGGTCAAAAACCTTGATTGCATTGGGCACGCCTGATTTGAGGGTATCATAAGTATCCACCAACAACATACATCCCTCTGGGTACAAGTTGGCATAAGTTTCAAACGCTTCCAATTCGGTCTCAAAAGACATCACCCAACTATGTGCGTGCGTACCATAAACAGGCGCCCCAAACTGCTTGCCACACAATACATTGCTCGTACCATCACACCCACCAATCATAGCGGCTCTGGCACCCAAGACAGCGGACTCATATCCGTGGGCTCTCCGCACACCAAACTCTATGACCGTACTCACTTTGCCCGCTTGCCCTTTGATACGAGACGCCTTGCTCGCCACCAGCGTTTGATACCCTATCATATTGAGGAGTGCGGTCTCAATCAATTGTGCCTCTATCATAGGGGCATCCACCACAAGAAGCGGCTCATCCGCAAAAACAATCTCCCCCTCACGCACGCTTTTGATGCTACCACTAAACCTAAACGATTGCAAATAATCCAAGAACTTTTTTTCAAAAAGCCCCGTGCTTTTGAGATAGGCAATGTCTTGCCTATCAAAACGCAAATTTTTGACATACTCAATCACGCTAGCAAGCCCAGCGAATACGCCATAATTGATACCCTCTCGTTTCCTGTAAAACAAGTCAAAAACACCCCGTGGGTTTTTTTGATGGAGGTAGTATCCTTGCATCATTGTGAGTTGGTATAGGTCCGTCAACAAAACTTTGTTTGGCATAGATATTTTTGATTCTCCAAAGATGGGCTTATCACAACAAAAAAAAAGCCGTGAAAACATCACGGCTTTTGATTGGAGCGGAAGACGAGGGTCGAACTCGCGACATTCACCTTGGCAAGGTGACGCTCTACCACTGAGCCACTTCCGCATATTCTACCATTGACAAAACAACGGCAATCCACAATCAATACATACATTGTACCACAAACGCTTGCATTTGTCAAGCAAAGTATGGTTGTCTTTTAAAAAACTTTGCACGCTTTTGATTGATTTGGTGGACAGTGGTGGATTCGAACCACCGAAGTCGGAGACGGCAGATTTACAGTCTGCTCCCTTTGGCCACTCGGGAAACTGTCCATATGGTCTATCCATCTCCACAAAAAACTGCACAAATCACACAAGTGCAAATAGATAGTATAAATATTATAGCAAATAACCGTTTGCGTGTCAAGCAATTTTTGCAATTTAGCAAATATTTTTTTGAACGATTTCTTTTTCTTTGACAGTCCGCAGGGTTTCAATACTTGTTGCAAGCACTTTTGTTCTCATTGTCAAACTCCCAAAAGCCATTGCAAAAGACCTGCTCGCCTAGACAAACAAGTCTTTTGTGCAAGTTGCTTTTAGTTGTCAAGCATAAAATCCAAGTACATACCATACCCTTTGGTCGGGTCATTGACAAATACATGCGTCAAGGCACCCACAATTTTTCCATCTTGCAAAATAGGACTCCCAGACATTCCTTGCAAAATTCCGCCCGTTTTTTCTAGCAACTCTTTGTCCGTGATTTTGACCACCATACCTTTGTCATCTTGTTGCTTTTGCTTGCTCGCCTTGACAATCTGCACTTGGTACTCTTTCATTTGGTCATCCACGGTGGACAAAATACTTGCTTTGCCAGGCTTTACGGAAAGTCTTGACGCCACATCCATCACGGTAGGATTGCGGTCACATTTGTCAAACGAGCCAAACACGCCAAACTTGTTGTTTTTTTCCACCGTGCCAATGGGTTTGTCCACCCCATTAAAAACGCCTTTCAAGGCACCTGGTTTGCCAACCAAACCTTTTTCACATCCCACGATTTTTGCATCATACGCCTTGCCCACAAAACAAGGAAAAATCATATTGGTGTCACTATCAATGATAGAGTGTCCAAGGGCTCCATAACGCCCCGTTGGCTTGACATAACTCACCGTGCCCAACCCTGCAATCTTGTCTTTGACCCATACACCCAATTTATACTCTTGTGCCACAGTATCAAACAAGGGATTCGCAGTCACATCCATACTCTGCCCCTCTCGCACAATGGTCAAAAGCATTTTTTTGTCGCCATTTTGTTTGAGTATCTTGGCAATATCACTGATATGCAAAACGGTTTCTCCGTTGATTTTTTTTATGATATCACCCTTTTTGAGTTCTATGCCGTCCAAGTCGCCTTGCTCACTGGCTACTTGCCCCCCACCAATGACCAAAACTCCATTGCTCCCCATCACCATCCCCAGCGGATACCCTCCCGCAAAAACAATGCGTTTTTTGTACACTTTGGTTTTGATTCTCTTGATAGGAAAAATCCCAAAGGCTTTGAGCGTCATCGTTGCGTTGATAGGTGCATCCGACAAAGTATTTTGCGTGTCTGTCACGCCCTCCAAATCAATAGAGATATTTTTGTATTTTAGTGTCTCCAAATCACCATAGGAGACGCTCGCACAACTTGGCAAATCATAGATTTGCTCCAATGGCAACTGCACCACAAAAAAGCCTATGCAAACAAACAACATACAAAGACCCAAAAGAATTCTATTTGCAAACTTTTTCCCACCCATCATAAGCATAGTTTTTGCAATGCACAATGCTTTTATGAGATACGGCACAAAATTTGACTTATGATTTTGTTTTTGCCAAATTTATGATTCTTTGCAACCTGTGCTTGACACAACTTTTGCTTACACCTATGATTTGAGCAAGTTGCGACAAAGTGTCGTTGGGATTGTCAATCCTATATTGCATAGTATTTTTGAGCGTCTCATCAAGGTCTGCAAACAAATCACTTTGCAAAACAGCATTACACGCCAACACGGTGGACTCACAATACAATACATTTTTGTTGGTATTGGCCAAATCACAATTGGTGGCTCGGTGAGAGAGTGCTATGACCTCGTTTCTTATGACATCCTCTTGCAAATGGAGTGCAAAGTTGGTTGCTTGCAAATGCAACAACAAATCTACCATATTTTGCATTCCATACAAAGACAAAACATAGACAGGTTCTTCTCGCCCCTCCACCCTCTTTGCTTGCTTTGCATTGAGTCCATAGCACTCCAAAAGTCTCGCTACATCCTCACACATTTTTTGTCCGTGAAACCAAAAAGAGATAAACCTACCATTTTTTGAATAGGCACCACACGACAAAAAAACGCCTTGAAGATAGGCTTGTTTGCAGCAGTCCTCTACAATCAAAAACTCATTGATACCCTCACGCAACGATAATTGTTGACTCACACTCTCCACCACAATCCCGCTGTCAATCAAGAGTGGCAAAATATCGCCCATCAGAGAGCACTGCAACGCCTTTTTGGCAAGCGTAAACTGACAATCCAAGCCATACAACTCCGCCATTTTTTCCACAAAATCTATGACCGTATCACTGCACCGCAAGACAATGCTTTTTTGCTGTGACAAATGTATCACGCCTCTTGTTCTTATCAAAGCGGATATCATAGACAAGTTGCAGCACGCCCTATTGCCAAGGCTTGCTGCAATCTCGTTTTTTATTTCTTCGGTTTGCGTTGTGTTTTCCATTCTTTTGCAATCACCAAATTATCAATCAATTTCGCTTCCACTTGGCACAATTTGTTCTGGTCTCAAAAGTACCGCCTTATCTCCGCCACCCGATTTGTCGCTGGCCGCAAGTATCATCCCATTGGACTGGATGCCACACAGTTTGACCGGTTTGAGATTGGTGACCACCACAACTTGCTTGCCTACGAGTTCCTCCACGGTATAACTGCCCGCAAGACCACTCAAAATAGTCCTGGTCTCCTCACCGATTTCAACCAACAATTCGTACAATTTGCTTGACCGTGGCACCGGCTTGGACTCCTTGATGACCCCAATCTTCAAGGTTGTTTTGAAAAACTCGTCAATATCTATGACCAAATTTTCATCTTTTTCGTGTTGCATAAACACCTCCTATTTTTTGCTAAATGCTTTGTTCAAAACCGTTATGCTATTTTGCAATGCTTTTGAGTTCTTTTTCAATGTCAATTCTTGGATACAACATTTCAAGAGGGGACAACTTGTAATCGCTTTTTGCATTGAGCACAATCAATTTTGCGTGCAACGCACTTGTGCCAAATTTTGTATCCATTGCTTGCAACACCTTTTGCGGTCCAACCGACAAAAAGGGCAACAAGAGTCCGCTCACCACACGGATACTCTCCAAAAGGTTGAAAATAACACGCATAAGTCTTGGCTTGCTGGTTTCCTCTTTGGCCAACGCCCACGGCTTGGTATCATCAATATATTTGTTGGATGCACCGATGAGTTCAAAAATTCTTTTCAAGGCTCCGCTCAGGTTGAGTGCGGTCATCTCTCTATCAAGCAAACTGGGCGTATGTGCAACCAATTCCAAAAACGCATCATCCAAAGAGTCGGCCTCGCCACTATGCGAAACTACGCTCCCAAAGTATTGCTCAGCCATACTAAAAGTACGCCGCACCAAGTTTCCATAGGAGTTGACCAAGTCGGTATTGGTTCTTTGCAAATAAAGTTCCGTTGTATAAGTGCCATCACTGCCAAACTGCACCTCAGACAACAAGTAGTACCTAAACGCATCTATCCCATACTTTTCAATCAATTGCAATGGGTCCACAATGTTGCCTTTGGACTTGGACATTTTGTCTCCGCCCATCAACAACCAACCGTGTCCATACACTTTTTTGGGCAATGGCAACTCCAACGCCATCAAGAGAGCGGGCCAAATAATTGCGTGAAACCGCACAATCTCTTTGCCCACCATATGCATATTGGCGGGCCAAAATTTTTCAAAATCAGCGGATTGCTTTTTTTGATTGGGCTCATAGCCCAAAAGTGTAATATAATTGGACAACGCATCAATCCAAACATAGATACTATGTTTGGGGTCAAAAGGTACGGACACGCCCCACTCCACACTGGTCCTCGTGACCGCCAAATCTTGCAACCCCTCTCTGATAAAAGTCACCATCTCATTGACTCTTGATTTGGGCTCCAAAAAATCTGTTTCTGTGAGTAGTTTCAAAATGTTGTCACTATATTTGCCAAGAGCAAAGTAGTAACACTCCTCCTCAGTAGGTGCCACCTCCCTGCCACAATCCGGGCATTTTTGCTCCACCAACTGACTATCTGTCCAAAAAGACTCACACGGCGTGCAATATTGTCCGCTATATTTCCCTTTGTAGATATCGCCCTTTTTGTACAGTTTTTCAAAGATTTGTTGCACTCTTTTTTCGTGATTTGGGTCCGTGGTTCTTATGAATCTGTCATACTCCACCCCACATTGTTTCCACAAGTCAACAATGCTTTGTGCCCTTTCGTCCACATGAGCCTGACAAGTTTTCCCTTTCTCGCTCGCTACCTTGGCAATTTTTTGACCGTGCTCATCCGTGCCCGTGCTATACAATACCTCATATCCGTGCAATTTGTAGTACCTAGCAAGTGCATCACAGTTGATACTCGTATAGCAATGCCCAATATGCCACTGCCCACTTGGATAATAAATGGGCGTAGTAATATAATAAGTCTTCTCATTTTTTTTCTTTGTACTTTTTTTATCCATTAGACACCTTTTTGCAATGGAACACTGCAATGCTTTGATACCATTATACCAAATCTTTGCTTTTTTTGCAACAATTTTGGGGCAATACAAAAAACTTTGCATTGCCCCAAAAAATGATTTGTTTTATTTTATCCATTGAGCCACTCAATACGCTGCTTGTTGAAGCCAAGATGAGCATCCTCTACAAAATTAAGATACCACATAGTCCACTTGTCTGCTTGTTCAAACGATACGCACATCATCAGTTTCAAATTGCCGCCCACAAAACCGTTTATGGTCTCACCACAACCCTCAAAAGCACTTTTGCCAATTTTTTGCACGGTTTTGGGAATAATCATTACTTGTGATGGCTTCACATTTTCAGCATTGGCAAATGCGTTTCTAAAAGCCGACACACCAATCTCACTCAATTGACTATCAACATCTACTTGAAAACTCTCTAATCTTGTTTCTGCAAAAGCACTATCCCCAATCTTTTGGCAAGTGTTTGGCAATACAAAACTTTTGATTCCCGCTCCCAAAAATGCCTCTTTCTGTATTTCTTGCAATGCACTTTCTTGCTCAAATAAGACCTCAAATTGCGGTTTGTCCGCCAATACGGGACTGGCAAACGCTTGCACGCCAATCACTTGCACCGTGCCTGAAAGCGTGATACTCTCCACTTGGGTGAGGTTAATATTTTTAAAAACATCTTGCGAAAACCCAAAATCACTAATTTTTGTGACCGGCAAGTACCCTATGGTGTCGTCTTCTTTGTGCACACTTGGCAACACAAGATTGCCCACCAAATACTCCTGCGCATCTGCATCATCTTTGAGTTTGATTTCATAACCACCCGTCGCCTCATCAAATGCAAAATCATATATCCTTGCAGCATCTACGGGCTGTTCTACATAGGACGCCACCAAAGCAATATCCACCGTGTCTGTGTAGTATGCAAGGCTTTGACCCAATTCATCTGTATACGCCACTCCATTTTTGTCTACCCACGCAACAAAATCATATCCCTCTTTGGTGGGCACAGGCAAGCAATAATCCATCCCATAATTGACTTGCACGCTGGGTTGCCCGTCCGTCGCTTGCCCTCCGTCATAATCCAATGTGATTTGATACACATTGGACTCCCAACTTGCAAACAACACAATGTCTTTGTTCCAAGTATATTGGTCCACCACGCTTTGCCCATTGCTATCGTACACAAACCCACTGTTTGTTTGCCCACGCCTCCAATCCTTGGTATAATACCCTGCAAAAGTGTACCCATCTTTGGTAGGGGTGGACACATCTGCCAAGCCAGCATCAAAATACACCTCTTGCAACTCTTGTCCGTTTTGTCCTCCAAGGTTGTCAAATTTCACTTCATACAAATTGGCATCCCACACTGCATACAATACAATGATTTGGTTTTGTGAGACTTGTTCATTCACTTTGTCCAAAAGGGCATTGATATATACGGTTTCATTCTCCGCCAATAGATTGCGCGTTTGTTCGTTGGCAGAAACCGCCCAGCCCAAAAAAGTATAACCATTAAGAGCAAATCCATTGGCAGCCAACTCCGTGTACTCATCATAGGCACCTTGCCCGGATTCTGTGCTGCCCTCAATTTTGCTATGCGTATTGTCAGGCACATTAGATTGATACTCTATCGTATAAACCCTAGCAGCCCATCTTGCATACAAAAAAATATCGTGCTCAAACGCCACGCTCTTGTCAAGCATCGTGATAGCCACGCCAGAAAAATCGGCATATAAATACCAGCCCACAAAATCATATCCACGCTTTTGTGCAAAAGGCAACAGTGTATCCTCTCCATTGGTGTGCACACTGGGCACGCTCGTCAAGCACTCTCCTTGCTCGCTCACAAAGACACCGCCAAACCTATGACCATCATTATCCCAATAAGCAATGCCAAATTGGTCCACTTGTTGCAAAGGTGGGAGTTCGGGAGTGATTCCCTCTGGGGTATCATCTGGTTCTTCTGGGTTTACACCCGGCTCCTCCGTATCGCCACCGTCTTCATTTTTTTCCCATTTTGCATAGACCGTCCAATCTTTTTCTAGTTTTGTTTCAAACGAAAACCTTTGCGTATAGGCGGCATTCTCATACCAATCCACAAAATCATATCCATCACGCTTGGGGGCGTTGGGTGCCACTACTTTGGTGCCCTTCTCTACCATTATGGCAGCAATCGGCTCACCACCATCACATTCAAAACTGAGTCTTACATAAGTAGTCTTGTCCCCACACGCCACAAAGACCCAAGAAAGCCCCACAAAAAAACAAATCAAAAAAATACAAAGCACCCCTTTGATTTTTGCTTTGTGACCATATACACTATCAACAGAGTTTGTGAGAATCTCTCTTTGTGGGGTCTTGGCACCAACCATTTGTTCAATCTTTGTTTTCATTTGTGCTCCAAATCATCAAAAATTTGTTTGTTTCAAAATCTATTCTAACAATTTAACAATTTTTGCGTCATTTGTCAACCGTTTGCACCGCTTTTTTTGCCTGCACAAAAAAGCATCCATCGCACATATCTCTACCCGCAACAAAGAGGCTCTCAAAACAATGCCAAACAATTCATATAGTATTTTTGAAAAAATTTGTTTTGCAAATATTTAAAATTTATTTTTGTGTTTTCTGTCACCAATGAAACAAAATCAACGCAAATCCATTTTAATCCATTTTCCTTGCTCCAAAATTGGGTGTATGTAAACAAAATAACAATAAAAAATTAACAAAAAAGTCAGCATTTTAGGAGTTGCAAACCGCTTTGGTTGCCAACAAGTCCCCAAAAGCCCATTGATAGGCTCCTTGTGACAACGCATTGTCAACTTGCCCCTCATCCACCAAAGCCACCGTATTCAGCTCTGCGTCCAACACAACAAAATAGCATATGAAACCACTATTCAACATTTTGAGCGCATCCACCAACAAGGTGTCTGTCTTGACTGCTATTTGCTTGATATCCAATCCTTTTTTGAGTTTTTCATTGCGGTACGCTTTGCTGTACAACCTGGTATATTTGCTTTGCTTGTCTGGCACAATGACCGATATCAAAACAAAAGCACTCATAAAAATAATAGAGGTGCTATGGAGCAAAAACAGTGCAACCAAGGCACTCACAAAAAAAGCACTTGCTACCAATATTCCAAAAAACCTAATTTTTTGATAGGCTTGTTGTCTGGGTAATTTTTTGGATAAAATAGCAAGCAACACCCTACCCCCATCCAATGGAAAAACGGGCAACAAATTGATGGCAAAGGTCACAAAGGATGCCCGTGCAAATGCAACGGTCACACCATAAGTCATTGGGAAAACCCACCAGATTGCCACCAACAAAACCCCTGTAACCAAATTAAAAATAGGCCCCGCAATGGCTATCAACGCCTCATCTCTCAGACGCACACCCGCAAATTCTCCTGTTAAACTGGCGCCACTTGGCGATAGCCTGAGACAAGTCAAACGATACCCAAGCCTCCTTGCAATAAAAGCGTGAAAACATTCGTGCAACACCACCACTATCAAAAAGGCGGCATAATCATACAGTCTGCCAAAGGCAAACATCACAAGCCCCATCACAAGCAACAAAGGAGAGATTCTTATCCGCATACAATAAAATATGTACAACCCCCAAGTTTCATACCACACCCAAACAATCATTGCTTGATAGGGCTCTGGCGATCATCAAACTTGCGGCATCCTCACCAACAGCATCAACCAAATCACGACTGGTTGCATATTCCACAGCAGTTTTATTTTCTGTCGCATCGGTCGCATCTGTTGCATTG
>Ga0123357_10004768_pt1 | contig 16039 bp, 39 predicted proteins | sample TergutEmb28metaG_FD_89873 | JGI IMG/M metagenome (GOLD analysis project Ga0123357, IMG submission 89873) | Embiratermes neotenicus P4 segment gut microbial communities from Petit-Saut dam, French Guiana - Emb289 P4 | ecosystem: Host-associated > Arthropoda: Insects > Digestive system > Gut ... | reverse complement strand
TTAGTTCGGTTGTTCTGTAGGTCGGTTGGTCGGTAGGTCGGTAGGTCGGTATGTCGGTTGCTCGGTAGGTCGATTTGTCGGTAGGATCTTTTGTCGGGAGTTCGGTTTTTCGGTAGGTTGGTTGGTCGGTCGGTTGTTCGGTCGGTTGGTCGGATGGTTGTTTGCTTGTTTGCTTGTTTGGTTGGTTGGTTTTTTCTTCGTTGTTTGGTTGGTCGATTCGTTGGATCGTTTGTTGGTTCATTGATTGGTTCTTTGGTTGGTTGGCTGGTTGGTTGTTTGGTTGGTTGGCTTGTTGGTTGCTTGGCTTGTTGGTTGCTTGTTTGGTTGCCTGGTTGATTGGCTGCTTGGTTGGCTGCTTCGTTGTCTGGCTTGGTGGCTGGCTGATTGGCTGGTTGGTTGCTTCGTTGGTTGGTTTGTTGCTTGGTTCTTTGGTTGGTTCCTTGTGTGTTTGGTTGCTTATTTGGTTGGTTTTTTGATTGATTGGTTTGTTGGTTGTTTGTTTGGATTGTTGTTTGGTTGTTTGTGTGGTTGAATGAGCGATTTCTTGGTTCGTTGTTAGGTTCGTTGGATCGTTATATGTTTGGTTGTTTGTTTTATTGGTTGGATGAATGGTTGGTGGGATGTTTTTTAGGTTGGATGGTTTGTTGTTTGGTTCGTTTGCTGGTTGGTTTGTTGGTTGGTTTGTTGATTTGTTGCTTGGTTGGTTGGTTGTTTGGTTGGAGGTTTGGTTCGATGTTTGGTTGGATGGTTGTTTGGATGGTTGGTTTCAGTGGCTGGTTGGTTGGTTGTGTGGTTGTTTGGTTGGTTGGTTGGTTGTTTGGTTGGTTGGTTGGGTGGTTGGTTGGCAGGTTGTTTGGTTGTTTCATTGGTTGGTTGTTTGTTTGGTTGGTTGTTTTGTTAGTTGTTGGTTTATTTTGTTTGTTTGTTTCGTTGGTTGGTTGATTGCTTGGTTGGTTTGATGGTTGTTTGTTTGTTTGTTTGTTTGTTTTGTTTGTTTGTTGGTTGGTTAGTTAGTTGCCTGGTTGTTTGGTTAGTTGTTTGTTTGGTTGTTTGCTTATTTGCTTGCTTGGTTGGTTGGTTGTTTTATGGTTGATTGGTTGGTTGGTTTGTTAGATGTTTGGGTGGTTTGTTGGTTGATGCTTGTTTGGTTGGTTGGTTGTTCGGTTTCTTGGTTGGTTGTTTGGTGTGTTGGTTGGCTTGTTGCTTGGTTGTTTCTTTGCTTGGTAGGTTGCTTTTTTGCTTAGTTGCTTTGCTGCTTGGTTCCATGTTTGGTTACTTGGTTGATTGTTTGGCTGCTTGTTAGGTTGATTTCTTGGTTCGTTGTTTGGCTGTTTGGTTGATTCATTGGTTGTTTGGTTCGTTCGTTGGTTGGTTGGTTGGTTGATTCGTCGGTTGTTTGTTTGGTTGGTTTGTTGGCTCTTTGGTTGGTTCGTTGGTTGTTTCGTTGGTTGGTTGGTTGTTTGGTTGGCTGGCTTTTTTGGTTGGCTGTGTTGTTGTTTGGCTGCTTGGTTGGCTGCCTAGTTGGCTGGCTGGCTGGCTTGCTGGCAGGTTGTTTGTTGGGTTGGGTGGTTGTTTGGTTGGCTGTTTGGTTGCTTGTTTGGTTTGTTACTTGGTTCATTGATTGCTTGGTTAGTTAATTGGTTGGTTGGTTGGGTAGGTGTTTGGATGATTGGTTGTTTGTTTTTTTGGTTGGTTGGATGATTGGTTGGTTGGTTGTTTGGTTTGTTACTTGGTTGGTTTTTTGGTTGGCTATTTTTTTAGTTGTTTGGTTGGCTGGTTGGTTGTATGGTTGTTTGAATGCTAGGATGGTTGGTTGATTGTTTGTTTGTTTGGGTGGGTGGTGTTTTGGTTGGTTGGTTTGTTGGTTGGCTGTGTGATTGGTTGGTTGGTAGATTGTTTGGGTTGTTGTTTGGGTGGTTTTTGTTTCGTAGGTTGATTGTTAGTTTTGTTGATGGGTTGTTTGTTTGGTTTTTGGTTGGTTTGTTGTTTGGTTGGTCGGTTGTTTGTTTCTTTGCTTGCTTGGTTGGTTGGTTGATTGATTGATTGATTGGTTGCTTGGTTTGTTGCTTGTTTAATTGTTTGTTTTGTTGGTTGGTTGGTTGGTTGTTTGGTTGGTTACAGGTTTGGTTGTTTGGTTGGTTGGTTGGTTGGTTAATTGTTTGGTTGGTTGGTTGGTTGTTTGGTTGGTTGGTTGTTTGTTTGTTTGTTTGGTTGGTTGGTTGGTTGGTTGGATGTTTGCTTGTTTGTTTGGTCGGTTGTTTGGTTGGTCGGTTGGTTTGTTCGTCGTTTGTTTATTGGTCGGTTGTTTAATTTGTCGGTCGGTTGGTTGGTTGGTCGGTCGGTTGGTCGGTAGGTTGGTTGTTCGTGTGCTCGTTCGGTTGGATCGTTTGTCGTTTGGATGGTTGATCGGTTGTTTGCTTGGTCGGTTGGTTGGTTGGTCGTTTGATTGGTTGGTCAGTTTTTTGGTAGGTCGGTTGGTTGGTAGTTCGGTAGGTTGGTAGATCGGTTCTTTGGTTGGTCGGTTGTTTGGTTTGTCGGTTGTTTGGTCGGTTAGTTGGTAGGTCGGTTGGTCGGTAGGTCGGTTGGTCGATAGGTCGTTTGGTCGGTAGGTCGGTTGGTCGGTTGGTTGGTAGGTAGGTTGGTCGGTAGGTCTGTTGGTCGGTAGGTCGATTGTTCGTTCGGTTACTCGGTCGGTTGATTGGTTTATTGCTTGGTTGGTTGGTTGGTTGGTTGATTGGTTGTTTGTTATGTTGTTTGTTTGGTTGGTTTGTTGTTTGGTTGGTTGGTTGGTAGTTTATTGGTTCGTTTATTGGTTCGTAGGTTGTTTCGTAGTTTGGTTGGTTGCTTGGTTGGTTGCTTGTTTGGTTGCTTCTTTGTTTGGCTAGTTGGTTACTTGTTTGGTTGCTTGTTTGTTTTATTCTATGTTTGGCTGCTTGACTGCCTGGATACTTGGCTGGCTGGCTGCAAGACTGGCTGCTTGCCTCACTAGCTGGCTCGCTGGTTGGTTGGGTGTTTGTTTGTTTGTATATTTGGTTGCTTGTTTGTTTGCCTGTTTGGTTGTTTGCTTGTTTGGCTGGTTGCTTGGTTGGTTGATTTTTTGGTTGGGTGGTTGAATGAGTGGTTGGATGGGTGTTTGGATGTGTGGTTGGTTGGTTGTTTGATTGATTGGTTGGATATTTCGTTTGTTGGATGTATATTTGGTTGGATGGTTGGTTGGTTGTTTGGTTGGTTGGTTTGTTGGTTGGTTGGTCGGTTGGTATGTTAGTCGTTTGGTCCTTTGGTCGGTTGATCGGTTAATCGGTTGTTCGGTTTGCCTTTTGGTCGTTTGGTAGAATTATCTGTTAGTCGGTTGTTCGGTTTGTCGGTTGGTCGGTTGAACGATTGGTCGTTTGGACGTTTGGACGGTTGGACTTTTGGCCATTAGTTCGGTTGGCCGGTAGGTCCGTTGGCTGGTAGGTCGGTTGGTCGGTAGGTCAGTAGGTCGGTAGGTCGGTTGGTCGGTAGGTCGATTTGTCGGTAGTTGCTTTGTCGGTAGTTCGTTTTGTTGGTTGGTTGGTTGTTTGGTTGGTTGGTCGGCCGGTTGTTCGGTCGGTTGGTCGGTCGGTTGGTCGGTCGGTTGGATGTTCGGTTGGTTTGTTGTTTGTTTGGTTGGCTGGTTGGTTGTGTGTTTCGTTCTTTCGTTGGTTGGTTGGTTCGTTCGTTTGTTCATTGGTTGTTTCGTTGGTTCGTTTGTTGGTTGGCTGGTTGGTTGCTTGTTTGGTTGGCTGGTTGGTTTCTTGTTTGTTTGGCTGGTTGGTTGGCTGCTTTGTTAGCTGGCTTGCTTGCTGGCTGGTTGGCAGGATGGCTTGTTGCTTGTTGATTGGTTGTTTTGTTGGTTGTTTGGTTTGTTGGATGGTTGCTTGGATGTTTGGTTGCTTGGTTGTTTGGTTTGTTGTTTGTTTGGTTGGTTATTTGGTTGTTTGGGTGGTTGGATGGGTGGGTGGATGGTTGCTTGTTTGGTTGGTTTGTTACATGGTTGGTTGTTTGTTTGGTTGGATGGTTGTTTGGATTGTTGATTTTTTGGTTGGTTGGTTTGTTGCTTGGTTGGTTTGTTGGTAGGTTGGTTGGTTGTTTGGATGGTTGGTTGGTGGGTTGTTTGGTTGATTTTTTGGTTGGGTGGATGGTTGGTAGGTTGGTTGGTGTTTGTTTGGTTGGTTGGTTTTTTGGTTGTTTGTTTGGGTGTTTGGTTTGGGGTGTTGGTTGGTTGTTTGGTTGTTTGGTTTGTAGGTTGATTGTTGTTATTGGTTGTTTGGTTTGTTGGTTGTATGTTTGTTTTGTTTGTTTGTTTGTTTGGTTAGTTGGACGGTTGGTTTATTGGTTGTTTGGTTGGTAGTTTGTTTCGTTTGTTGGTTGTTTCGTTGGTTGGTTGGTTGCTTGTTTGGATGGTTGTTTGTTTGTTTGCTTGGTTGTTTCCTTGGATCGTTGCTTGGTTGTTTGCTTGTTTGGTTAGTTGGTTGGTTGGTTCGTTTTTTGGTTGGTTCGTTGGTTGTTTGGTTCGTTGGTTGATTGGTTGGTTGTTTGTTTGTTTGGTTGTTTGGTCTGTTGGATCAGTTGGTTGGTAGGTTGGTTGCTTGGTTGTTTGGATGGGTTGTTTGTTTGGTCGGTTGCTTGGTTTGTTGCTTGTTTGTTTGTTTGGTTGGTTGCTTCGTTCGTTGATTGGTTGTCTCGTTCGTTCGTTGGTTGTTTGTTTCGTTGGTTGTTTGGTTAGTTGGTTGATTGTTTGTTTGGTTGCTTGGTTGGTTGGCTGATTGGTTGCTTGGTTGCTTGTTTGATTGTCTGGTTAGTTGGCTTCTTGGCTGGTTGTCTGCTTGGCTGTTTGGTTGCTTGGCTGTTTGGCTGCTTGGCTGGCTGTCTTGTAGGTTATTTGTTTGGTTATTTAGTTGGTTGTTTGCTTTTTTGATTTCTTGGATGATAGTTTGTGTGGTTGGTTGTTTGTTTGGTTGTTTATTTGTTTGATTGGTTGGTAGGTTGGACGATTGAGTGGGTGGTTGTTTGGTTGGTCGGTTGGTTGTTCGGTTGTTTGTTAGGTTTGTTGTTTGGTTGGTCGCTTGTTTGCTTGGTCGGTTGGTTGGTTGGTTGGTCGTTTGGTTGGTAGTTCGGTTGGTTGTTATTTCGGTTGTTTGGTAGGTAGTTTGGTTGGTTGGTCTTTTGTTTGGTTGTTCGATTGATTGGTTGTTAGGTTGGTTGGTTGGTCGTTTGGTTGGTAGGTGGGTTGGTTGTTAGGTCGGTTGGTTGGAAGTTCGGTTGATTGGTAGGTCGGTAGATTGGTAGTTCAGTTGTTCGGTAGGTCGGTTGGTCGGTATTTCGGTTGGTCGATAGGTCGGTTGGTCGGTTGAACAGAAGGTCGTTTGTTCCGTCATTTGTTCGGTCTGTTCGTCGGTCGGTTGGTTCGTTGGTTGCTTGGTTGTTTGGTTGTCTGGTTGGTTGGTTTGTTGTTTGGTTAGTTGGAGGGTTGGTTGTTTGTTTCGTTGTTTGGTTGTTTTGTTGTTTGGAAGTTTGTTGGTGGTTTGGTTCGTTTGTTGGTTCGTTGATTGGTTCGTTGGTTGTTTGGTTGCTTGTTTAGTTGCTATGTTGGTTGCTTGGTTGTTTGGCTGGTTGTTTGCTTGTTTGTTTGCTTGGTTGGTTGGCTGTTTGGTTGCATGTTTGGTTGAACGATTGGTTGCCTGTTTGGTTGCTTGGTTGTTTGATTGCTTGGTTGGTTGTTTCGTTGGTTGTGTGGTTGAATGGGTGGTTGGATGTCTGTTTGGATGTGTGGTTGGTTGGATGTTTGTTTGGATGGTTGTTTGTTTGGATGGTTGTTTGTTTGGATGGTTGGTTGGTTTATGGTTGGTTGGTTGGTTGGTTGGTTGGTCGGTTGGTATGTTTCTTGGTTGGTCGTTTGGTATATTGGTTGGTTGGTCGGTTTGTCGATTTTTCGTGTGGTCGTTTGGTCGGATTTTCGGGTGGTCGTTTAGTCGGTAGGTCGGGTGGTGTGTTGGTCTGTTGTTCGGATGGTCGGTTGGTCGGTTGGTCGGTTGGACGGTAGGTCGGTTGGATGTTTGACCCTTAGTTCGGTTGGCCGGTTGGACGGTAGATCATTTGGCCGGTAGGTCGGTTGGTCGGTAGGTCGGTAGGTCGGTAGTTAGGTTGGTCGGTAGTTCAGTTGGTCTTTAGTTAGGTTGGTCTGTAGGTCGGTAGGTCGGTATGTCGGTAGGTCGGTTTGTCGGTACGATCTTTTTTCGGTATTTCGGTTTGTCGGTAGGTTGGTTGGTCGGTCGATCGGTTGTTCGGTCGTTTGGTCGGATGGTTGGTTAGTTCTTTGGTTGATTGCTTCTTTGGTTGGTTGTTTGTTTGGTAGGTAGGTTGGTAATTTTTTTCGTTCGTTGGTTGGTTGGTCGGTTCGTGGGTTCGTTGGTTGTTTGGTTGGTTGTTTATTTGTTTGCTTGGCTGGTTGGTAGCTTGTTTGGTTGGCTGCTTGGTTGTCTGGCTTGGTGGCTGTTTGGACGGCTGGTTGGTTGCTTGGTTGATTGGTTTGTTGGTTGGTTGTTTGGTTCGTTGGTTCGTTGGTTGGTTCCTTGTGTGTTTGGTAGCTTAGTTGGTTGGTTGGTTGTTTGATTGGTTGTTTGGTTGGTTGCTTGGTTGTTTGGTTGTGTGTGTGGTTGAATGGGTGATTTCTTGGTTCGTTGGTAGGTTCGTTGGATGGTTAGATGTTGGATGTTTGTTTGATTGGTTGGATGGATGGTTGGTGGGATGGTTTTTTCGGTTGGATGGTTTGTTGTTTGGTTTGTTGGTTGGTTTGTTGATTTGTTGGTTGGTTGGTTGGTTGTTTGGTTGGATGGTTGGATGTTTGGTTCGATGGTTGGTTGGATGGTTGTTTGGATGGTTGGTTTGAGTGTTTGGTTGGTTGGTTGTGTGGTTGTTTGGTTGTTTGTTTGGTTGGGTGGTTGTTTGGTAGGTCGGTTGATTGATTCATTGGTTGATTGTTTGTTTGGTTGGTTGTTTTGTTTGGTTGTTTGGTTGGTTGTTTGTTTGTTTTGGTTGTTTGTTTGGTTGGTTGGTTGGTTGGGTGGTTTGATGGTTGGTTGTTTGGTTGTTTGTTTTGTTTTTTGTTGGTTGGTTCGTTGGTTTGTTGGTTGCCTGGTTGTTAGGTTAGTTGGTTGGTTGGTTGTTTGCTTGGTTAGTTGCTTGGTTGGTTGTTTGGTAGGATGGTTGGTTGGTTGTTTTTTGGTTGATTGGTTGGTTGGTTTTTTGTAGTTTGAATGGTTTGTTGGTTGATGCTTGTTTGGTTGGTTGGTTGGTTGTTTGGTGGTAGCTTGGTGTGTTGGTTTGCTTGTTGCTTCGTTGGTTGTTTGCTAGGTAAGTTGCTTTTTTGCTTAGTTGCTTTGTTGCTTGGTTCCATGTTTGGTTGGTTGCTGGGTTCCTTGTTTGGTTGCTTCTCTGGTTGATTTCTTGGTTGGTTGTTTGGTTGGTTGGTTGGTTGTTTGGTTGCTTGGTTGTTTGGTTGTTTGGTTTGTTAGTTGTTTGGTTAGTTGTTTGGTTGGTTGGATGGTTGGTTGGTGGGTTGGTTGTTTGGTTGGTTGGTTGGTTGTTTGATTCGTTGTTTGGTTGGTTGTTTCGTTGGTTGGTTAGTTGATTAGTCGGTTGTTTGGTTGTTTTGTTGATTCGCTGGTTGGTTGGTTCTTTCGTTGGTTGGTTAGTTGATTCGTCGGTTGTTTGGTTGTTTTGTTGGTTGTTTGGTTGGTTCGTTGGTTGGTTGTTTGTATTGCTGGCTTGTTTCTTGTCTGGTTGGTTGCTTTGTTGGTTGTATGGTTGGTTGACTGCTTGGTTGGCTGCCTAGTTGCCTGTCTGCCTGGCTGGCTGGCTTGCTTGCTGGTTATTTGTTTGGTTGTTTGGTTGGGTCTTTCTTTGTTTGGTTGGTTGGTTGGTTGGTTGGTTACTTGGTTTGTTTCTTGGTTCATTGATTGGTTGGTTATTTGGTTGGTTGGTTGTGTGGGTGTTTGGATGTGTGGTTGGAAGTGTTGCTGAATGGGTGGTTGGTTGGTTGTTTGTTTGGTTGGATGATTGGTTGGTTGGTTAGATGGTCGGTTGGATGATTGGTTTGTTGGTTGGTTGGTTTTTTGGTTGTTAATTTTTCAGTTGTTTGGTTGTCTGGTTGGTTGGATTTTTGTTTGAATGGTTTGATTGGTGGTTGATTGTTTGGTTGTTTGGTTGGTTGGGTTGGTGTTGTGTTGGTTGGTTGGTTTGTTGGTTGGTTGGTTTGTTGGTTGGTTGTGTGATTGGTTGGTTGTTTGTTTGGTTGTTTGGTTGTTTGTTTGTGTGGTTGGTTCTTTGTTTGGTAGGTTGATTGTTAGGTTTGTTGTTGGATTGTTTGTTTGTTTGGTTGGTTTTTTTGGTTGTTTGGTTGTTTGTTTGTTTGTTTATTGTTAGGTTGTTTGGTTGGTCAGTAGTTTGGTTGTTTGCTTGGTTGGTAGGTTGGTTGATTGATTGTTTGTTTGTTTGGTTGGTTGCTTGTTTAATTGGTTGGTTGGTTTCTTGGTTGGTTGGTTGTTTGGTTGGTTACATGGTTGGATAGTTGGTTAGTTGTTTGGTTGGTTGATTGTTTGGTTGGTTGGTTGGTTGGTTGTTTGGTTGGTTGGTTGCTTGGTTGGTTGGTTGGTTGCTTGGTTGGTTGCATGTTTGATTGGTCGGCTGTTTGATTGGTCGGTTGGTTTGTTCGTCGGTTGGTTATTGGTCGGTTGGTTGGTTTGTCGGTCGGTTGGTTGGTTGGTGGGTTGGTTGGTTTTTCGTGTGTTTGGTTGTTCGTTTGGAACGTTGGTCGTTTGGATGGTTGGTCGGTTTTTTGCATGGTCGTTTGGTTGGTTGGTGGTTGATTGTTTGGTCGGTTGGTTGGTGGGTCGGTTGGTTGGTAGGTCGGTTGTTGGGTAGGTCGGTTGTTGGGTAGGTCGGTTGTTTGGTAGGTCGGTTTTTTTGTTGGTCGTTTGTTTGGTTGGTCTGTTGTTTGGTCGGTTGTTTGGTAGGTCGGTTGTTCGGTATGTCGGTTGGTCGGTAGGTGGGTTGGTCTGTAGGTCGGTTGGTCGGTTTTCGGTAGGTCGGTTGGTCGGTTGGTCGGTAGATCGGTAGGTCGGTAGGTCGGTTATTCGGTAGGTCGTTTGGTCGGTCGGTTGCTCGGTCGGTTGTTTGGTTTGTTGTTTGTTTGGTTGGTTGTTTGGTTGATAGTTTGGGTGTTCTGTTGGTTGGTTGGTTGGTTGGTTTGTTGGTTGGAATTTTGGTTGGTTGGTTGGTTCATTTGTTGGTTCGTATGTTGGTTCTTAGTTTGGTTGGTTGCTTGGTTAGTTTCTTGTTTGGTTTCTTGTTTGTTTGGCTATTTGGTTGATAGTTTGGCTGCTTGACTGCCTGGCTGCTTGGCTGGCTGGCTGCCAGGCTGGCTGCTTGACTGGCTAGCTGGATGGCATTTTGGATGGTTCTTTGTTTGGTTGTTGATTTCTTTTGCTTTTTTGTTTGCGTGGTTGGTTGCTTGGTTCGTTGCTCGTTTGGTTGATTGCTTGGTTGGTTGGTTCTTTGGTTGTGTGGTTGAATGAGTGGTTGGGTGAGTGTTTGGATATGTGGTTGGTTGGTTGGTTGATTGGTTGGATGGATGTTTGGTTTGTTGAATGTTTATTTGGTTGGAAGGTTGGTTGGTTGGTTTGTTGGTTGGTTGGTTGGTTGGTTTGTTGGACGGTTGGTATTTTGGTTGGTTGGTCGGTTGGTATGTTGGTACGTTGGCCGTTTGATCGGTTGTTCGGATGTTGGTTTGCCGGTTAATCGGTTGTTCGGTTTGTCTTTTGGTCGGTTGGTAGGATGGTCTGTTAGTGGGTTGGTCGATTTGTCGGTTGTTCGGTTGAACGGTTGGTCGTTTGGACGTTTGGACGGTTGGACGTTTGACCGTTAGGTCGGTTGGCCGGTCGGTCGGTTGGTCGGTACGTCGGTTGGTCGGTAGGTCGTTTGGTCGGTAGGTCAGTAGGTCGGTAGATCGAGTGGTCGGTAGGTCGGTTTGTCAGTACGTGCATTGTCGGTATTTCGTTTTGTTGGTTGGTTGGTCGGCCGAATGTTCGGTCGGTTGGTCGGTCGGTTGGTCGGTTGGATGTTCGTTTGGTTGGTTGGTTCGTTCGTTTGTTCGTTGGTTGTTTAGTTGCTTCGTTTGTTGGTTGGCTGGTTGGTTGTTTGTTTGGTTGGCTGCTTGGTTGCTTGTTTGTTTGGCTGGTTGTTTGGCTGCTTTGTTGGCTGACTTGCTTGCTGGCTGGCTGGCAGGATGACTTGTGGTTGTTGATTTGTTGGTTTGTATGTTTTTTGGGTTGTTGAATGGTTGCTTGGATGTTTGGTTGGTTGGTTCGCTGTTTGTTTGGTTGTTTGGTTGGTTAGATGGTTGGTTGTTTTGTTGGTTGGATGGTTGTTTGGATTGTTGGTTTTTTGGTAGGTTGGTTTGTTGTTTCGTTGGTTTGTTGGTAGGTTTGTTGGTTGGTTGTTTGCTTGGATGGTTGGTTGGATGGTTGGTTGGTTGATTTGTTTGTTGGTTGGTTGGTTGTTTGTTTGGTTGTTGTTTGTTTGGTTGTTTGTTTGGATGTTTGGTTTGGGTTGTTTCTTTGTTGGTTGGTTGTTTGGTTGGTTTTTTGTTTGGTTGTCTGGTTGGTTGATTGTTGTTGTTGGTTTGTTGTTTGTATGGTTGGTTGTTTGGTTGGTTGGTTGATTGGTTCTTTTGTTGGTAGTTTGTTTGTTTGTTTGGTAGCTTGGTTGGTTGGTTGGTTGGTTATTTGGTTGTTTGCTTGGTTGTTTGCTTGTTTCGTTGCTTGTTTGGTTGGTTGTTTGGTTAGTTGGTTGGTTGGTTCGTTTTTTGGTTGGTTCATTGGTTAGTTGTTTAGTTGGTTGGTTCGTTGGTTGATTGGTTGGTTAGTTGTTTGATCTGTTGGATGGGTTGGTTGGTTGCTTGCTTGCTTGGTTGTTTGGATGGGTTGTTTGTTTGGTGGGTTGCTTGGTCGGTTGCTTGTTTATTTGGTTGGTTGGTTGGATGGTTGGTCGTTTGGATGGTTGGTCGGTTGGATATTTGTTTGGTTGGATAGTTTGTCGGTTGGATGGTTTGTCGTTTGGATGGTAGTTCGGTCGGTTGGTTGGTCGGTTGGTTGGTTGGTCGGTTTTTTGGTCGATTGTTTGTTTGGACGGTTTGTTGGTTGGTTGGTTGGTCGTTTCGTTGGTTGTTCGGTAGGTTGTTTTGTAGTTTGGTTGGTTGGTCGGTTGGATGGTTTTTCGTTAGGATGGTTGATAGGTTGCTTGCTTGGTCGGTTGGTTGGTTGGTCGGTTGGTTGTTTGGTCGGTTTGTTGGTTTGTCGGTAGGTTGGTAGTTTGGTCGGTTGGTAGGTCGGTTGTTTTGTTAGGTCTGCTGTTTGGTTGCTCGGATGTTTGTTTGGTAGGTCGGTTGTTTGGTAGGTCGGTCGGTTGGTAGGTCGGTTGGTCGGTAGGTCGGTTGTTCGGTAGGTCGTGTGGTCGGTCGGTGTGTCGGTCGGTGTGTCGGTCGTTGTGTCGTTCGGTTTGTCGGTCTGTTGGTCGGTCGGTTGGTTGGTTGTTTATTTGTTTGGTTGGTTGTTTGGTTGGTTGTTTGGTTGGTTGGTGTGTTGGAAGTTTGTTTGTTTCGTTGTTTCGTTTGTTGTTTCGTTGGTTGGTTCGTTGTTTGGTTGGTTGCTTGGTTGGTTGCTTGGTTGTTTGGCTGGTTGTTTGGCTGATTGGTTGATTGGTTGGTTGGCTGGTTGGTTGCTTGCCCGGCTTGCTGGCTGGCTGTTTGCTTGGAAGGCTGGCTGGTTGTTTGGTTGGTTTGTTCGTTGTTTGTTTGGTTGTATGTTTGGTTGCCTGGTTGGTTGCTTGGTTGGTTGCTTGGTTGGTTGCTTGGTTGGTTGATTGCTTGGTTGGTTGATTCACTGGTTGGGTGGTTGTAGGTGTGGTTCGATGTGTGATTGGATGTGTGGTTGTTTGGTTGGTTGTGTGGTTCTTTGTTTGAATGATTGTTTGTTTGGATGTTTATTTGGTTGAATGGTTGGTTGGTTGGTTGGTTGGTTGCTTGGTCGGTTGGTATGTTGGTTTGTTGGTCCTTTGTTATATTTGTTTGTTGGTCGGTTTGTCGGTTGGTAGGTTGGTCGGACGGTCGGTTGGTCGTTTAGTCGGCTGTTCGTTTGGTCTCTTGGTCGTATGATCTGTTGATCGGATGATCTGTTGATTGGTTGGTCGTTTGTTTGTTTGGACGGTTGGTCGTTTGGACCGTTGTTCGGTTGGATGGTTGGTCGGTTGGAGGGTTGACAAGTAGGTCGGTTGGCCGGTAGTTCGTTTGGCCGGTAGGTCGTTTGGCCGGTGGGTCGGTTGGCCGGTAGGTCGGTTTTCGTGTAAATTGGTTGGTCTGTAGTTCGGTTGGTCGGTAGGTCGGTTGGTCGGTAGGTCGGTTGGTCGTTAGTTCGGTTTGTCGGTATGTCGGTTGGTCGGTAGTTCGGTAGGTCAGTAGTTCGGTAGGTCGGTTTGTCGGTAGGTTCTTTTTTCGGTAGTTCGGATTGTTGGTTGGTTGGTTGGTTGGTCGGTCGGTCGTTCGGTCGGTTGTTCCGTCGGTAGGTTGGTCTATTGTTTGTTTGGTTGGTTGCTTGGTTGTTTGGTTCCTTGGTTGGTTGCTTGGTTGCTTGTTTGGTTGGTTGGTTGGTTGGTTGGTTGGTTGGTTGGTTGGTTTGGTTGTTTGGTTCGTTGATTGCTTGTTTTGTTGGTTGGTTGCTTGGTTTGTTGATAGGTTGACTGGTTGCTTGTTTGATTTGTTGGTTGATTGGTTGTTTGGTTGATTGGTTGTTTGTTTGTTTGGTTGGTTGGTTTGTTTGGTTGATTGATTGGTTTGTTGTTTGGTCTGTTAGTTGTTTGTTTGCATGGTTGGTTGTTTGGTTGTTTGTTTGGTTGGTTCTTTGTTTGATTGTTTGGTTTGTTGGTTGGTTGGGTGGTTTCGTTTGTTGTTTGGTTGGTTAATTGGTTGGTTGGACGGTTGGTTGGTTGGTTGTTGGTTGGTTGGTTGGTTGGTTGGTTGTTGGTTGGTTGGTTGGATGGTTGGATGGTTGGATGGTTGGTTCGTTGTTTGGTTTGTTGTTTGGTTGGTTGGGTGATTGGTTGGTTGGTCGGTTGTTTGGTTCGTCGGTTGTTTGGATGGTCGGTTGTTTGGTTGGTCGGTTGGTGGGTTGGTCGGTCGGTTGGTTGGTCGGTCGGTTGGTTGGTCGGTCTGTTGGTTGGTCGGTCGGTTGGTTGCTCGGTCGGTTGATTTGTCCGTCGGTTGGTTGGTCACTCGATTCTTAGGTCGGTCGTTTGGTAGGTCGTTCGGTTGGTAGGTAGGTCGGTTTGTAGGTCGGTCGTTTGGTAGGTCGGTCAGTTGGTAGGTAGGTCGGTTTGTAGGTCGGTCGGTTTGTAGGTCGTTCGGTTGGTAGGTCGGTCGGTTGGTAGGTCGGTCGTATGGTAGGTCGGTCGGTTGGTAGTTCTTTCGGTTGTTAGGTCGGTCGGCTGGTAGTTCGGTCGCTTGTTAGGTCGGTCATTTGTTTGGTCGGTTGGTTGGTCGTTTGTTTGGTCGTTGGATTGGTCGTTTCGTTGGACGTTTGTTTGGTTGTTTGGTTGGTTGGTTGGTTGTTTGGTTGGTTGGTTCGTTCGTTGGTTATTTGGTTGTATGGTTATTTGTTTGTTTGTTTGGTTCGTTCGTTCGTTGGTTGGTTGGTTGGTTGGTTGTTTGTTTCGTTGTTTGGTTCGTTGTTTGGTTGGTTGGTTGGTTGTTTGGTTGGTTGGTTGCTTGGTTGGTTGGTTGCTTGTCTCGTTGTCTGGTTGGTTGGCTGCTTGTCTGTTTGTCTGCTTAGCAGGCTGTCTGGCTGGCTGGCTGTTTGGTTAGTTAGTTGGTTGGTTGCTTGCTTGGTTGTTTGCTTGATTGGTAGTTTGGTTGGTTGGTTGTTTGGTTGGTTTGTTGGTTGGTTGTTAGTTTGTTTGTTTATTTCGTTGTTTGGTTGGTTGGTTATGTGGATGGATGCGTGGTTGTTTCGTTGGTCGGTTGTTTGTTTAGTCGTTTGGTTGATTGGTCGGTTGGTTATTTGGTTGGTCCTTTGGTTGGTAGGTCGGTTGGTTGGTTGGTCATTTAGTTGGTTCGTCGATTGTTTGGTTGGTCGTTTGGATGGTTGGTCGGTTGGATGCTTGGTCGTTTGAATGTTTGTTCGCTTGTTTGCTTGGTCGGTTTTTTGGTTGGTCGGTTGTTTGGTTGGTCGGTTGGTTGGTTTGTCGGTTGGTTGGTAGTTCGGTTAGTTGGTAGGTCGGTTGGTTGGTAGGTCGTTTGGTTGATTGGTCTTTTGTTTGGTTGGTCTGTTGTTTGGTTGGTCGTTTGGTTGTTTGTTCAGTTGGTTGGTAGGTCGTTTGGTTGTTAGGTCGGTTGGTTGGTAGGTCGGTTTGCTGATAGTTCGGTTGTTTGGTGGTTCGGTTGGATGATAGGTCGGTTGGTCGGTAGGTCGCTTGGTCGGTAGGTCGGTTGGTCGGTAGGTCGCTTTTTCGGTCGGTTGTTCCTTCGGTTTGTCTGTCGGTTGATTGGTTGTTTGCTTGTTTGGTTGGTTGGTTGATTGTTTGGTTGTTTGTTTGGTTTTTTGATTGGTTTGTTGTTTGGTTGGTTGGTTGGTTGGAAGTTTGGTTGGCTGTTTGGTTCGTTTGATGGTTCGTTGGTTGGTTCGTTGGTTGTTTGGTTGGTTACTTGGTTGCTTGCTTGGTTGGTTGCTTGGTTGTTTGACTGGGTGGTTGCATGTTTGCTTGCTTGGTTGTTTTACTGTTTGGTTGCTTGTTTGGTTGTCTGATTGGTTTGCTGCTTCGCTGCCTGGCTGCTTGACTGCCTGACTGGCTGGTTGCTTGGCTGGCTGGTTGGCTGGTTGGTTGTTTGTTTGGTTGCTTATTTGGTTGTCTGGTTGGTTGCTTGCTTGTTTGATTGCTTGGTTGGTTGGTTCGTTGGTTGGGCGGTAGAATGTGTGGTTGGATGGGTGGTTGCATATGTGGTTGGTTGGTTGTTTGGTTGCTTATATTTTTGTTTGGTTGGAAGGTTGGTTGGTTGGTTGGTTGATTGGTTGGTTGGTTAGATGATTGGTTGGTTGTTTGGTCGGTCGGTTGGTATGTTGTTTGGTTGCTCGTTTGTTATGTTGGTTGTTTGGTCGGTTGGTCGGTTGGTCGGGTGGTCGGTTGGTCGTACTGTCGGGTGGTCAGTTAGTCGGTTTGTCTGTTGGTCGGATGATTGGTTGATCGGTTGGTCGGTTGTTCGTTTGGTCGGTTGGACGGTTGGTCGTTTGGACGGTTGGTCGGTAGGATGTGTGACCGGTAGGTCGGTTGTCCGGTAGGTTGGTTGGCCGGTAGGTCGGTTGGCCTGTAGGTCTGTTGTCGGTAGGTCGTTTGGCCGGTAGGTCGTTTGGCCGGTAGGTCGGTTGGTCGTTAGGTCGGTTGGTCGGTAGGTCTGTACGTCGGTAGGTCGGTACGTCTGTAGGTCGGTTGGTCGGTAGGACGTTTTGTCGGTAAGATCTTTTGTCAGTAGTTCGGTTTGTCGGTTGGTAGGTTGGTCGGTCGGTTGTTCGGTCGTTTGTTCGGTCGGTTGTTCGGTTGCTTGGTCGGTCGGTAGGTTGTTTGGTTGTTTGATTGGTTGTTTGGTTGAATGGTTGGTTGGTTGGTTCGTTCGTTGTTTGTTTCGTTGGTTCGTTGTTTGGTTGGTTCGTTGGTTGGTTGTCTGGTTGGTTGTTTGGTTGGTTGCCTGGTTGGTTGATTGTTTGTTTGGGTGGTTGGTTGGCTGCTTGGTTGGCTGCTTGGTTGTCTGGCTTGCTGGCTGCCTGCCTGGCTGGCTGGCTGGCTGCTGTCTGTCTGGCTGACTGGTTGGTTGTTTGGTTGGTTCGTTGGTTGCTTGTTTGGTTGGTTGTTTGGTTGTTTGGGTGTTTCGTTGCTTGGTTGGTTGGTTGGTTGGTTGGTTGGTTGTTTGGGTGGTTGG
>Ga0123357_10004767_pt1 | contig 16041 bp, 9 predicted proteins | sample TergutEmb28metaG_FD_89873 | JGI IMG/M metagenome (GOLD analysis project Ga0123357, IMG submission 89873) | Embiratermes neotenicus P4 segment gut microbial communities from Petit-Saut dam, French Guiana - Emb289 P4 | ecosystem: Host-associated > Arthropoda: Insects > Digestive system > Gut ... | reverse complement strand
TTTACTTTTTAAAAAATTTCAAACAAACATTTTTATTCCTTATATTTTTTATACAACTTACCACCTTTTTCTAAACCCTGAAAACTTTTTTGATTTTAAAAGAGGCCCCCCCCCCCCCCCCCCCATAAAATAATATATATGAATGTAGGAGAAATAAATCATCCTCAGTGCTTGTGTTATAAATGGCTTAACTTCTCTTATTGCATAATAGGCTTTGCTTAATTTATCCATCAGTTTGTCAATATGATTTTTCCATGACAATGTAGTATCAATTATTAGACCTAAAAATTGTGTAATTGTAGTATTAACAATGTACTTATTATTATAACTAATATTTGTATCAATTGGGGAGCTGCTGTTAGTCCTAAATTCTAAATAGTGTGTTTTATTTAAATTTAATGACAATAAATTACTGATAAACCAAATATTCATTTGTTAAATAATATTGATAATATCTTTTTTGAAATTTATGGGGTTAGTTTTTATTATTATTATACTTGTGTTGTTAGCAGAACTATTTGTGTTGGATTTGTTATTTATGACCTTGGGCAAGTCATTAATGTGTAATATAAAAAGCAGAGGTACAAATATTGATCCCTGATGAACTCCATGTTTGATCATACCCCAATCAGAAGAGGTATGGAGGTATGACATTTTAGTGTTTAGTAGTACTCTGTGGTATCTGTCACTAAGATAAGATCTGATTAATGCGTGTACAGTACCAACTATGCCACAAAATTCTAATTTGGACAACAGTACTTAATGATTAACACAATCAATTGCTATTTCTAAGTTGCAAAATGTGCCTCCCACTAGCATCTTGTTACCGAGAGCTTGTGAACCTTCATTAGTTAATTTATGTGATGCAATTTCTGTTGACAGATTTCTCCTATACCCATACTGTTCACTGGATAATATACCATTATTGTTTTTGTGTTTATAAAGTTTTACTTAAATAATCTTTTTCAGAATCTTAGAAAATGAAGTCAATAAGGATATGGGACAGAATCTTTCTCTACTAAGAGGAAATTTTGCACATGTATGGTTCATTAAATTGTACAATTTTTCATTGATACTTCACACATTCTAATTTTTCATTATTTGTGTTCCAGTTCTTCTTGCTGTAATATCAGTGTGTACTGCTGTAGGGGCATGGCACTGGCTCACTGACCCACACACATCAGCAGTGTCTTTCACTCAGTCTCTCTGGAACCATCCATTCTTTGCCATTGCCAGCATTTGCCTAGGTAATCCAACATTTGAGATTTCAATTAATACATATGAATTCACAAGCTTGTAAAGCAGTAAATATTCCATTTTGGCAGTTTTGTGGTGGATTATCAGCATAGGTTGTGGCAGGTTACTTCTGTAACGCCTCCTACCACAGTGAAGACAGAGGCCTACCACAATGAGGATTCATTCATTCATTCCATTGGCATGTGCAGAATGCAACAATTCCTTGCTGTTCTCAGGAACTTCTTCCATTCCTGTCTGTAAAGTACTTTTTCCTGCCACCCTTCTCCACCAACTATTCTTCCATCCTCTCTTACCTCATCTTGCCATCTGTTTCCTGGTCTACCTCTCAGTCTTGTTCCCAAATTCATATATAATACCCTTTCAGGAATTCTATTTTCTTCCATTCTCTGTACATGTCCAAACCAGCGTAATCTATTTAACCTTACTGTCTCTGTTATAGTAGGTTTTTAACACTTGCATAAATTTCTTTATTGGTTGGTATCCTCCAGTTTTCTTTTTCATTGTCATATACTGGGCCTAAAATTCTTCTATACACTTTCCTTTCAAAAATGTTCAATTGCTATCTGTCGCTCTTTGTTAGTGCATATGTTAACATTTTGTCTATTATTGTGTAATTTTAGTTTCTTTGATATGTTTTTATTTTTAAAAAAATTTTGTAGCATAAAATATGTTTTGTTAGCATTTTTTATTCTTCCTTGCAAGTCTATTTGGTTATTATCTTTATTAAGTATAACTCCTAAATATTTAAAATTTTCCACTCTTTCAAATTCGTAATTTTTATTTTCGAATGTCCTATTTTATTTTTCTTTAAACTGTTTTTCCTTTCCACCATCATATATATTGTCTTTTCTTGGTTTATCTGTAGTCCAAAATTTCTGGCAGTTTTCCATTTCTACAAAAAGTTTTCTTATTTCTATTTCATTTTTTCCAATTAATGCAATGTCATCTGCATATGCTGATACATTCAGTTGTTCTTTACCAATCTTTATACCACTAGGAACCACTTTTATACTTTGTGTCACTTTTGTAATGCCAAATTAAATAATATTGGTGATAAAGGGTCACCCTATTTCAAACCTGTTTTATTTTCAAAAAAAGATGACACTGTTCCTTCTATTCTAACCACACTTCTTGTCTTCTTTACACATTTTACACATATTTATTAATTTAGTAGGAATTTTAAATTCTTTCATACATTCCCATAGTGTATCTGTATGTATAGAGTCATAAGCCTTTTGAAAATCAATAAATAAATATTGTACACTCTGATTATACTCCCAAAGTTTCTCGTTTATTATTTTCAATGGAAATATGTTGTCAATTACAGATCTTCCATCTCTAAATCCATTCTGATAGACCCCCATAACTTTTCCAATATATGGCTTAATTTTTCCCAATATTATATTCGACAAGATTTTGTAAGCTGCGTTTCCAATGCTATTCCCCTGTAATTCTCACACCTCTCTCTGTCTCCTCTTTTGTGTATAGGAACTATTATTGTTTCTTTCCATTCTTCAGGTATCCTTTCCTCCTCCTAGATTTGTCTTACTAGTTCATACATTATATTCAGTAGTTTATTTCCTCTGTATTTTATTAATTCCGGATGTATTCCATCAGTTCCAGCCATCTTGTTATTTTTTAAGTTTCTTATTGATTTTTTTACATCTTCTATAGTGAGTTCTTCAACTTCAACTTCGCTAATTTCTTTATTTCCTTTTTAATTAATTCCCTTGGTTCTTCTGTGTTCAGTCATTTGTCAAAATATTCTATCCATATTTCTGCTTTCTCCTTTGTATTCATTGCCAATTCTCCTTTTTTGTTCCTAATTATGCCAAATTTATGTTGATATCCTTTCTTAAATTGGTTTACTGTTTGATACATTTTCCTTTTGTTATTATGGTTCTGATCTTTTTCTATTGATTCTGTTACATTTTTCATGTATGTCTTTTTCTTATTCTTAATTTTTTTTTGAGCTTCTTTTTTTTATGGTGATACTCCCGCTCTTCCTTCTCCCTTCTTCCATTTATCAACCACTTTTCTCTTGCTTTCTTCACTTATTCTATTGCAAATTTGCATTCCTCATTGTACCATTTATTTTGAAATGTTTCTGTACCTTCATCCTTTTCTATAAGCTGCTGTTTAGTTTCCTTTATTATTGTTTTAATGTTTTCCCATTTTTCATTAATATTATTGTCAATACTATCTTCATCGTCCAAATTTTCCAGTATTTCAAACTCATTATTAATTCCTATAGCATAATCTTGTTTCCACTTTGGATTTTGAAAAATATTCACCGTTTTTCTTTTCTCATTATATTTATTTCCAGTTTTTACCCTTAATTTCACTTTAAAATTTATCTTCAGTAAGTTGTGATCTGATCCAATGTCTGGTCCCCTTAGTGCTCTGATGTCTGTTATTGCTCTCCTGAATCTATTACTAATTAAAATGTGATCTCTTTGGTTCACTGTCCTGCTGTCTGCTGAATACCATGTCTCTTCGTATTTTTATGTGGAAACGTTGTACTTCTTACATTTAAACCATTAGATATCGCTAAAACTGAATCATTTTTGTTCCATTGTTGTTAGTTTCATTATGTAAACTTTCATTGCCAATGGTGTGTTTGTATATGCTTTCTTTACCAACTTTTGCATTAAAATCTCCAAGTATTATTTTAATGTCTGACCTAGCTATTTGATTTATATTTTGCTCCAATAAATTGTAAAATTCTTCTTTACCTCTTCTGTTTTTTCATTTGTTGGTGCATGGACATTTATCAGAGTACATGAAAACCATTTAGCTTTTAATTTCAAACAGCATATTCTTTCATTTATAATTTTGAAATCTTTAACTTATTTTAAAAATTCTCAACTTACATAAAAACGGCAACCAAACTCATGTTTTTTACTTTCTAATCCACTATTGAATAAAGCAAAGTTATCAAATTTTTGGATACCACTTTCCAACGGAGTTTCCTGAAGCGCTACTACATCGAAGTCTAAATTTGACAATTCATTATGGAGCACTTTTAGTGCTCCTGACAAATATAGGCTTCTTACATTCCACGTTCCAATTTTATATTCCTTTTCCAAATCCATTCATCGTCAGTTATCCCTTCCTTCCGAGGCTCCTTCAAGAAATTCGTAACCATAAATTTTTACTTAGCTGGGGGGTTAGCCCATCGTAAAACCCTCAGCTGGAAGGGCCAGGATTTTTGATCAGGGTTTACTCCCTTATACCACTTGCTTTCACCACAGCTTCCAGTGCGTCATCGACCCTTGGTTTGATTTTGGAGTAGTATCCTTCTCCTAAGAGGGTTGCAACAAAGCTCAAGGGTCCCTCCTACCCTATGTGATAGACCCTTATGATTGGGTCCATCAGACCGCCTTGCTCTTTCTGCTCGGTGACCCATGCTGCCGAAGGGGTTGGTTACCTCAACCTCAGCATAGGTTACTTACCTTAACAGGACCCAACACTAGTAGGCAGGTAGGAGTGGAGAGGTTTGTAGATTTTCATCTTCATGTTGAAAATCTTACTAGATATCATGTACCTTCATATCACACTCCCATATGGGTCTCACCACAATGAGGATCTAGGCCCTTTTTGTTTCTAATGCGTGGTCCTGTTGGTCAACACACACATCCACATTCATGAGACAGACACTTAAGGGCTCTAAGGTATGATTTTCTTACACAGCACCATTTCTCAGGCTACTTTTACCATCACTGACAACAAATGCATTAACCCCCTATCATCAATCATCTGTAACCCATGCCAGTTTAAAACTGAATTTATATGCTGTACCATAATACTGAATTCATACCTACCAGCTGCCTAAGTCTTACCATTCCTAAGATTTCTCTTGGCATTATGTGCTCCCAGCAGAAGTCAGATATGTGAATATCTATTTATAAATGTTGAGGTTTTCTTTGTATTAGCAGTTTCTTTTTTTCTTGTCTGTTATGTACAAGGCTGAGTCAATAACTATTTTCAGTGTATGTTTAACATTTGCCACAAGTGTAGAGATCTTATATCATTTTTCAACCTAGTACCCTTGCTTTTTGATGCTCTTGGTCCATTGTCACACAGTCTTTTTTCTGCCCTCAGAATAAGATATTTTGGGCTGAAAAACAAGCCACACTTACACTGCTTCTTTCAGTTACTGGTCCAGCTCCTTCCACATTCCTAACATTTGTGCAACCATTTTTGAACTTCTCAATCCATTTGTAGCCACTGCAGTGTGACACAACACTGTTTCCATACTGCAGTGACATCCTAACGTGCATATCAGCACCTGGTACACTTTCAACCCATGAAAGTTGGATCACCACTCACTGCTTTTCTTTTGTGCCAATGAAAATCAGTACATCCATCTTTATAGCATGAAACTCACAAGTTCACTTTCAAGTCAAATCTGCACCACTACATTAGGAGATAGAGAGAGAGACTGCGCATTTCCTGTCATGCCCAATCAGCAGTCTAGCCAACCACAAAAAATATACCAGCATTGGAGATAATTATTAACTCACCTCCATATATCAACACCCTACAACGAACATACTTTTAATTAAAAAATGGATAACATATGTTGAATACATTTAGTATGAAAGTAAGTTGCAATGATGAAATAAATTAAATTGCTACTTACATTCATTGAGTTTGTGATACAAATAGTAGAAATATTTCCAACAGTTTTCCAGGTAAAATACTGAAATGCTGTTACTGTCAGCATTCTTTTGTCATTTTCCTTTGTATACAGTACAAGAACTGTCTTGTTCTGTTAATCTGAAATCTCTGGCTGTTATTTACGGTTTGTTGTTGTGTTGACTGTTGAAGCCACAAGGGCTCCATGAACATCAGAACTGTAGGGATTAGTGGTTTAAAGGTCGATGTTCATTTCAGTGGTGCTGTTTATCTTTGGAGTTCACAAGCGGGTTATAGCTCCATCCATCATCACAGCCCGAACAAGACTTGTACTAGGGGACTTCAACATGTCATGTGATGACACAGGCAAACTGATCCTCAAACCTCGGCCTACCACCACTTAACGTTAGTTTTACCTGATTCAACTATCAGATCAGTAATTTGGTCTGACTTAGAAGTTATGCAATGCTAAGTAGCCATATATATGAATTTTTAGTTGAAGCTTAATAATCTTTGTTGCATTCACTCAAGTTTGATTATAAATCAGATTGTACTAATGTAACTCAGATTTCCCAAAGTTATGTTTAAACTTCAGGATTTCCATGTAAAAGAATTGTTTTTTTATGCTACTATTAAGCCACAAATATGAACATTTTGAAGTTATCAATTTACCTAATAAGTGGATGTTCAATACTGTTTCAAGTTCATTTGGGTGGAGTTATTATTAGAAAGAATCAAGGTCACATGAAAATGAATTGACATTGTAATTCTTTCAAGACACAGTTAAATTAAAACTGTGGTTTAAAATAAAGATAACTTTTGCATCTGACAGAATTATTCATGATCAGGTTATAAGCTCTTGTTTGAATTTACTTTTCTTTATACCACAGATGCCAAAATGTATACTTAAACCCAAGTTTCTGGAAACCCATTTCCCTTTAATCTGCTGTTCTCATACAGTGACTGCGTAATGGCGGCTTACATGTCTGTCAGTGCTTCTTTTCTGCAGCCACTGGATGAACAGGGATTAAATTTGCTATTGGAGGTCTATGTTAAAAGTTGTTGAGCAAATTTTATATTGGTTCATAGTGAAGAAGTATGTGAAACTCAGATCTATATTATTGATGTTCTCAGCTACAGCTCACCCTCAAAAAATTTGCACAATTAACACGACAGATCTCATTAAGATTACATTTTTTTTAAACATTTCTTGATTATATTTTCATAATGCAGTGGAATATGTCTGACTGTAGGTAATGCTAACAGGTGTGAAATAAGATATCTGTCTGTAACATGAAAGTACTATTATTGACATTTGTATGTCTTCCTCTTGAAGAAAAATCATCTTGTATATAGAATTCTGTAATGTTTCCTAGTTATTGATGAACCTTCACCCATTCACATGCTAAACCATGCTCCATCTTGCTGTGTCCATGCTTGGTTTAAAAAAATTGGTAATGAGTAAATATTCAAGTCTCTTTTGAAATTTAACAGTGCCACCAAGACCTTTGACCTGTAGACACAATGCACCCTATATATAGGACAGGCGTACCGCTACACCCCAGAGTACGCTTTTTATATATTTAGTCAACAAATACATTATTTAATTTTTTTTTTTTAAACTTTCACCATCTTCATTTATTCCTCCACAAGATGTCGTGTATTTCCTAACCTTCTTGGTTCATAAAATATTTACATTGTACATAAATGGTGTGCTAAACTGTAAATGTCCAGCTCCAGGGCCAAAGGGTTAATATATCACGTGAGGCATATGGAGAAGATGCCCTCTAATGATCTAATGTGTTTGAATGGCACAAGAAGGTCTTTCAGAAAGAATGTAGAAAATAACCAATGACATCACTGTCTAGTAATAATGAAAACTGATGTATGTGTGGGAAAGGTGAGGACTGCTGTGAGGAAAGATAATTGTTTACAAGACAAGTTTAAATTGACAAGGAAATGATGAGACAAATTTTGGAAACAAATTTGACTGTGAAAAAAGGTTGTGTGTGCAGAAATGGTCCCATAGCTGTGAGTCAATGTCAGAAGTTGGCAAGAAAGAAAGTTTTTTATAAAACTGTTGACAAAATTGAAGAACATGAAAATTTTTTGGACGCCACGGTCGCCTGTGATTAAAGTTGGTTTATCAATGTGACCTGGAAACAAAGCATGCAAGGGAAAATTCCTGCATCTCAAAGGTCAAAGGCAGCCTTAGTGTTGAAATAAAAATTCAAAACCATGATGCTAGTTTTCTTCAACATCAGAAGAATCACCCATGGTTGAATATGTGCCGCCCTATTAGACATGAACCAGCAATTCTGTCTTCAAAGATCCAGAAGGGGAGGGAGAAGTCATGAACATGAGGTTGCCTCAGAATGAGGAACGTCACTATCGGCTGAATAGCCATGAACTGGTAAAGATAGCATCATGGAATTTTTTGCTTGTATTATGAATATCTAACTGCATACATTTTCTGCAACCCCCCCAAGAAATTACGGGGTTAAAAATCACCAGCAAAACTGTGAATCATATCAAAATTTTTAAAGTGAAGAATTTTTAACACAAAAATGTGAAGATTTTCTGTCCGCTGCTGTAATAATTTTGGTTGTTTTGGTTTAAAGTATTAACCACATATTATAGTACGTCTGTACCTGAAGAAAGAACACACTGCATGTACAAGGTTAGATAGAATGACAATGTTGTGTGAAACCTGTCTGGTAAAAAGACAATATTACATGAAGATGGCCTTGTAGTACACTGACAACAGTTTTACTGTACATTCAGTTCTACACATCTACACATTACACAAATGAAAACATCACTCATACAAAAAACATGTTACTGACCAGACATGTGACTGCAAAATATCTGCACTTTTTCAGTTCAGAAACTATACAAATGTTAAAAAATGTTTTAGATTGAAGTATTAAACATTTTTCATCAAAATATTTGGAGACATTCACTTTATTTTTATTTGCCTGTGACTACTAGCCTTATAACAAAAACAGTCAATATTGTCATTACTACTGCAACTAAAATCTAGCTGAAAGAGAGGCAGTCCATTATTATATAAAAATCTAAAAAATTAACAAAGCATCAAAGATACAGCTACATGACAGTGTTTGGTTCAACAGTAACATCTTAGTAACACCACACAGTGCTCCAGCACATTGCTCTCCATCCCTGTAGAGTGGCCACTTTCATTCAGGGTCAATAACTCTACTTTTGTACATGACAGTGAATCATAAAACACTAACTAAATACGTGTACTAAAAGCACAGTCTGTATGTGATCATGCAGGTTGTGAGGTGACTACAGCTAGAGTTCTCTGTCTGAATGTGGAATAAGTTTTATGACTCAATATACCATAATACACCATTGTTCCATACCACCAAAGTACCAGGTCACATACAAAGCCTCAATCTTACAGGTGAAGGCTGTAATACTGTGCTGCCTAGTCTGAACTATCCCTCACCTCTTGGGGGCAGTGATAGAAGAGTATGTTAGCAAGGGAAAACTTAAGAAAGTGGGGAAAAATCTGCTCCAGTGCCACTTGACCCACAACAAACCTCACATGAAGTCTCCCAGAATTGAACCCAATGGTCTAAAGTGAGAAAGCAGCACCTAACTACCTGAATTATGGTAAGGCCCAAAATTACATTCATATTTTCTACAAGTGTAAGTATTGACAACCATGAGTTTCACCTCCACAAGCTGATCACACCTATTCATGAGTTTACAAAGAACCTTTTACACAGGTACATAGTCATTTCTTCTGACCCTCATTGTAATTATCTGGTAACCTGCCAGTGAAACAACAGCAGATTTTACTCAGTCTGCCACAATCTCGTCTGCTGCTGAGATATTACTTCTCTGTTTCAAATAATTCATAATGTTAGGAATTATAATACAATGAAAAATACCATACTTCTTGCTATTTATGTAGGCACAGAAGTATCTTGTGTTACTGAATGTCATGAAACAATTTGCAAGTTCCTTCAAAGTAACAATCTTTGGGGGGCCTTGGCAACATATGTGTTAGATAAAACAAAATTATTACCTTCTGTAAACTGATAAAACAAACGTGCCGGTGTTGATACACATTAACAGATATTTTACTTCTGTTACATTTACAACATCCACAATGTTCCTTGTATTTCTTTCGACTGAACACATACTTACCGATCAAGCTTTACCTCTACTTTAGTCTGCCCTGCACCCTTCATTTTTACAAATACTGATGCCATGGCATGCATCAGTAAGATCTTAATTCTCTGAGGTCCATTTACTTTGTCCAAGTTTTAAAACCATCAGATTCATTTCAATATTACTTGGGAACCTAATTTCCTGAATAATGAAAAGCGTTACCATCCCTATTATTTGAACATATGACCAAGCAACAGGTCCAATATGAATTTATGCTTTCAAATTCTAAACTTGTCATGTTATTAGGCCAGTACGCAATTTCCTAAATGTCAGACTGATTCCAACACAAGAACTCTATGAATTCAGAATGTGAAAATCCCTACATTCATCAATGTAAATGTGCGTGTGCATGATATACATATTTACTTCATCACTGAATTCTCCAGCATTAATTTGCCACTCCAAGATACCAAATGGCTCTTGTATTGCCTCACATAAGGCACTGCATTTAGAATTCCAATGGCAATGGGCTGGAGCATTCACATGTTATCAATCTAATCTCAAATAAATTATTTTCCCTAAGTTACGATATGACAGTGCTTTAAAGCCAATATACACTTCTGTGAGTAAAAGGTGACAAAATGGCAATCCAGCAACAACTTTACTATTTTGCAATGTACATATTGCATTAATAAGGGCAAGTCTGCTTTATAAGAAGCTGTAAGGTGTCACAGCTGCAAACAGTGCTCAGTACAAACAAATCTGAGGGACAAATCAAATTTTAAGTAACATTTTGACGTGTATGTTCCAAAACATAAGTGCTTGTATCACTGGTCATGTAAGAGCACTCATATATGAGTTCATTCATGACAATTATGTAAAATAATAATAAATCCAAAGAATGGAACAGACCTTGGTAATCTGATCACTTCTTACTTCATGTGTTATTTGTGAAAACAGCCACATTGTGTTCTAAATAGCATTTTGGTTGGAATGTTCAGAATAAGTAAGAAGCTTAAATCATTGGATGTGTACAACCATGCAGGTACCCTCAGGTTATTTCAGGTGGGCAAAAAGTGACAGGACTGGACTGAAACTTTTAAATACCCTGAATCCAGTTATGTGTTATTTCTTATATTCCTGAAAACTGCTGGTGGCTACACTTGAGAAAGATAAATAACTGAAGTTATTGTTCACATTTTCACATTGTGTTTGTGTTAAATCTGAAGATCAATGAATGATGAAATGGGCATGACAGAGAACAAAACAGTCATTTGCTGTTTTAAGGTTCTATGCTAGTATTTGTTTAGAGAGAATGAGAAAAGCCATACAGTATCCATAGTCACAATAGCTACTCTCCAATCCAAAAATCAATTTTCTGACTTTTGATATAAAAAGTAAGCATGGTAACCTCTATACCATTATGTTTAACACTGAATGTGTATTTTAAACTCTACCAAATCGCACTCCATCTTAATGTGGCTGAATCCTACAGCCTGTCACCTAAAAAGATGCAAAATATATTCCAGGTACCCCCACTCACTACTTTCAAGCTGAATAAAAATATATACCAACACTACAAATCCCCCCCCCAGTTCATATACATAATTTTGATTATGCATTGAAGTATGACAGCAGTAATAAACCTGCCAAATTCCAGGATATGATTAACAATGAATTACCTAACATCAAGGTACATGACACAACAGTACAGCAGTTGGCATTTCTGCTTCCCATTCTAGAGGTCCCAGGCTCAGTTCGTGAACTGGAGCCTGGCTTTCCAAACTGGGATTTTCATGGTCATTCTGAGCCCCTCTACACAAAAAGTGGAACAGTACCTTCAACTGACCATGACCATTTCTGTCCATGTCTTTCCTGTTCATCACTCACTACCATCCATACAATACCAAGTACCCCACGCAGGTGAAAACATACTGTCAAGTAAACAAAGACACAAACCCATTGTAGTGTTCTCTCTCCTACATAGAGTGCATCTTCATAATAATTAAACGGATTATAGTGGTTTATCCTCTTCTCTTACTTTGACTGAAGTTGGCCAATATAAAATATGTTGCCACACTGCCAGCTTGGCACCCTTTGTATAATCTGTACAAAATGTGCACTAAGGCAGTGATGTGTTGTCTCAACATTAAAAACACTTTGTGTCACATGATCCAAGGCTTTTAAAGCCCACACCAAATTGTTCTGTCTACATACATTCCTCTCATGCAGCCAAGAGGTTCTTGATATTTTTTGGAGTAGCTTCTTCATTCAAATGTTTCGTTGTATACCTGAAAGAAACAAAATGTTTTTGTAACATCTCAACAGTGTAACATTATGCTATTCCTTGTCTGTCTCTAAATGTGTGTATGAAGTACCAGATACTTCTGCACTGTCAGGAATTAAGAAACAAAGGAGTTCTGGGAAAAACGTACAATGCTTGGTTTCTGTTAAGATATGTTTGATCTATGAGTTGAGACTAGCAGAAATCATAAAGTAACAAGATAAGAAATATATGTTTAACATAACACTGAGGCACATTCATGCAATGATTGTGACAGTGGAAAAGAAATAAGTACTACATATTCTGAGTGTGTATTTGTAGCCTTATGTATCCAGCATGCATATGCATATTCACCATACATGGCCAGCGCAGCAATACAATATTTTTCAACATTATTTCATAAATGGCATGATTTTCTAAAAAAACATTACTGAACATACAATGTATTTTTTGATTTTCCCCACAACTTTTGTCTGAAACATCTCAGTCTACGAAGAAGTGAGCGAGACATGATCAAAAATGTATATGTGTCTTCATATAAAGTACCTGTTATTCTTATCAGATTTTAATGAAACTTGAATTTTCTCAACAGATTTTTGAAAAATACTCAAATTTCATGAAAATCTGTCCAGTGGGAGCCAAATTGTTCCATGTGGACATATGGATGAACAGATGGAGAAACATGACAAAGTTAATACATGCTTTTTGCATTTTTGTGACTGTACCTAAAAATTGTGCAATTTAGTGATTGTGTTCTATGCATATTTTCTGCTACAAAAAACTGCAGCTATGTGGAATTTTTAAAACAATGTGAAGTTTTTGCACCATTAACATGCTACCATACAAAAAGTTGTTGATGCAGAATATGCAGGCATGTTAAGCATCCATTCAAAATTTGTCACTCAAATCAGACTGAAACAATGCTCAAAACACTTTATTCCTCCTCATCTCCTCCTCTTTCTTCTTCCCCCCCCCCTCCCCCCCCACACAAAAAAAATCTTCATTAGAGAGCATCATAACATGGAACACAAAACAAATTACACTAGCAGATACTTCCATAATAGGTGTGTGTCAAGTAAGCAGTTTATTTTGACATACAGAGCAGAAGAACAGCATGGACAAAGGCATATGTACAAAGAAGTTTCTATGGAGTTTGAAGAAACAAACCAGAAGTGACAAAATCCAAAATCAGGACTTAAGCCACACCAGAAGGTAGAATAAATACAACAGGTGGTGTAATTAGTGATACACCATTATGGGACAGACATGTTATGTACAAACAATGGGGGCTGATAACAGATTGAAAACTGAAGATGCCAAATAAAGAAAAAGTGGACACAAAACAATAAAGATATACAACAGGAGGGAAAGAGAAGGCACCAATATGCATAATAGAAATGCTTATGGGAGGAGACAGGAAAATGGAAGCTTTGTTATACAATAATACTGCCTGGTGGAAACTTCAATGAATTTTCTCATTCTGTATCATTAATCTCTCTGAGCTGCATCAGTAACTCACCTCAGTGCATTTAGGAGGCCTTCGGATCGAGCAGCTGGCTGTTCCTTTAGCAACTTCACACACCCCTTCACCTGTGATCATAAATAAGACCAAGAACTAAATGATGTGTATATAACTGGACAGCTGTTAATTCTGCATAAACAGATAATTGCACCTGTGAACAAAGTGCCTACAAAGACTGCATCACTGGGACACTATGTATGTGCCTGTCACCCCTCTTCATCGCAAAAATTACTCGTAGAGTACTGTCACAGTATCTGTAATGGGGGTTACACCCAACATTGCCAGATAAATTTTTATTCTGACCTGTACCAGACCAGCATAAACCTTACTTTACATGAAGCTTGTGTTTTATCACTTTTCTCAAACTTGTCACTTGGTATTTGGGCCTATATAAAATATCTAATTTCAGACTAATCTGGATGTCATGAATATTTAATGAAATACAAGGAAAAATAATTGTCTAAATATAATTCCTTTCTTATAATGTTTATTGCCTTACACAGAACTGTTAATGGCCTGGAATAAAGGAGCAGCCAGATAAAGCATGAAGAATGAAATGTATTCCATAAATAAATGTACACTACAGACTTGTTTTAGTAATGTGGATTTATAATTTTAATCAACTGCAAAGTTGTAATGGAAATTAATCAAACTCAAACTACTCTTGAACTTCAGGGTTGCCCATTATTTAGTTCAGTCATTTCAAGCACTTACCCCTTAAAATTGCCAAAACTAAATTCACAGTGAACTTAAATATCAAAGCCACACTGCTACTCTCATGGAATTGCAACAGTAAATAAAATCTCAGAAAGTAAAGGTACCCCTATAGAAAGTGTGTGTAAGTAAGGGTTCATGCATTATATACCTCAGCATTCAACTGAGATGAGTCATCAGCTTGTACTACTAGTTTCTTTACCCCCAATAATCTGAGCAGGAACAAGAGGCTGGGCATACCACAGAGCACATCTAAGATACGGTTTCAAGAGAAAAATCCGAACCATGCTGGTCATTGATCCCAGGTATTCAGCCTGTAATCTTCACAAGACCTCAGGAGGAAGCAAAATGGTTCTCCTCAATACAGAATACATGCAAAGGCAGTGTATCATTGGATCTGGCAAGTATACTCACATCTACATTTGAAGCCTTAACAAATGCTCCTTGTGGGTGAACATGATCATACAAGATGACCAACCCGACCATAACTCGAAGTACAAACAGTTGTGTTTCCTCTCGCTGAAACTGGGAAATCAGGTTCCTGAAAAGGGATTTAAAAAAACAACACAGTTCCACAGGCTACAGCATAGGGGGAATGAAAAGATATGCCATCCTCAGTCAAGGTCTGCTGTCCTCACACGAAAGAAAATACATAAGAGTTATCCATGGCAATACATGTGACAGTAGTGAACAAATACTGCAGCATCAAAGATAAGTTATTTAGAAGAGCTCCACACATTCACTGAAGAACATAACCTTTAAGCACTGATATGACACGATGCCCAAACACACAGAATTGCATTTCTGAGATTGTCTCATTCCCAGTAAATCAGTAAAATTGCATACCACAGATCATTTCTGTGTGACAGAGGTAGTCAACATGACTGATCAATAGTGCATTTGTGCTGCACAACATATCTTTCAAACATATGTTTCAGTGTTGTTGTTTATAAAATAAAGCAAGTCAACCAAAGCACACCATGTCTGTCATGGGTTGTATGACTTTTCATAAGTGGATTTCAAAAGAACAAGTCATACTTACGGACTCTCCAGCATGCGCAGGCAAACTTTGGCCATTGTACTTAGAGTTTCTGTTGTGTTTTCAATTGGAATGTCTGAATTCTGGAAGAAAACAAGAGCCCAGTTGTTACAAGTGAAACAAAACTCAATTTCATTTATATTATCTGTGTTCACAGGGAATACTTGTTTGACTTCATGCAGGGAGTTTTTCAAAATGCTTCCTCATCATGTAATGTATGTCCTTTTACCATAAGCCAAAATAAAGAATGCTCATTTTCAGTGTAGAGTCCTTATTTTGAAAGAAGAGCTCAATTTATGGCAGTAACATGTTTATAGGCTGTGTTAGTGGGTCCCTGTCACCACGGCATGGCGCGTCCTCAGGTTGCGGATAGAGGAACGGCCTCCGATAAGGAGGGTAGCTGCGAATAAATTGAATAAGCAGTCGCGGACAGCCGAC